>JACDJA010000016.1_pt1 | contig 298804 bp, 280 predicted proteins | sample 7449241 | NCBI WGS metagenome assembly JACDJA01 (sample SAMN14253289, study PRJNA609438) | sludge metagenome | isolation source: initial anaerobic sludge | collected 2018-12-20 | reverse complement strand
GTGGAACCACTCCTTCCCATCCCGAACAGGACAGTGAAACGCCTTCGCGCCGATGATAGTGGATGGACATCCGTGAAAGTAGGTCATCGTCAAGCTCTCTATACCAAAAAGCCCCTGTATATCAATACAGGGGCTTTTTTTAATAATAGTATTGCTTAATGAGTTGGCTGGTTTCGTAGGCTGGCAGGCCCATTATGCCACTAAAACTGCCCTCGATACGTTTGATAAAAGCGCCAGCCAGGCCCTGGATGGCGTATGCACCGGATTTGCCAAAACATTCACCACTAGCCACGTAGCGTTTTATTTCAGCAGGGCTGATTGTGTCAAACAGTACTTTGCTGATACTAAGCGTTTCGTACAACACGCCATCCTTGCATAAAACCACCGCAGAATGCACTTCGTGCTCGCGCCCGGCCAGCGTAGCCAGAATTTCACAAGCATGGGCTGCGCTGCCTGGCTTGCCAAAGACAACGTCATCCAGGATGATGCTGGTATCAGCAGTCAGAATAGGACAGTCAAGCCAGTTTGCGGGCCAGTCAGCACCAAAGCCAGCCACACCTGTAGCGCTGCCAGTGCTGCGCAGCGCAGGACTATTTAACCATGCATACGCCTGCAAGGCCTTGTCCCTGGCGGTGCGCTGGACGTAATCAGCGGCTTGCTCGCCAATCAGCTGGGGCTCATCTGCGCCCGCTGGTTTGGGTACCGGTAGTACGCCATGGGCGATGCCAAGCTGTTGCAAAATGGTGTGCCGCCTAGGGCTGGTGGATGCCAGTAATATGAAACCGCTGTTCATGCCATGTTTAGCGTTAGTATGCACGTTTAAGCCCTATGGTAAGGGTGGCCAGCCAGGATTGACCAGGCGCGGTAAAGCTGTTCAGCTAGCAGTATCCGTACCAGGGGGTGCGGTAGGGTCAGGGCAGACAGGCGCAGGGTTTCATTGGCCTGCTGTTTGATTTGGTGGTGTAAGCCATCGGGCCCGCCAACCACCAGTGCTACTGTTTGTTGGTTCTCCTGCCAGAAGCGCAAGCGTGTAGCCAACGCGGCTGTACTTAATTCGCGCCCACGCTCGTCCAGTACCACTTGCCAGGCCTGCGCGGGTAAGCTGATTTGAATCCGTTGGGCTTCCAGTAGCAGCAATTGTTCGGTGCTTTTGCCGCTAGTACGCGCGGCTGGTTTAATTTCATGCAATAACAGCTCGAAGTCGCTCGGCATGCGTTTGGCATAGTCGTTCCAGGCCTCATCTACCCATTTGGGCATACGCGTGCCAACCGCAATTATGTGTAGCTTCATTGCTTTAAAAGCTTGACCCGTACTGGTTTGCCACCCCAGATCTCTTCGAGCTTGTAGTACGCCCGTATTTCGGGTTGCATACAGTGCACGACTATATCGCCAAGGTCTATAAGCACCCACTCGCCAGTTTCTTGTCCTTCATAAGCGAGAATTTCAAGCTTATGTTTACGTGCCTGTTCTGCTACATGACTGGCAATGGCGCGCGCCTGTCGGGCCGAAGTGGCGCTGGCAATTACTACACGATCAAACAGCCCGGTCAAGGCGCTGGTGTTAAAAACCTGTATGTCCTGGGCCTTAACATCTTCTAAAGCGTCGATAACCATGCGCTGCTGTTTTTGTAAATTCATAAATTCTGGTCCCTGGGCGAAAGCAATAATTGTTTGTGGCAATAGCTTAGTTGTTTACGCCGTAAAGCTGGTTGAGTCGGATGTAATTTAACACTTTATTATCTAAAAACTCGCTTACGTCCTTACCTGCTGCTAACAGGGTACGTATTTGGCTTGCAGAAATGTCCATAGGGCAAAATGGTATTTGCTTGATTTGTTTGAGCTTGTTTGTTGTTGCAAGCTGTGATTGTAATTTGTCTGGTATAGCCATGGTGCTGCCTGGCCGTTGGGCTACCGCCAATTGCACCAGGTCTGCTATTTCGCGCCATCTGTGCCAGGTACAAAAATTAAGCAGTTGATCGGTCCCCATAACCCAGGTGTAGGTGGCATTTCGGGGTAATTGCAGTAGTGTGTCTATGCTGTAAGTCGGTCCAGGGCGCAATACTTCGAGGTCGTTGACATGCAGCTTGGGGTAATCCTGGCAGGCCAGTCTTAACATGTCCAGGCGTTGTTGTGGACTTGCCCTTAACCCCTGGCGTTGCCAGGGTTGTGCTGCGGGCAGCAAGTGTACACAGTTCAGGTTCAGATAGCGTACGGCTGCCAGTGCCAGGGCTATGTGGGCCTTATGTACCGGGTCAAAACTGCCACCGAGTATGCCTATATGTTGAATCTCGTCTGTACTGGTCGTAGTCACGTATTATTCTAAAGCCAGTCTTGTGGTTTGAGGTAGTCGAGCAGCTGTGCCTCTGGCGTGCCTGGCTGGGCGTTGTAGTTATAAGCCCAAGTAGCTATTGGCGGCATTGATAGCAGTATGGACTCGGTGCGGCCGCCAGATTGCAGGCCAAATAAAGTACCGCGATCATAGACCAGGTTGAACTCAACGTAGCGGCCGCGCCTATAGGCCTGAAAATCCCGTTCGTTTTGGCTAAAAGGCGTGGCCATTCTGGCTTGTACTATGGGTAGGTATGCTGGTATGAAGCAATTACCAACCGCCTTGGTAAGTTCAAAACAAGTGGTAAAGTCGGGCTCATTTAAATCATCAAAAAACAGTCCGCCAACTCCACGGGTTTCATTGCGGTGCTTTAAAAAAAAGTATTCGTCACACCAGGATTTATAGCGAGGATATTTGTCGGCGCCAAACGGCTCCAGGGCATTTTTGCAGCTTTGATGAAAATGGCGCACATCTTCAATAAAGGGGTAATAGGGGGTGAGATCGAGACCACCGCCAAACCAGAAAATATCGTTTTTAGTGGCTTGGTCGTGCGCCACAAACATGCGCACGTTCATGTGCGTAGTAGGCACGTAAGGATTGTGTGGATGTAATACCATGGATACCCCCATGGCTTGCCAGCTGCAACCGGATAACTCTGGCCGGCTGGCAGTGGCCGAGGCGGGCAGGGTAGCCCCCTGGACCTGACTGAACAATACTGCCGCGCGTTCGAATACCTCGCCATGTTCGCAATAAATAGCCAGGCCACCGCCACCTTCAGCACGGCTCCAGGGGTCGCGCGTGAAGCTTTTGGCTTGCAGGGTTTGCAGACTGGCAACAATTTCGGTTTGTAAGGTGCTAAAGGCCAGCTGGACCTCATCAATTGGTACCTGCATATGCTTTTATAACCTTAATTATCCTTGGGACTGGCGCGCCAGCCAATATCCCTGCGAAATTGTTTGCCGGCAAATACCGTCTGGCCAGCAGCCTCGTAAGCAGATTGCTGGGCGCGCCGCAGTGAATCACCCAAAGCGGTAAGACACATAACTCTGCCACCGTTGGTTAGCAGCTGGCCGTCGCGCATAAGCGTGCCAGCGTGAAAGGTCATAACCTCCTCGCTATCGGGTGCCAATGAGGTAATCAGATCGCCCTTACGAGGATTTTCAGGGTAACCGGCAGCGGCTAACACTACGCCCACGGCAGTACGCCGGTCCCACTCGATGTCGGTCTGATCAAGAGTGCCATCAACCGCGTGCTCCATCACTACGGAAAAATCGTTCTTAATGCGCATCAATATGGCCTGGGCTTCGGGGTCGCCTAAGCGACAGTTAAATTCCAACAGCTTGATGCTGCGGTTGGCATCTGCCCCAGGCCCGATCATTAGGCCAGCATATAAAAAACCTGTATAAACTATGCCATCGCTAGCCATGCCCTGAATTGCGGGCTGGATAATTTCGCGCATAATGCGGTTGTGTAACGCGGGCGTTACCAATGGTGCTGGCGAATACGCCCCCATGCCACCCGTATTGGGCCCTTGGTCATGGTCTAGTAAACGCTTGTGGTCCTGGCTGGTAGCCATGGGCAAAATGCTGTTGCCATCGCTCATGACTATAAAGCTGGCCTCCTCACCCTCAAGGTAGTCCTCTATGACAACGCGGGCGCCTGCGGCACCAAAAATGCCATCAGGGCCTAACATATCGTCTATGGCCTGCAACGCCGTGGCCTCGTCTAGCGCTACTATCACGCCTTTACCAGCCGCCAGACCATCGGCTTTGATTACTATGGGTGTACCTTTTGAAAGTACGTATTGCCTGGCTTGGGCGGCATCAGTGAAGCTTTGATAAGCGGCTGTGGGCAAAGCGTGACGCAGCATAAAGGCTTTAGCAAAATCTTTCGAGCTTTCAAGCTGGGCAGCGTTTTTGTCAGGCCCAAAAATGCGTAGGCCGGCGGCGCGAAAAAGGTCGACTATACCGGCCGCCAGGGGAGCTTCAGGGCCTACTACGGTGTAGGCTATTTTTTCTGTGCGGACAAAATCTATAAGCTGGTTGATGTCGTCAATGGCAAGGTTTTCCAGCTGGCCATGGTTGGTGCCGCCATTACCGGGGGCTACATAAACCTTATGGACTCTGGGCGAACGCGCCAGACACCAGGCCAAGGCGTGCTCACGACCTCCAGAACCTACTACTAACAACTTCATTCTTCAGTGTCCATAATTGCGTTGGTGTAAACCTCTTGCACGTCATCCAGGCTTTCCAGCAGGTCGATAATTTTTTGCATACGTTCAGCGTCTTCGCCCTCCAGCTCGATTTGATTTTCTGGTTTCATGATTACGCCATCGAGCTCGGCCTCAAGCCCAGCCTGGGTAAAGGCTTTTTTTAATTCGGTGTATTGGCCAGGCGGGCAGATTACTTCAATAATGCCTTCATCGTCTGTTTGCACGTCATCTGCGCCGTTTTCTAGTGCTATCTCGATTATCTTGTCCTCAGGGGAGCCGGGAGCAAACAAAAACTGGCCACAGTGCTGGAACATAAAAACCACGCTACCATCCTGGCCAAGGTTGCCGCCGTGTTTGGTCAGGGCGTGGCGTACTTCAGAGACGGTGCGCTTGCGATTGTCGGTCATGCAATCAATAATAAGCGCAGCGCCAGCGATGCCGTAACCTTCGTAGCGTATTTCTTCATAATTGCTGTCATCAGCCCCACCAGCGCCGCGCTGTATAGCGCGCAGGATATTATCCTTGGGCATATTGGCGGCAGTGGCTTTATCCCAAGCCAGACGCAGGGCGGGGTTGGCAGTAGGGTCGGGTCCACCGTCACGAGCCGCTACCGTGATCTCACGTATTATCTTGGTCCAAAGCTTGCCCCGTTTGGCGTCCTGACGCCCTTTGCGGTGCTGTATATTTGCCCATTTACTGTGTCCAGCCATATTGTTTCAGTACAAAAGTAATGTGTTAAATGAATGCGTATTTTAACCGCTCGCCTAGCCTTGTTGGGTGCTGGCTGGAGTACGGTTGCGCAAGCCAGACCATACTATCGCGCCAATAATAATAATGCCCCCGATAATGGCTCGTATACTAGGGTACTGTGCAAACAGTAAAGCGGCAAATACAATCGCATAAACGGGTTCAAGCGCAATTACCAGCCCTGCGGTGCGCGCTTTGAGACGCGCAAGGCTAGCCACCAGCAGCGCCTGTGATAAGGCGGTGCAAAATACGCCCAGCATTAGTAACCAGAGCCAATCCCAGGCGCGCAGTGTGCTAAATTCGCTCAAGCACCAGGGCAGGCAAATAAGTGCTACTACGGCGTTTTCCCAGCAAGCCAGGGCATCGGCCGACATGGTGCTGACGGCTTTACGGTTAGCCAGCGTAAAGAGGGCAAAAGACAGGCCCGAGAGTATTGCCCAAAGCAGTCCAATACTGGCCTGATTGCGTAAATCAAATGACGGCGTGACCAGTATCAAGCCAATGCTGACCAGCGCCACGACCAGCCACTCGCCAACGCTGGTACGCTCTTTGAACAAAAAGCCTTCAAACAAAGTAATGAATGCTGGAAAACTGGCAAAACCAAGGGTGGCAATTGCTATGCCAGCTATTTTTATCGCTACAAAAAAGCTTATCCAATGCAGCGCAAGCAAGATACCAGCCAATAATAATATCGGTAATTGTCCGGGTCCAGGGTTTTTCAGGCGGTGGCCAGAGTGCCGGATAAAAACCAATAGAGCCAGGGTGGCAAAAGAAGCGCGGCCCGCCGTTATCAAGGTAGCACTGGCCTTGATAAGTTCACCAAAAATACCAGTCAGACCAAATAAAAGCGCGGTAAAGTGTATGGCCAGCTGGGCTTGACGTGGGTTCATATTGGGGGCTATATGTTATTTTTAAGATCAAGTTATTGGGGTGGTGAGACAAACTATGAATAAAGCACAAGCAATACGGGTGCACAGCCATGGTGGGCCCGAAGTTATGCAGTTGGAAACTATAACCCTGGCGCCGCCAGCAGCCAACGAAGTGCGTATCCGCAATAGGGCTATAGGTCTTAACTTTATAGACGTCTATTATCGCACCGGATTATATCCAAACGCTTTGCCACACGGCCTTGGTTTTGAGGGCGCCGGTATTATTGAAGCCGTAGGCGCTGGGGTTAAGGATTTACGCGTGGGTGAGCGTGTTGCTTATGGCCAGGGGCCCTTGGGGGCCTACTCTGACTTACATAATCTGCCGGCTGACAGGGTGGTGCCATTGCCTGACGCTATAAGCTTTGAGCAGGCCGCTGCCATGATGTTAAAAGGCCTGACGGTGCAATACCTGTTGCGCCAAACCTATAAGCTAAAAGGCAATGAGACCATATTGTTTCATGCCGCTGCCGGGGGCGTTGGTCTAATTGCCTGTCAATGGGCCAGGGCTTTGGGGGTGCGTCTGATAGGTACCGTCTCAACGCCCGAGAAGGCCGCGCTGGCACGCAGTAGCGGTGCCTGGGAGGTGATCAACTATACGACTGAAGACGTGGTGGCCCGCGTGCTTGAATTAACCAATCAGCAAAAAGTGCCGGTAGTGTATGACAGCGTGGGCAAGAATATGTGGGAGACCTCGCTGGGTTGCCTGCAAGAGCGCGGGCTAATGGTTAGTTTTGGCAATTCCTCTGGCCCGGTTGAAGGCGTTAATTTAGGTATTTTGGCAGCCAAGGGATCGTTGTACGTAACCAGGCCAATACTAGGCACCTATGTCGCCACCGCTCAGGCTATGCGGGCGGCAGCTGCAGAATTATTCGAGTTGGTCGCTGCGGGCAAGATCGAGGTCAAAATAGGCCAGCGCTTTGCTTTACAGGATGTAGCCAAGGCCCACCAGGCCTTGGTCGGGCGGGCCACCACCGGGGCTACGGTGCTGACCCTGGACTAGGCCACGTGCAAGGCTAAGAGGCGTTCAACTTCGTGGCGTGAGCCGAGGATTACGCCTATACGCTGGTGCAGGGCTTCAGGCTGTACGGAAAGTATGCGTTGCTTGCCGTCGATGGCCAGGCCACCAGCCTGTTCAACCAGGAAGCTCATCGGGTTGGCTTCGTACATCAGGCGCAGTTTGCCGTCGCGTGTGGCCGCGCGCGTGTCACGCGGGTACATGAAAATACCGCCGCGTGTCATGATGCGATGTACGTCTGCCACCATTGAGGCGATCCAGCGCATATTGTAATCTTTGCCATACTGGCCGTTTACCCCTTGCAGGCACTGCTGTATATAGTAGTGCACGGGCGCCTCCCAGTGGCGCATGTTTGACATATTGATCGCAAATTCGGATGTTTGTTCGGGTATCTGGATATTCTCCTGGGTTAGCAGCCAGACGCCGTCTTCGGGCCTGAGCGTAAAACAAACAACACCCTTGCCCAGGCTTAAAACCAATAATGTCTGCGGGCCATAGACAGCATAGCCAGCGGCTACCTGGTGGTTGCCTGCCTGCAGGAAGTCCTGCTCGGTAGCTTGGGCTGTGACGGCTTTTTCGCTCGCGCGCAATACCGAAAATATGGTACCTATTGATACGTTAACGTCTATGTTGGAGGAGCCGTCAAGCGGATCAAATAACAGCAGGTATTTGCCCTTTGGGTATTGAGCTGCAATGGGGTAAACATCGCTCATCTCTTCGGAAGCCATACCGGCCAGACTGCCAATGCCCTGGTTGGCTTGCAGCATAATGTCGTTGGCAATCACGTCTAGTTTTTTTTGCGTTTCACCCTGTACGTTTTGGCTGGTGAGGCTACCCAAGACGTCAGCCAGCGCGCCCATGCTAACGTCATAATTAATTTGCCGGCACGCGCCCGCGACGCTATTGATCAAATCGCATAACTGCTTGTCTATATTGTCATCAAGGCTTTGTTGTTGGCGCAGATATTGATTAAGAGTTACTGGTATCAAGAGCTCCTCCCTAGGGCTTTACTGATTATTTCCCGTACATTAGGCGATAGTTGCGGGGCTTTTTGAACTTTGAGCAGGGCCGCGTGCATACCATTTTTGGCCTTGGGCTCGTGCTTGTCCCAAAGGTCAAAAGCACGTGCCAGGCGCGCGGCTATCTCCGGGTTAATGGCATCCAGGGCCAGCACCTGTTCGGCCCAGAACAGGTAGCCGGCCGGTGTGTGTAGCTGGCGTGGATTATCCATGCAAAACCTGAAAATAAGTGATCTGGCACGATTAGGATTGCGTAAAGAAAAATCCGCATGCTGCATTAATCTATCGATTTGCTCAACACTATAGCCTGGGGCGCTGGCCTGTACGGCAAACCAACGATCCAGTACCAGGGCATTATGCTGCCAGCGCTGCTCAAAATCGGCCAACATATCCGCAGCCTGATCCGGCGTAAAGTGTACCGCAGCCGTTAATGCTCCAAGGCTGGCCGTCATATTATCAGCATTCCGATACTGCTCCTTGGCCAGGCTCAGAGCCGTCGCTGGCTGAGCCGCAAAAAGATAGTTCAAACACAGATTGCGCAGGCTGCGCTGACCGCTGGCGCTGGGGCCAGGGTTGTATGGTTCGGCGTGCGGTTTTAATTGCTGGTATAAATTTAAGAAATCGTCGTACAAATTATTTGCCAGTAATTGTTGTAGGTCATCCCATTGCTGCTGTGCCAAATGTGGATTGATTGGCTTGCTGTTTTGAATCACCTCGCGCAAGGATGGCAGTTGTAGTAAATATGTCTTGTAGTCGTGGGCCAGGCTATCGCTCAGGGCATTGCGCCATACGGTTAGTATGTTTTGCGCACTAATCGCATAGCTTGCCGCGTTGGGATTGGCTATGCGCTCCTGCAAGTATTGATGGGCTATAGTCTGACTAGCGTCCCAGCGGGCAAAAGGATCGGTATCTTTGGCGGCCAGGGTTATCAGCTCGCTGACCGGGCGTTGCTCAGCCAGAATTACGGGCGCCGAAAAGCCGCGTAGTATAGAAACAATTGGCTTGTCTGGGATACCTGTAAGTAGCCATTCCTGTTGTGGCTCGGTTAGCTCTAAAACCATGGTTTCATAATCCTGGTTTTGATACTTTATGGTGACGGGCTGGCCCGTTTGACTTAACAGGCCAATTGCCACCGGTATATGCAAGGGCTGTTTAGAATCATGCTGGCTTTGCCGCAGCGTTACGTGCAGGCTGTTGCTAGCGGCATCGTATTTGCTATCCAGGCTGATGGTTGGTGTGCCTGATTGGGAATACCACCTCTTAAATATATTTAAATTTTGTCCTGGGTGTCGCTGCATGTAAACGCTTTCCATGGCTGCGATAAAATCGTCACAGGTGACAGCCTGGCCGTCATGGCGTTTGAAGTACTCTTGCATACCCGCCTGAAAACCGGCTTCACCAAGTATGGTGTGCAACATACGTATGACTTCAGCGCCTTTTTCATAAATTGTGGCGGTGTAAAAGTTGCTGATTTCCTGATAGCTATCCGGCCTTATCGGGTGGGCCATAGGGCTGGCATCTTCAGGAAATTGCATCTGCCGCAGTACCGTAACATCCTGGATGCGTTTAACAGCGCGCGCGCTTTGTGCTTGTGCTGGTGCAATACCGCAGGCGAGCATATCGGCGGAAAACTCCTGATCTCTAAAAACCGTCAGGCCTTCTTTTAACGATAATTGGAACCAGTCGCGGCAGGTGACCCTATTGCCCGTCCAGTTATGAAAGTATTCGTGCCCGATGACAGATTCAACTCCCCGGTATGAACTATCGGTAGTGCTTTTCGGATCGGCCAGGACATAGGCGGCGTTGAATATGTTTAAACCCTTGTTTTCCATCGCGCCCATATTGAAGTCGCGCGCAGCCACCACCATAAAACGATTCAGGTCAAGTTCCAGATTGAAGCGTTGCTCATCCCAATGTAAAGCCCTGGCCAGACAATCCATAGCCCACTGGGTTTGATTTTTGCAGCCGCGATCACTATATACCTGTAATAAGACTTCTTTGCCGCTACGGGTTGTTACTGTGCGTTCAAGACAGTCAAAGTCGCCGGCAACCAGGGCAAATAAATAACATGGCTTGGCAAAAGGATCCTGCCAAACAGCTTGTATGCGGCCATCGGCCAGATCTGTTTGTGCAATCAGATTGCCGTTTGATAATAAAGTCGGATAATCGGCTGGCCTGGCGCGCAGAGTAACCTTATAAGGTGCCATTACATCGGGCCTGTCGGGAAACCAGGTGATTCTGCGAAAGCCTTCGGCTTCACACTGAGTAAAGAGCTTATCTTCAGATTTATATAAGCCCATTAGACTGGTGTTTTTTTCCGGCTGACAAATGTTAACTATATTTACCTTAAAAGCATTTGTTGTATCCGGTGGATAAAAGCGCAAACTATTGTCATCCAAACGATAATCTTCCGGGTTTAAAATCTTATCGTTAATGCTCAACTCAAGCAGGCTCAGATCCTGGCCGTTTAGTATGAGCTCATTTTGCTGGTCTGGGTTTTTAGATTTGAATAACAGCTCGGAGTGTACCGTTGTGGTTTCGGCCGCCAGATCAAACTGCAGTTCCACACTAAGCAGTTCAAATGGATATTGCTGGTAATCCTGCCGGTAGATAGTAGTGCCAATTTCTGTACGCATAACTAGCCAGTGTCTGTGTTAATAAAGTCCTATTGTAAGACACTGGCCAGTATCCATTGTTACAGATAGCGTTGGGGGTGATATGTACCTGGAGCCCGGTTATATAGTAGTATTCGTATTGACAGTGCCCACAATTGCGGGTTTGTCTATGGCAAAGGTTTCACGTGATATACCGGAAGCCTCAGCATCGGCAATCCAGCGCGGGGCTTTACCACGGCCCGACCAGGTAGCGCCAGTTTGAGGATTTTTGTATTTAGGAGGTATGGGGGCCTTAACAGTGGTTTTGCGCGCACCAGCCGTTTTACGTCCGGAAGATTTGCGATTAAAAGCGGCAGCTATTTCTTCGGGAGTGATATCGTATTCATGCATTGAACGCACGATACCCGTTATTACCGGTTTGCGCTGTTTGTTTTTTAACTGTTGCATTTTCTTTTCGAGTTTTTGCATTTCTTTTTGAATGCGGGTTTTTTCGGCACTATACGAGGTGCGTGACATTATGATGGACTCCGTAGATTTGGTTTGAAACGGTTGTTATTGTAGCTGAATATTTTATTTTTGTTTTCAGAATTAATGGCCTTATTTGTTTAATAAAATAGTGTTCTTATTATTATGTTTGTTCAAGAATCAGTAAATGTTGCAGCTATACAAATGGTATCCGGTATTGACGTGCAGCAAAACCTGCAGCAAGCCGGCTTATTAATAAAACAAGCCGCAGATAAGGGTGCCAGATTTATAGTATTGCCAGAATATTTTTGCTTTATGGGTAAGCGCGATAAAGATAAACTGGCTTTGCTAGAGGATGCCGGTAATGGGCCAATTCAAGAATTCTTAGCGCAACAGGCCAAACAAAACGATATATATCTGTTAGGTGGCACCATTTCTTTGCGTAGTCCGGATGCGGCGCGTATTTACAATAGCAGTCTTATATTTGACCCTCAAGGGCAGCAGTGCGCCCGATACGACAAAATTCATTTATTCAGCTTTAGCCGTGGTGCTGAGTCTTATGATGAGTCCATTGCTATCCGGCCAGGTGATAATGCTCCACAAGTTATCGATTTACCCTTTGGCAAAGTTGCCATGGCCATATGCTACGACCTGAGGTTTCCTGAGTTTTTTCGTAGTCAGGGTGATGTTAAGCTTATGGTATTGCCAGCCGCTTTTACTTACACTACCGGTGCGGCTCATTGGGAAATTTTACTGCGTGCGCGTGCCATTGAAAATCAATGCTATGTTCTGGCCAGTGCCCAGGGCGGTGTGCATGAAAATGGCCGCCGTACCTGGGGCCATTCGATGTTTATAGATCCCTGGGGTGATGTGCTGGAAAGTTTAGCTGCGGGTCCGGGAGTAGTTATGGGTGCCATCAACGATGAGCGCCTGCAGGATGTGCGCAGCGCCTTACCGGCATTGCAACACCGAGTTTTATAAGGCTTAATCTATATGAATTTAAATGATCCCGACATCAACAGTTTAAATACCGCGCGCAAATTATTGCTCGATCCGTGGGATCTGGATGAGGCGCATATTAGTCGTGCTTTGGCTGATATCAATGCGCATAAGGTTGATTACGCCGATTTGTATTTTCAGTACAGCTGCTCCGAAAGCTGGGCTCTGGAAGAGGGCATTGTCAAAACCGGCAGCTTTTCTATAGATCAAGGCGTTGGCGTGCGCGCGGTTAGTGGCGATAAAACGGCGTTTGCTTATTCCGATGCCTTATCGGCGCAGGCTTTAAATTCAGCCGCCTTGGCGGTGCGCACCATTGCACGCCAGGGTGCTGGCAAGCGCCATGTACGTGCTGCCTTGGCGAATCCACATAAGCTGTATGGCGCAATCAATCCGGTAGATTCTTTAAGCGCGCCAGAAAAGGTTGCGCTACTAGGGCGCCTGGAGGCTATGGCGCGCGCTGCAGATCCAGCCATAATCCAGGTCATGGCGGGTCTGGCTGCCGAGTACGACGTCATTATGGTGGCTGGCAGCGATGGCCGTCTGGTGGCCGATGTACGCCCACTGGTGCGCTTGTCTTTGACAGTGATCGCCGAGCACAAGGGGCGCCGCGAAATTGGTAGCGCGGGTGGCGGCGGGCGTACCAGTCTGGACTATTTTACAGATGACGTCTTGCGCGGCTATGTTCAACGTGCCGTGCACGAGGCGCAAGTCAACCTGCGTGCCCAGCCTACGCCGGCTGGTCAAATGCCGGTGGTATTGGGTTCTGGATGGCCGGGTATATTACTGCACGAGGCAGTGGGCCACGGCCTTGAAGGTGACTTTAATCGCAAGGGTTCGAGCGTATTTTCCGGCCGTATTGGTGAGCGGGTCGCCGCGGCAGGTGTTACTGTGGTTGATGATGGTACCTTGGCCAACCGGCGCGGATCCTTAAACGTGGATGACGAAGGTCACCCCAGTCAGCATAATGTTCTGATAGAAGATGGCATTCTCAGAGGATATATGCAGGATTCCATGAATGCTCGCCTGATGGGGCATGCTACTACGGGTAATGCCAGGCGCGAGTCCTATGCGCATTTGCCTATGCCGCGTATGACCAATACCTATATGTTGGCTGGCAATACCGATCCGCAGGAGATCATAGCTTCAGTAGAACGTGGCTTGTACGCCGTTAATTTTGGCGGCGGTCAGGTAGATATTACCAGTGGCAAGTTTGTGTTTTCTGCTTCTGAGGCCTACATGATAGAAAATGGCAAAATCAGCTATCCAGTCAAAGGCGCCACCATAATAGGTAGTGGCCCAGAGGCAATGGGTCAGATTAAGTTCATAGGCAACGATATGGCGCTGGACTCTGGTGTCGGCACCTGTGGTAAGGAAGGACAAAGCGTGCCGGTAGGGGTGGGTATGCCTAGCTTGCGTATAGATGGCTTAACCGTGGGCGGAACTGCCTGAGAGCAGCGGCAGAGTGCTGCTTAGCTTAGAGGGTTCTCGAACACTTGCTTGAGGTAGGCCAGGAAGGTTTCATCGGTGCAGTGTTCCTTGCCTGGGCTATCGGGTAGCTTGGCGGTGGACATGCCATTGCAAGTAAATAGTTTCATGACTATATTTAACGGCTCCGGACCCAGGTCGTTGGTCAGGTGCGTGCCAATGCCAAAAGCGGGTTGCACGCGATTGGCGAAGTGGCGGTAAATATCCAGGGCACGCTTAAAGTCCAGCCCATCAGAAAACACAAAACGCTTTGTAGCCGGGTCTATGCGTAAAGCATTGTAGTGGGCTATGGCTTGCTCTCCCCAGGCTATGGGGTCACCCGAATCATGGCGCAGGCCATCAAACAGCTTGGCAAAGTACAAATCAAAATCAGCCAAAAAAGCCTTCATACCCACGACATCGGTTAGGGCGATGCCCAGGTCACCGCGGTATTCCTGCACCCAATCCTCCAGCGCAGCGCGTTGAAAGTCGCGCAAACGCACCTTGCCAAACGCCTGGTAGGACTGCAGGTATTCGTGCGCCATGGTGCCAACAGGAGTGAGGTTTTGCAGCTGTGCCAACTGTACGTTAGAGGTACCGGTAACAAATTGTGGCACCTCTTGCTTGAGGGTTTGTACAACCTCGTGCTGCCAGGTGCGGGAGAACCGGCGCCTAAGTCCGAAGTCTGAAATCAGCAAGGGAAACCTGTACGCGGGCTCGCGGCTAAAGTCTTTCAGCAGCTGAATTTTTGCTGCCAAGCGGCGTCGACCTTCGGCATACACCTGCTCGCTTTGAAAGCGCCGAAAATACAACTCGTTGACGATCGCCAGTACGAATACTTCAAAGCCCATTACGTGCACCTGGGGGCCTTTGGCGATGATGTGTAAATCAGCCCCGTCGGTGCTTACTTCTATGAAGTGGCGCTGAAAGTGAAATAAAGAAAGAAAATCAACAAAATCAGATTTTATGTAACGTAGCTGACGCAAGTATTGCAATTCCTCTGGCTTGAAGCGCAAAGTGCATAAGTGATCCAATTGCAGCTCTAGCTCTGGGGCCAGGTCACTCAGGGGATACTCTGGCTCTTTGCGGCAGATAAAACGGTATTCAGCCTGGGCCGAAGGGTGCCGGTGCAACATTGCCTGCCACATCGTAAATTTGTATAAATCGGTATCCAATAAAGATTCGATTATTGGCTGGAAATTTTGTGCAGGCATTTAGGTTTAATTAACTACATTACAAAGTATTGATGTTATCTAAATTGCTTGGACTTGTCCGTTTTTAAGTATCAGGGGCCCATAAGGGCCCCTGTTGGCAGATATAAGTGTTGCCTTTATGCCTTTATTGCATAAACCAGCCGTGGCTGACCACTAGTGACTGTCCTGTAAGAGCGTTGCTGGGGAAGGCGGCAAAGGTCAGGGCCACTTGGGCTACGTCATCGACGGTAGTGAATTCGCCATCGACGGTGTCCTTGAGCATGACATTTTTGATTACCTCTTGCTCGCTAATACCAAGTTCCTGAGCCTGCTCCGGGATTTGTTTTTCTACCAAAGGGGTGCGTACAAAGCCGGGGCAGATAACGTTGCTGCGAATACCGTAGTCAGCGCCTTCTTTGGCGATAACCTTAGCCAGGCCTTCGAGCCCATGTTTGGCGGCTACGTAAGGGCTCTTGAGGCGGGAGGCCTCCTTTGAATGGACCGAGCCCATAAAGATAATGCAGCCACCGCGCCCAGCGGCGATCATTTGGCGCACGGCCGCGCGTGAAGTCAGAAAGCCGCCGTCGAGATGCACTGCTATCAGTTTTTTCCAGTCAGAAAATTTAAAGTCCTGGATTGGGGCGACGATTTGTATGCCAGCATTGCTCACCAGAATATCTACCGGGCCAAGGGTGTTTTTCACTTCTTCAAAGCCCGCGTCAACGGCATCTTCGTCGATGACGTTCATGGCTACGGCCATGGTTTTAACGCCAAAGGTTTGGGCTATTTCATTGGCGGTTTGTTGTGCGCTGTCCTTATTTAAATCGGCTATAACCAAGTTTGCTCCGGCCTGAGCATAGACCTCGGCTATACGCTTGCCAATGCCACTGGCCGAGCCAGTTACTAAAGCGACTTTGTCTTTAAGGCTTAGTGTGGGGCTGGCCTTTCCGGCGTTATTGTTTGTCTGTGACATGGTTACTCCTTGACGTGTTGGCGTAATAGCTAAGGTGCGAGCTGATTTTTTGATGGTAGCAGGATTTTTTGATTTTGTGTGCGACGGCAATAATTACAGTATGGGTAGTTTTTGGTTACACTTGAAAAGTCTAAATACTCAAACAGATACATGTCCCCGACGCTAAACTTTCGCAGTTTTTTGCTGTTGCTGCTGGCAGTTTCAATAGCTTTTATAAGTATATTGTTGCCTTTTTACGCTGCTATTTTCTGGGGCGGTGTCTTTGCCGTAGTATTCAGCCCCCTGCAGAGAGCCTTTTTACGGCTCACCAAAGGGCGTGCCAATGTAGCAGCTATTTTTTCGCTGCTGACCATAATTATTATAGTAATCTTGCCAACCTTGTTTATTGCCGGTTCACTGGCTAACGAGGTTGTAAGCCTTTATGCGCGCATAAATTCTGGTGAGCTTAACCTTGGTAACCATTACGAGCAGGTAGTTAATGCCATGCCTAGTTCCGTTAATCATTGGCTAAAAGGTTATGGTTTTGGTGACCTGCTAAGTATTCGCAGTAAGCTTTCCGCGGGTGCCTTGCAGGTTAGTCAATGGCTGGCGCGTCAGGCCGTCAATGTGGGGCAAAATACTTTTGATTTTGTGATTGGCCTGGGGGTGATGCTATATCTGCTCTTTTTTCTTTTGCGCGATGGAGTTTTTTTAGCCGGACGGATTAAGGATATGATTCCGCTGGAGGATTCTTATCGCCAGAATCTATTACAAAAATTTACTACCGTGGTGCGTGCTACCGTTAAAGGTAATGTGTTGATAGCAGCGGCGCAAGGATTGTTAGGCGGGTTGATGTTTGCCTTGCTAGGTATTAAGGGCTCGCTGTTTTGGGGCGTAACCATGGGGGTGTTGTCGTTACTGCCAGCGGTAGGTGCTTCGCTTATCTGGCTCCCGGTAGCTATTTACTATCTGGTCATAGGTGATGTTTTTCACGGCATTATTCTCATCCTGTTTGGCGTGCTGGTAATAGGGTTGCTGGATAATCTATTGCGTCCTATATTAGTAGGCAAGGATACCAAGCTGCCGGATTATATGGTGCTGATTTCGACCCTGGGTGGGCTGTCGGTGTTTGGCTTGAACGGCTTTGTTATAGGGCCACTGTTTGCTGCTTTGTTTCTGGCCTGTTGGGATTTGTTTCCCCAAGTGGTAGATATGTACCAGGAAGTCAAAAAAAACAAGTCCTAAACTTATGTATAATCCCTGGCTTGGTAAGAAATAATAAAAATGCCGGCATAGCTCAGTTGGTAGAGCAGCTCATTCGTAATGAGAAGGTCGGGGGTTCGACTCCTCTTGCCGGCACCAATGGCATTCTGCCAATCTGTATAAACAAAGGCCCCGGATTTTATCCTACAGCCCGAGCCTACGTTTTATATTGAGCACGCAAATCCTTGACCAGGTCATCCAGGGCGTATTTTTTTAGCTTGATATACAAAGTACTTTTGGCTATACCCAATTCTCTGGCACAGCGGCTGAGGTTGCCATGATTGTGGTGTAAAACCTTGATGATTGTACTTAACTGGGCATCGGCAAGCATATTGTCCTGATTTGCCACGCACGGATGCGTATTATGCGGTCTTATCTGCGCGGGTAAGTCGCTTGGCTCTATTGTCGTGTTTGTGCCGGCCATGATTACCATGCTTTCGAGCGCATTTTTTAATTCACGTATGTTGCCGGGCCAGCTATAGGCCTGTAAGCACCGCTTGGTTGCTGCGCTAATATTCTTGGCGGTGGTGCCATCACGTAGGGCGAATTCTTTTAGGTAATGCTTGCAAAGTATGTCGATATCCTCAGGGATAGTGCACAGACTTGGCAGCTCTAGTGTGGTAACCGCCAGGCGGAAGTAGAGATCGCGACGAAAGCTGCCGTTCTCCACTTCTTGTAAAAGATTACGGTTGGTGGCAGAAATCAACTTAAAGTTAAGCTTACGTGCTACCGTATCGCCAATACGGTACAGCTCGCCTTCTTCTAGTGCTCGTAATAAATGGGCTTGCAGCGTAAAGGGCATTTCTCCTATTTCGTCCAGAAATAATGTGCCGCCATTGGCCGCCTCCAGTTTGCCAATTTGGCCACCGCGGCGGGCGCCGGTAAAAGCGCCATCGGCGTAGCCGAATAACTCACTGGCAAGTAGTTCGGGGGCTAAAGCGCCGCAGTTCATGGCGATAAAGGGGCGTTTAGAATCATTTTTTGCGTGACAGGCAAGCTTGTGCAGGGCACGTGCAAATCGCTCTTTACCGGTGCCTGTAGCACCATTGATAAGCACGGGCACGTGGCCCTTGGCTAAGAGCTCAGTCTTCTTTTTGGCGGCATTGATCGCTGCGCTATTGCCGATAATGTCTTCAAAAGCCGGATGATCGGGCTTGGGAGCGGTACCACGTGTGCTGTCCCTTAGCTGGCGGGGCAGGCGTAGTATCGAGCCGATAATATGGCCTTCATCGTAAATCGGGCTAACGTGTTCATTACCAAGGGCCAAATCCATACCAGAGGGGCAATGGCCGGTTTTTTGCAGCAACGTATCCAGGCAATTGGCTGCCGCGTATACATTGTGCTCATGGAGTAGGTTTTGTGCCGATTCGTTGGCCGTGATACGGCGCCCGTGCCGGTCATAGAGTACGATTGCCTGACTGGCAAAATCGGACATTAGCAGGTGTTCGATAAGCTTGCTGCGGTAATCCAGAGCACGCTTTTTAAGTAAACTCTGTATCCGCGCCGCCATCATGGCAACCAAGGGCCAGTTTTGGTGTGCGTAAGTTTTGCTCAGACCGGATATGTCTACCACACCTAGCAAGCGGTTATCGAAGGTATCCCTGATTGGCATGGCGGTACAGGTCCAGCCTTGTACCAGCGAGCAGAAATGCTCGCTAGCATGGATTTGTACCCCGTGCCCGACCGCTAGCGTGGTGCCAATGGCGTTAGTGCCTGATTGGGACTCGGTCCACTTGCTACCGGGCATTAAATGCACGTTTTCTGCTTTGCTGCGGGTTGCAAAATCGCCTTGGGCTCCAAGGATTACCCCTTCGGCATCGGTTATCAGCATTACCAGGCCGGTTCCTGTCAGTACTTCGCTGGCCTGATCCATTACCGTTTTGACCGCCCAAAACAAGTCCTGATTCTGGCGCTGATGGTTTTTCAAGGCGTCCATGCCCATTGGGTCTGGGCCAATTTTATTCAGAGGGTTTACTACGCCCCGGCAGCGTTGCCAGGACGCCTGCACCACGGGCCTGAGAACCGTCTCTTCAGCCTTGCTGCTACCACTTAAAAACGATTCCCAAGCACGCAATACCTTGCTTGAATTACGTGGCTCCGCTTGCCACGCCAAGGTTTGAGCTTGAGGCATTAGGTCGTCCATCCAATTATTTGTTTTAGATATCGGTTCAATATAGCCATTAGCCAATAAATAACAAATACGCGCTTTCCCTATAGCGAAACCGGTCACTAAACCGCTTACAGGCGTATGAAAATCGGTCGTATTTTTACGATTTTGCTCAAGACTTTAGCGGCTCCAAGCTGAAAACATGCGCTTTCTGTCAACTTGGCACGTTTTTTGCAACATGGGTAGACAGGAGCAAGCCTTTTGCTTCATTTAGAGTAATAAAGGAGACAATCATGTCAGGAGAATCGACTCCGATCCAGGTAATGGGTATTGATGCCGGTGGCACCATGACCGATACCTTTTTTGTCAGTAGTGCGGGTGAGTTTGTAGTTGGCAAGTCCCAAAGCAATCCGGCCGACGAAGCTCAGGCAATTTATGAATCATCAAATGATGCTCTCGCTGCGTGGGACCGCTGTGTAGAGAATGTCTACCCAGAGCTGGTCAGTTGTGTGTATTCGGGTACCGCTATGCTTAATCGCGTAGTGCAACGCAAGGGTCTGGACGTGGGCCTGATCTGTAATCGTGGTTTTGAAGACGTGCACTCCATGGGGCGGGCGATTCAAAGCTACCTGGGCTATGCCCTGGAAGATCGCATTCACTTGAATACCCACCGCTACGAGCAGCCCCTGGTGCCGCTCAAGCGTACTGCTGGTATTACCGAGCGCACCGATGTGCAGGGCAAAGTCGTTATCCCTGTCGACGAAGAAGACGTGCGCACAGCAACGCGCGCATTGCTGGAGCACGACGTCAAAGCCATAGTTATCAGCCTGTTGCAATCCCACAAAAACAGCAGTAACGAAGCGCTGGCACGTGATATATGCCTGGATGAGCTTAAAAAACAAAAAAGCAGTATTCCGGTTTTCGCTACTACCGATTATTACCCATCGCGTAAAGAAAGCCATCGTACTAATACCACCATTCTTGAGGCTTATGCGGCCGAGCCATCGCGCCTGACTTTAAAAGGGGTGAGCGAGCGTTTCAAAAAACACGGCGGCAAGTTTGATTTGCGCGTTATGGCCACGCACGGCGGTACTATAGGCTGGAAGGCCAAAGAGCTGGCGCGTACGATCGTATCCGGGCCAATCGGTGGGGTAATAGGTTCAAAATACCTGGGAGAAAGATTAGGCTACGACAATATTGCCTGTAGCGATATCGGCGGCACCAGTTTCGATATGGCAATGATTACCAGGGGTAACTTCGCCATTAAGTCCGATCCCGACATGGCGCGCCTGGTTTTGTCGCTGCCCCTGGTCGCCATGGATTCGATCGGTGCCGGAGCCGGCAGCTTTGTGCGTATAGATCCGTACAGTGGTGCCATAAAGCTGGGGCCCGATAGCGCCGGCTATCGTGTGGGTATGTGCTGGCCTGAAAGCGGTCTGGATACCGTCTCTATCTCCGATTGTCACATAGTGCTGGGTTATCTGAGTGCCGAGAAGTTTCTGGGTGGAGCCATAAAGCTTGATGTTGAGCGTGCCCGCGCCGAGATCAAGCGCCAGATCGCTGACCCATTGGGGCTGTCTATAGAAGACGCCGCTGCCGGCGTAATTGAGTTACTGGACCTGCACTTGCGTGAATATACGCGCTCGACGATTAGCGCCAAGGGCTATAACCCGGCTGATTTTGTATGTTTTTCCTATGGCGGTGCTGGCCCGGTGCATACCTACGGTTATACCGCTGGGTTAGGGTTTCAGGACGTTATTGTGCCCGCATGGGCTGCAGGTTTTTCGGCTTTTGGCTGCGCTTGTGCCGATTTTGAGTACCGCTACGATAAAAGCGTCGATATAGCCGTGCCACCTGACTCATCCGACAGCCATAAGGCGCAGGCCGCAAAAACCCTGACGCTGGCATGGGAGGAGCTGGCCGAGAAGGTAATCGAGGAGTTTGTAATCAATGGCTTCAAACCAGAGGACGTAACCCTGCGCCCTGGTTATAGCATGCAGTTCCTGGGCCAACTCAACGATCTTGAAATCGATGCCCCGATCAATACCGCCACCAGCGCGGCTGATTGGGACAAACTGGTGCAGGCTTTTGACGAGACCTACGGCCGGGTATATGCCACTTCAGCAAGCTCCCCCGAGCTTGGCTTTGGTGCAACCAGTGCCATTATGCGTGGCTATGTTGATTCACAAAAACCAGAATTGCCATTTGAAGCCGATGCAGGCCCGACGCCACCAGCTGATGCTTATGAGGGCAAGCGGCCGTTTTATCGTCACCACAAGTGGCATGAGGCCGATATCTGGGTGATGGAAAAACTCAAGGCTGGCAACCGTGTTACCGGACCTGCAGTAATCGAGTCCGACGCAACTACCTTTGTTGTGCCAGCTGGTTTTGAGACGTATCTGGATCAGTATCGCCTGTTCCACCTCAAAGAAATCGCAAGTGTATAGGAGACAACTATGACTAAATCGCTTAAGGAAAGGGAAAATACCCTACTTGGCAACGGTATGAGTCTGCGCGAGCATCGCCAGCTGGTACTTGCCAGAACCAAGGAAACAGGTTTTTACAACGGGCTTGAAACTCTGCCGTTTAAGGAGTCTGACCCGATTCGTTACGAGAAGATGTTTTCGCGGCTGCGTGGTGGCCTGGTGCACGCCCGGGAGACTGCCAAAAAAATTGCCGCCTCTCCGATTGTGGAGCAAGAAGGCGAATTGTGCTTCACCTTGTATAACGCCGCCGGCGATTGCGTAATGACATCCACGGGGATAATCATTCACGTTGGTACCATGGGGGCGGCTATCAAGTACATGATAGAAAACGATTGGGAGCATAACCCAGGGATAAACCCCGGCGATATGTTTACCAATAATGATTGCTCGATTGGTAACGTTCACCCTTGTGATATAGCCACTATAGTGCCTATTTTCTGGCAGGGAGTCCTGGTCGGCTGGGTTGGTGGCGTAACCCACGTAATCGATACCGGTTCCATCTCGCCGGGTTCTATGTCCACCGGTCAAACTTCGCGTTTTGCCGACGGCTATATGACCACCTGTCGCAAAACAGGTGTAAATGACGAGCCACTTAAAGACTGGTTGCACGAAAGTCAGCGCTCAACGCGTACGCCCAAATACCTGATTCTGGACGAACGGACCAGGATTGCGGGTTGCCACATGATTCGCAAGCTGGTTGAAGAGGTGCTGGAGCAGGAAGGGCCAGAGGCGTATTTAGATTTTGCCCATGAGGTAATTGAAGAAGGCAAGCGTGGCTTACAGTCCCGTTTAAAGGATATGACCATCCCCGGTAAGTACCGTCGGGTTGCCTTTGTGGACGTGCCTTATAAGCACGAAGACGTGCGCGTGACCGCACCATACGGCCAAGTCGATACGATTATGCACGCGCCTACCGAGGTTGTCGTGCGTCCTGATGGCTCGTGGCGCCTGAATTTTGAAGGCGGCAGCCGCTGGTGCTGGCACAGCTTTAACGCCAATCAGGTGGCTTTTACCAGCGGTATATGGGTAATGCTTACGCAAACCCTGGTGCCTACCCAGCGCATCAATGATGGCGCGTACTATGCTACCGAGTTCCATATTCCCAAGGGTACCTGGATGAACCCGGATGACCGGCGCACGGCGCACGCCGATGCCTGGCACTATCTGGTATCGGCCTGGACCGGTATGTGGCGCGCTATGAGCCAGGCGTACTTTAGTCGTGGCTATCTCGAAGAAGTCAATGCCGGTAACGGCAATACCAGTAACTGGCTGCAAGGTGGCGGTATTAACCAGGACGGAGAAATTCACGCCGTTAACAGCTTTGAGACCGCTGCCACCGGTACCGGTGCATGCGCCGTAAAGGATGGTTTGAATCACGCCGCGGCCATTTGGAACCCGGAAGGCGACATGGGTGACGTAGAGATTTGGGAGATGGCCGAGCCACTGCTGTTTATGGGGCGTAACGTCAAAACCAACTCTGGTGGTTACGGTAAGTATCGTGGCGGTTGCGGCCTGGAATCGCTACGCATGGTCTGGAATGCCCATGACTGGACGATGTACTTTTCTGGCAACGGTTATATGAATAGTGACTGGGGCTTGATGGGGGGTTATCCCGCAGCTACCGGCTATCGTTTCGAGGCCCATAAAACTGGTTTGGCAGAGCGCATAGCCAACAAACAAAGCTTGCCGTTAGGGCGTGATGCCGATCCGGCCAATCCTGACTACGAGCAGCATCTGGATGTTGGTTCCCTGGTTAAACGCGATAAGCAGTGCATGACGACCGAGACGATTTTCGAGAACCATGACCTGTACCTGAACTACATCCGTGGCGGCCCCGGTTTTGGTGACCCCCTTGATCGCGAGCCGGCATCCGTAGCCAACGACGTTACCCAGCGCTTCTTATTGCCGGAGTTTGCCTACAAAGTCTACGGCGCAGTCTTGCACCAGGACGATAAAGGCATCTGGAGTGCCGATCTTGAAGCGACCAAGGCCAGGCGTGCAGAAATACGCAAAGAGCGTATTAGCAGGGCGGTCAAGACGCGTGACTGGATGCAAACCGAGCGTCAACGCATCCTGAAAAAAGAAGCCTCGGTTCAGGTGCGTCACATGTACTCGACCAGCTTTGATTTGAGCGAGATCTTCTTTAATGAATTCAAACAATTCTGGGACTTGCCACAAGAATGGAGCCTGCCTGAATCTGAGCTTGGCATACCTTCTTTTGGTGCTGTACATCGCAATGACATAGGTGAAATGCCTGGCGTGCGCACGGTGGTTCTGGTCGAGGAATAAATAAGGAAATTGATATGTCTGTTTATACCCAAGAGCAAGTTGAAAACCTGGTAAACGGTTCTCTGGACTGGGACACTACACTACGTATGCTGCAGTTGCCCAAGGATAAGGAACGTTTTGAAATGTACCTGAAGGCTTTGCAAAAGCAGGTCAGCTGGAAGGATCGCATTATTTTGCCATTAGGCCCACATTTGTTTATTACCCAGACCCCCAAGACGAATCGCTGGGTAACCAAGTGTCGTTGTGGCCATGAGTTCTGTGATTACCATCAAAACTGGAAGCTGGATGCTTTAATTTATGTGCGTGATAACCCAGAGGCCATGAAAGAGGTGTATCCCGAGCTCATGGCGCCGGATACAGAATGGCAGGTTTATCGTGAGTACTATTGTCCGAGCTGCGGCACTATGCATGACGTCGAGGCACCGGTGCCATGGTATCCGGTACTCCATGACTTTGAGCCAGATATAGATGCTTTTTACCAGGAGTGGCTAGGTATACCATTGCCTAAACGTAGCAACTAGGCTTTTTTTGTAAATCGCAGCCCGGCCAAGGTCGGGCTGCCAGGTACTATCAGAAAATGACTCATATCAAGCACTGGAGGAGCGCCAGGCCAATGAAGCCGCACCTTGGCATCGCACTGCAAGCCCAGCAAAAGCTTAGTGCCAGGCAGTACCAGCAAATTCATTTTTTGCAGCTGTCAGCTGCGCAGCTAGGCGCTGAGTTGCAAACCATCGTAGCCAATAATTGGGTGCTAGATGGTGGCCTGGGTCAGGGAATTGGTATAAGTCTGGAACAGCAGGGCATGCTGCCCAACCCAGAACCAACATTATTTGAACATTTGCTGGCGCAATTACCTTTGCACGTCAAGGACAAGCAGCAGCAGTTACTGGTCAAGTTTCTGATTCATAGCCTGGATGAAGATGGCTATCTGCGCAGCCCATTAAAAAGCCTGCAATCTGCGCTTGGGTCGCAAACTCTCATTAGCCTGGAACAATTGCAAATGGCTTTGACGGTCTTGCAGCAATTTGATCCGCCCGGCGTTGGCGCGCGTAGCCTGGCCGAGTGTTGGTTGTTGCAACTTCAGCAGCAAAGCGCGTGCAACAACCCGATAGCCAAACTGGCCCATCAGGTTTGCACTGATCACTGGCAGCTTTTGGTTACACAGCAAAACAGGCAATTACAACGTTCTTTAGGAATAAATCAGGCCAAGCTGGCAGAAGTTTTAGAGTGTTTGAAACGTCTCGATAGCAAGCCAAACACCCGCTATTACGGTGAGGACAGACAAGATTTTGTTGTTGCCGAATTGTTGGTTAACAAACAAGGCCGTAGCTGGTCGGTTCAGTTTAATCATGATACCCAACCCAATTTATTTATCGATCAAACCTTAGTAGATAATTTAAGCCGTGATCCAGATTGTGACCAAAACATGCTCAAGCAACATGTGGAAGAAGCCAAGCAGTTGCTTGGTGGGCTACAGTCACGCAAAAAAACCTTGTTGCAGCTGGGAGCTGTTATCGTTAAACAGCAGGCCATGTTTTTTGACCAGGGGCCAGCAGCTTTGCGGCCACTAAAGCTGGAGGATTTGGCGCATGAGCTTGGTTTGCACGTATCAACCGTATCGCGCCTGTGTAGCAATAAATACATGCATACACCCCATGGCACGCTGGCGCTGCAATATTTTCTTACCCAAGCCGCTGGCAAGCACACCGACCAATCCGCCAAGGCCGTGAGCTTGCGATTGCAACAAATAATAGCTCAGGAGCCGGGCGATGCCCCCTACAGCGATGCCCAACTGGTAGAAATGCTGCGCACCCAGGGTGTGTCGATCTCACGCCGCACAGTAAGCAAGTACCGGGAAGCCCTTGGCATACCTAGTTCGTACTTGCGCAAGCGCTAAAGACTGGTATAACGTAGACCATGACCTCGGCCTGCTCGATGGCACGCTGCTGGGCTTGCAGACGCTGAAGGTGGTCCGCTGATCCTGCGTTGACACTCAAGCCGTAGACAATAAAAAACCACCGCGATGGGTGGCTCTAATACCCTGATTTAACAGGAAAAATTCTGGTGGCGCATCAGGGACTCGAACCCCGGACCTGTGGATTATGATTCCGTTTGATAGAGTCGCTTTATATGTGCTTTACCTTATCAATCAAAGGCTTAGATTGTGATAGGTGCGCTATAAAGGTGCTTTATTTCGCTATGCCGTTGACAGTTGGTTGACACTTTTTAAGCGCCAGTCGCAGCATGAAAACTACACGCCATAAGCAACAATCCAGTACACGCCATAAGCAACAATCCAGTACATGCCATAGGCAATAGTTTAGTACACGGTTTAGGTGCGTGTCGCCTTGCGACTGGGAACCGTCGGCGGCTGGCCAGCGCCCGGTTTGGTTCAGCAGGCCAAAGGCCAGGAAAGACTTTACGTAACTACAAAACGAAACTACAATAAAATCACAATGAAACTTGAATGGGACGCCGACAAAGCGGCACGAAACCTGAAAAAACACGGCGTTTCCTTCGAGGATGCCGAGCTTGTTTTTTATGACACCGAGCGGATTGAAGCCTATGACGGGCGCGAGGACTACGGAGAAGATCGCTGGGCCACGATTGGCCTTGCCTATTCCGCTGTCCTGTATGTGGTCTACACCGTCCGACATGAGGACACGATCCGCCTTATCTCTGCGAGGAAAGCAAATGCCGACGAAAGAAAAAAATATCGTGAAGCGAACTCTTGAGCTTAAGAAACGGCCACAGTTGAGCGCCGAGCAAAAGGCACGACTGGACGCCTTGGCTTCGATGTCAGATGAAAAGATCGACTACAGCGACGCGCCTGCCTTGCCTGATGCGGTCTGGGTGAAAGCGGCAGGGCAGTTACCGCACACCAAGAAGCAAATCACGCTTCGTATTGATGCTGACGTATTGGAGTTCTTCAAGCACACCGGCACGCGGTATCAGTCACGCATGAATGCCGTTCTGCGCTCCTACGTTGAAGCGCACAAGGCGCACGTGAAATGATCAGCGACCCGTATTACTCCCGCCCTGCTGACGAGCAGGCGGGCATAGACTGGTGGAACAGTTTGGACGAGTACGAACGTCGCCGCTGGATGAAGTTTGCCGGCGACACTGGCCGTGTTGCTGATGCGTGGGAAGAATGGAAGCGCTGTGTGCCGACGTTCTTGGACGATTCCGGCCCCGTTGAGCCGCCAACCTTCATCACCCGACCAAAGTAATCGGCTCACCGAGTCACTTAGAAGCGGCCAAAACACTGAACCCGATTTCTGTGTTGACACTTGGTTGACAGATGGCCTTAAAAAGCAAAACGCCAACCTGGTTAAGGGCTGGCGTAAGCGCTTGATACTACTTAGAAATTCTTGGTGGCGCATCAGGGACTCGAACCCCGGACCTGCGGATTATGATTCCGTCGCTCTAACCGACTGAGCTAATGCGCCACAAAGCAGAGCATTTTAAGCATAAATGGAAGTTTTGGCAAGCTGACACTACTGCGTATTCGGGCGGAGTGTAAAAACTAAGGCCCCGCCTTCTGGCGGGGCCTTGCTGCCGATGGTGGCAGCGCGTGTCGCAATACTAGCAACACTGTAGCAACGTCTAATGACGTTGAAACACTACCAGCTGGTAGCGACTTCATTGTATGTTTAGCTGCTGCTTGAGGCAAGCTCGGGAATATCCTTATTGTGGTGGCCGGCCAGAGCTGCGCTCAGGCTATACAGGGGTTCAAATGATTCAGCCTGGGCCATGGGCCAGACCGTACGGAATAGGGTGTTGCGAAAGTGCCCTTGCAGTAGCTCGCCTTTTTCAAAATCCGGATACTTGGCCGAAAGCACGCGAATATCGCCAGTGCTGATGCGCCGTGCAATATGGTGTGGACGTAAAAATCTGGGGTGTTCCAGGCCAGCAGCCCCCAGCAGTTCCGCCAGCGCCTTGAGCGTATTGGCGTGATAATTGGCTACGCGCACAGACTTGTCGCCTACCACCAGCGCTTCCTGGCGTTTGGGGTCTTGGGTGGTTACCCCGGTTGGGCATTTGCCGGTATGGCAAACCTGGGCCTGGATGCAGCCTATGGCAAACATATATGCCCTGGCGCTGTTACACCAGTCAGCGCCTAAAGCCATTATCCTGGCCATATCAAAGGCGCTGATGACCTTGCCCGAGGCTCCGAGACGAATATGTTCACGCAGACCTATGCCTACCAGGGTGTTGTGCACCAGACGCAAGCCCTCTACCAAGGGCGTGCCGACGTGATCGACAAACTCGATTGGGGCGGCTCCAGTGCCACCTTCGGCGCCATCAACTACTATAAAGTCTGGTGTTATGCCCGTCATAAGCATGGCTTTGGCAATCGCAAACCACTCCCATGGGTGGCCGATGCAAAGCTTAAAGCCCACCGGCTTGCCACCGCTGAGCTCGCGTAGTTTGGCGACAAATTGCATAAGTCCTATGGGACTATCAAAGGCGCTGTGCTTGGCTGGCGATATGCAGTCCTGGCCAATTGGCACGCCACGGGCGGCGGCAATTTCGGCGGTCACCTTGGCGCCGGGTAACATCCCGCCATGCCCTGGCTTGGCACCCTGCGAGAGTTTGATTTCTATCATGCGGATATTGTCGCGTTGTGCCATCTCGGTAAAACGCTCGGGCGCAAAACTGCCGTCCTGGTTGCGGCAACCAAAGTAGCCTGAGCCTATATTCCAGATAAGATCGCCACCGTGTTCAAGGTGGTACTTACTAACTCCGCCTTCGCCGGTATCATGGGCAAAGCCACCAAGGGCAGCACCTTTGTTAAGCGCCAGGACGGCATTGGCCGATAGCGCCCCAAAGCTCATGGCTGAAATATTAAAAACCGACAGGTCTACCGGCTGGCTACAGTCCGGCCCACCGACCATGGTACGAAAATCGCTGTTTTTTATATGTATAGGGCTCAGGGCATGGTTTATCCATTCATAACCATTGCGGTACACATCCCCTTGCGTACCAAAAGGGCGCACATCGGCTTGTTTTTTTGCGCGTTGGTACACCAGCGATCTGTCCACCCTGGAGAAGGGCAGCTTGAGGGTGTCGTCTTCGAAGAAATATTGACGTATCTCTGGACGTACGTACTCGAACATAAAACGCAGGTTGCCTATTACCGGGTAGTTGCGTTTAATAGCATGGCGTTTTTGGTGGCTGTCATGCACCCCTAAAATGCTTAAAGCTAAAAAAACCAGAGCTGGAATCCACCAGGTCGCATTGACAGCCAGCGCCAGGATAATAGTAATAACCGCCAGGGCAATAACCGTATAAAACGCGGTATATCGATTAAAAAATTGCTGCATAAGGTGGCTCCTTACTGGTATTAATGCCGGTTGTAACTGCTCGAAAAGTTAACGCTTGCCGGTTAAAGAGCCCAAAATACCGCGTACCAGCTGGTTGGCGGCGTTGCGCATCATGCTTTTGGCGATTGATTGCACCGCACCGTCGCGTTTGCCTCCGCGTGGCCCCGTCGAGCCAAACAAAAAGTCGCCAACCGCCCCGCCAATACCAGCGTTCGGGGCCTGTTGATCGTTATTCTGAGAAGCCGATGCGTGATTGCCATGCTGTGTGGCAGCAGGCATGGCAGCCGTGCGTTTTAAAAGGATTTCGTAGGCTGACTCACGATCTATGGCTTGGTCATATTTGCCACCCAACAGTGAGGCCGAGCGAATGGCCTGGCGTTCAGCCTCGGTAGCCGGCCCTATACGGCTAGCGGGGGCATACATCCATACCCGCTCGGTTGGGCTGGGCTGGCCTTGGGCGTCAAGTAAGGAAATTAAAGCCTCACCAACCCCCAGCTCGGTAATGGCAGTGGCTACATCCAAACCAGGATTTGGGCGCATCGTCTGTGCTGCCGCCTTGACGGCTTTTTGGTCGCGTGGTGTATAGGCCCGTAACGCGTGCTGGATACGGTGGCCCAATTGCCCTAAAACCGTATCGGGTATATCCGCTGGATTTTGCGTTACAAAATATACCCCAACGCCTTTGGACCTTATCAACCGCACAACTTGCTCAACCTTTTCCAGTAAAGCTGGGGGTGAATTTTTAAATAGTAGGTGGGCTTCATCAAAGAAAAATACCAGCTTGGGTTGGGGTAAGTCCCCGACCTCGGGTAGGCGCTCATACAAATCGGCTAGCATCCACAACAAAAATACCGCGTATAAACGGGGTGATTGCATCAGCTTATCGGCCGCTAGTATATTGACCATGCCACGGCCTAGGCTGTTGGTGCGTATCCAGTCAAAGATATCGAGCATGGGCTCACCAAAAAACAGCTCGGCACCTTCAGACTCCAGCCTTAGCAGGCTGCGTTGAATTGCACCAATTGAGGCCGACGATACCTGGCCATAGCTGGTGCGTAAATGGCTGGCGTTATCTGCCACGTATTGCAGCATCGAGCGCAGGTCTTTCAGGTCCAGCACCAGCAGGCCTTCGTCATCAGCCACCTTAAAGCACAAATTCAGGACACCCTCCTGGGTATCGTTTAAATCCATCATGCGGGCCAGCAATAATGGTCCAAAGTCAGAAACAGTGGCTCTAATCGGGTGGCCCTGGGTGCCAAAAATATCCCAGAAAGTTACTGGACAGGCCCCCCATACGGGCTCAGGCAGATCCAGCTTATGCAGGCGTTTGAGAAGTTTTTCGTTAGCTGTGCCTGGTTGCGAAATCCCGCTCATGTCGCCCTTGACATCAGCCAGGAATACCGGTGTACCAATACGTGAAAAAGCTTCTGCCAGCAATTGCAGGCTAACCGACTTGCCCGTGCCGGTAGCGCCAGTTATACAGCCGTGGCGGTTAGCCAATTGTGGTGGCAGGGCAATGGTGAAATTGGAATTTTGCGCAATTATCAATGGTTCGGTCATAATGGCCTCGCATAAATGGTGCTGGATATGGCACGTAAAACCATTAGGAAATGGTTATGTAGGGATCGCCATGGTTTAGCTCGCCTATATGGGTAGCCAGCTCGTAGCCGGCTTGGTGTAATTGTTGCAAAATATCATCTTTGGCGTCATTGTGGCAGGCAATCAATAAACCACCAGAAGTTTGCGGATCGCTTAGCAGTTTGTCAGCGTAGGCGGGTAAGTCATCTGCAATACTGAAAAAACCTTCGCAGGCTTTGAGGTTACGCCCGGATGCGCCAGTATATATGCCTTGGCCGGCAAGTGTGGCCACGCCTTCAAGCAAGGGCAGATTGGCGTAGTTCAGCCGGGCTTGCAAGCCCGAACCCTTGCAGATCTCCAGCGTGTGGCCCAGCAAACCAAAACCGGTTACGTCGGTCAGTGCATGTACCTGCTCAAGGCAGGCGAGCTGGGTGCCGATAGAATTTAATTGTGTGGTGCTCGCCAGCATGGATTGATAGCCAGCGTCAGAGAGCCGGCCCTGTTTGAACGCAGCAGAAAAAATGCCAACACCCAAACCCTTGGCCAAAATCAGGGCGTCGCCTGCCTGTGCCTGATTGTTGCGCCTGATGTTTTGTGGATGGGCCAGGCCCATCACTGCCAGCCCATAAATCGGCTCTACGGAGTCTATGGAATGGCCGCCGGCAATTGGTACGCCAGCCGTTTGGCAAACGCTGGCGCCACCGGCCAAAATAGCGGCGATAGTGGCGTGCGGCAGTTGGTTGATTGGCATACCAACTATAGCTAGGGCCATAATCGGTTTGCCGCCCATCGCATAAATATCAGATAAGGCGTTGGTTGCAGCTATACGTCCAAAGTCATGGGGATTATCCACTATGGGCATGAAAAAATCTGTGGTTGCAATTAAGGCCTGTTCATCATTGAGTAAATAAACAGCAGCGTCGTCTGCGGACTCGGTGCCTACTAAAAGCTTGGGAAACATACCTTGGGGCAGGGCCTTGCCAATCAGGTTGGCAAGTACATCAGGTGCTATTTTGCAGCCACAGCCGCCACCGTGAGATAAAGAGGTAAGTCTAATAGGCGCTTCATTAGTCATAAAATTCCTGGATGCTTAGTTGCTTTAGCAGTTGTTTGGCCTGTGCGTGTTGATCGTTTGCGCACGGCTGGAAATAGAATTCTTGTGCAGTGGCTAAGCCGGCGTAATGGCTGTGACTGCTGCGCGTATAGGCAGGATCATAATGCTGTTGTACCAGTGCGGTAAAAAGCCGGGCGCGCTCGCCCGCATTTAGCATATCCAGCCAGCTATCTACGGTTTTGCGGCTGTGCAGACCGATTAATTTTTGCAAAAGCGCACTAAACTCGGCAGGCTGATCAAATAGGTGGGCGTAATCCTGGAGCAAGAAATTTACTCTGTCAGTGGTTTCTACCCGGACATGCACACAGCGCCCTTGATGCATTGTGTCAAATAAGGCCTGCGGCAAGCTTAACAGACCAATGCGGCGGCTTTCGGCTTCGATAAATACTGGTTTTTCGGGGTCTAAGCCTTGTAATGTGGTAAGCAGCCTGGTTTCGAACATTTTCTGACTTGGCTGATCCTGGTGTGGTAATGCCCCCAGCAATGAGCCCCTGTGGCAGGCTAGGGCTTCAAGGTCGAGGGTCTGAACGCCTATATCAGCCAAGGCCTGCAACAATCTGGTTTTACCAGAGCCAGTGGCCCCAGCCAGTACAATAAAGCGATATTTTTGTGGTTTGGTTGCCAGTTGGTCGATTACGTGCCTGCGCCAGATTTTGTAGCCACCGTCGAGCTGCTGCGCCTGCCAGCCTATTAAACGAAACCAGCTGGTCATGGAGCCAGAACGCTTGCCGCCGCGCCAGCAATATATCAATGGGTGCCAGTGACGCGGACGCTGGGCAAAGGTGTCTTCCAGGTGTTGGGCTATGTTGCGTGCCACTAGCGCAGCGCCCATACGGGTAGCCTTGAATGATGACTCCTGGGCGTAGGTGGTGCCTACAAGTATGCGTTCCTGGTTGCTTAGTACCGGGGCATTAATAGCACCAGGGATATGATCAACGGTGAATTCGGCCGGTGTGCGAACGTCAATGATTTCATCAAAGCTGCTGAGGGCTTCGATTTGATTATGGCTGCGGGGATTGTTTTCTGAGTGGCTTGGCATGCTGCGCATTTTACTATCAAGTGCCAGCGGTTGGGCTGGCTTTAGGTTTAATAGCAGCTGCAATTGCTTAACGGGTTTTGTTATTATGTTTGGTGGGTGCTGACGGGTTCGAACCGCCGACCTACGCCGTGTAAAGGCGCCGCTCTACCAACTGAGCTAAGCACCCGATAAGCCAAGATGCAAGCCCGCTATTATACACAATAAAAACAAAAAAGCCACCGTAAGGTGGCTTTGTGCATGGTCTGGCTTTATTTTTTGTTATTGACCGCGTCTTTTAAACCTTTGCCCGGGCGGAACTTGGGTACAAAGGCTTTCTTGATCTTGATTTCCTTACCTGTTTGCGGGTTGCGACCGGTACGGGCAGCGCGCTCGGCGACGGCAAACGTACCAAACCCGATCAGCGTAACCGAGTCTTTCTTTTTGAGGGTGGCTTTTACGGTGTCAATGAAAGCTTCCAGAGCGCGCCCTGCATCTGCTTTGGATAGGTCTGTTTTTGAAGATATGCTGTCGATTAGCTCGGTCTTGTTCATTTATAGATTACCCCTAAGATATTAGGCCTTGGCGGATAAGCCAAAGGTATGATCGATTAGTACAGACTACGTACTGAATGTTTTTACATGGCATACGTAAGCTTAGCGTTACCGGCAGCTGAAAATCCGGTGGCTAGGGAGTATTAAGCCAATGAATACGGCCGCTGTCAAGAAAAATAACCTGCGCGGCCGTATGATTTGCGTTGGATTAATAGTTATACGACAAACATTCGGGTAAACACTGACTTATTAGAAGGCGGCCAGGGCAAATTTGAAGTCTGCAATAAGGTCTGAAGGATTTTCTATACCAACGGAAATACGTAAAAAATTATCTGAAATGCCCATTAACTCGCGTCGTTCTGGCCCCATTTCGTAATAAATTGTGTGGGCTGCTGGTAATACCAGGCTTCTATTATCACCGAGGTGGGTAGCCAGAGCCAGAACCTTGAGCCGATTCAGGCAGTCAAAGACGTCTATATGCGGTACGAGTTCGACACCAAGCAGGCCGCCGTATAAACCATTAAAAAACTTGGTGGCGCGCAGGTGTTGCGGATGGCAATGCAGGCCTGGGTAATGCACCTTGGACACCAATGGATGGCTGTTAAAAAACTCTGCCAGAGCCAGGGCATTTGCGCAAATACGTTGCATGCGCAGCTCCAGCGTTTCTGCGCCAACAGCGAGGCGGTGGGCCATATCCGATGAAAGCGTACCGCCCATATCACGCAGGCCTTTTTTCTTGATCTGTACCAATCCCCAGGTAAACGGGTCGCCAGCTTGGTACTGAGGATAGATATGGGGGAAATTGCGCCAGTCGTACAGGCCGGTTTGGCTAACCGCTCCCCCCAGAGCATTGCCGTGGCCACCGATATGTTTGGATAAGGAGTTAACAACCAAAGAGGCCTGGAACTTGCGGCCAGGCGCCAAAATAGGCGAGGATAAAGTGTTATCAATAACGTAAACCAGATTATGGCTGGCACACAGCTCGCCTATGGCTTGCAGGTCGGCTACCTGTGTACCAGGGTTGGCTATGGTTTCAACGAATACCATACGGGTATCTGCCTGGATGGCAGCTTGCACATTGGCAGCGTCAGTGGCGTCAACCAGGCTGACGCGCACGCCAAAATTTTCCAGGGTCATTAGCAGACTATTGGTATTACCAAAAATATGTTTGCTTGATATCAGGTGGTCACCGCTGCGCAATAAAGTAAAAAACACCGCATTTAACGCCGCCATGCCAGTAGCAAAGCAAACCGTGCTTTGGCTATCTTCCATGGTACTTATTTTGTTTTCCAGCGACGCGGTGGTGGGGGTGCCCTGGCGTGCGTAAGTGTAGCCTGACTTGCCCTGAAATACTGCGGCTAGTTCGCGCGCGTCAGTGTAGGCATATTCTGTCGATGGATGGATTGCCTGGTGAATTTCGCCATTGGGCAGGCGGGCATTATGGTCGTGGTGTACGAGTTTGGTGGTAAAGCTTGGGTTATTCATGATTTCGTAATTTAGGCAAGTCTTTGGCGTACGGTTTCATAGAGGCAAACAGCGCTAGCCACGCTAACGTTGAGGCTTTCTACAGAACCGAGCATGGGAATATTAACCAGATAGTCACAGGTTTGGCGAGTAAGGCGGCGCATGCCTTGACCTTCAGCTCCCATGACCCAGGCAAGCGGACCCTTGCAGTCAGTTTCATACAAGGTTTGGTTGCAATCGTCGGCGGTACCGATAAGCCATATATTGCGTTCTTGTAATTGTCTCAAGGTGCGAGCAAGATTGGTTACCATTAAGTATGGTACCGTGTCAGCGGCACCGCAAGCCACCCGCTGGACGGTGCTATTGAGGCCTACGGCGCGATCTTTTGGAGCAATTACGGCGTGTACACCGGCGGCATCCGCGGTGCGCAAACAGGCTCCCAGATTATGTGGATCTGTTACTCCATCTAAAATAAGTAACAGGGCGTTTTCATTGGTATCGGCCAAAGGATCCAGGATATCGTCGATCGTAACCGCTAGTGGGCGCGTCTGAGCCAGGGCAACTACACCTTGGTGGCGTTTGCCATGGGCTATGGCGTCAAGCCGCTTGCTATCAACGTTATGCCAGCTTAAGCCGGCAGCTTGCAGCTGTTGGCTTAGATTTTGCATGCGCGCGTCTAGCCGCGCGTCGTCCAGATAGATTGCAGAAAACGTATCTGGAGCGTGCCGCAGGCGCGCTAAAACGGCGTGAAAACCGAGTAAAACTTGTTGTGCTGACATTGTTTATTTGCTCTTGTTGGTTTTTTTCGCCTGAGCCCGGCGCTGACTTGCGGTTGTGCCTTTTAGGGCTTTGGGTTTAGTACTCGCGGCCTTTTTTAAGGGACGCTGGCTGGCTGCTTTGGGTTGTTTTATTTTAGCCTGCAGTTTTTTGAAATTTTCCGATTCTACAGGTCTGAAGTCGATCCGCCGTGACTCCAGGTCCACGCGGGAAATTTGTACTTCCATAGGGCTACCAAGGCGGTAACGCATGCCAGTGCGCTCGCCGCGCAGCTCGTTGCTCACTTCATTGTATTGATAATAATCGCCGCCTAGTTCTGAAATGTGCACCAGGCCTTCGATGTAAAGCGTATCCAATGTAACGAACACCCCAAAGCTGGTAACGCTACTTATCTTGCCGGTATAAATTTCACCGATGTGTTCGCGGGCAAACCAGCATTTAAGCCAGGCTTGCACGTCACGCGAGGCATCGTCAGCGCGGCGTTCGCGGGCCGAGAGTATGTCGCCCAATGCTTGCCAGACGTGCTGCTGGCGAGTTTTGGGCGGTAGCTCAGGCTCTGGTAGCAAACCTTCAGGTATTGGCGGTTGGTAGTGCTGTTTGGCAAGTATGCCTTTGATGACCCGGTGAACCAGCAAGTCGGGATAACGGCGAATGGGGGAGGTAAAGTGGGTGTAGTGTGCGTATGCCAAGCCAAAGTGGCCGTTTTGTTCTGCGCTGTATATGGCTTGTTGCATAGAGCGCAGGCACATGTTTTGTATGATCTCAAAATCAGGCCGGGGTTTTATATTTTGGATCAGGTCGGCGTAATCCTGGCTGCTGGGCTCATCGCCCCCGCCAAGCGTTAAGCCCAGCAGGCGTAAATGCTCACGCAAGGCCTGTAATTTAACCGGTGTGGGGCCTTCGTGTACCCTAAATAGTGCCTGGGCCTTATTGCGAATCACATAATCAGCAGCACAGGTGTTGGCTGCGAGCATAAACTCTTCGATCAGACGGTGTGCGTCGTTGCGCACGCTTGGTTCGATACTTTCTATGCGCCCCAGCTCGTTGCATACTATCTTGGTTTCGGTGGTTTCGAAATCTATGGCACCACGCTGTTGGCGCGCCTTGAGCAAGCTTAAAAATAGCTCGTGGGCGTGCTGAATGTGTGCGTAAATAGCACCTAAATTGTTGGCTACCGGGCCATTAGGCTGCTGCAAGGCTGACCATATCTCGGTGTAGGTGGTACGCGCCTGTGACCGTATTACTGCCGGATAGAACTGGTAGGCGGCTATCTGGCCGGCCTTGATGCCACCTGCGGCAATGGTCATATCGCAAACCATCACCAGTCTGTCCACGTTGGGGTTTAATGAACAAATGCCATTCGATAAAGCTTCGGGCAACATTGGAATAACGCGGCGTGGGAAATACACGCTGGTGCCGCGCTCCAGAGCATCTGCGTCGATGGCTGAATTGGCTGTGACGTAATGGCTTACATCGGCTATGGCTACTAACAGGCGCCAGCCGTGACGCGTTCTTTTGCTGGTGCCAAGGTTGGTGCGGGTACAAAATACTGCATCATCAAAGTCGCGTGCGTCCTCGCCATCGATAGTTATGAACGGTATATCGCGCAGGTCTACGCGATTGCCTATACTGGTGGCATCAACACTATCCGGAATAGTCTCCAGCTCCGTCAGGGTGGCAGGTGAAAAATCTACTGGTACGTCAAACTTGCGTACGGCAATCTCGATTTCCATGCCGGGATCATCTATTTCTCCCAGGACTTCCACCACCTTGCCCAAGACTTGCATATGGCTGGCCGGCTGGCGCAGGATTTGCGCTACAACAACCTGGCCTGGCTCGGCTGCGCCGGTATCCTGTGCGGCAATCAGTATGTCGTGCTTAATACGCTGATCTTCCGGAGCTACGATAAAAACTCCGCGTTCTTGCAAAAAACGCCCGACCAGCTTAAGGGTGCGCCTTTCAAGCACTTCTACAATAGTGCCTTCGGTCTTGCCTCGGTATTCGCCGCTGGCTCGTGCGCGCACTACATCGCCGTGCAATACCTTGCACATTTCATGTGGTGATAGATACAGGTCGGCGCTACCATCCTCGGTGAGCAAAAAGCCATAACCGTCGCGGTGCCCCTGGATCACGCCTGTTACAAATGACGTGTTTTTGCAAATCAATACGCGCCCCTGGGCATTAAAGCGGATCTGGCCATCACGTTCCATGGCTTTGATGCGTCGGGTAAAACCCACGGATAGCGGTATTGAAGCCTGAGTCTGGTCAGCCAAAGCTTCAAGCGAGATGGCCTTACCGGCCTGGCGCAGTATGTTAAGTATCAACTCGCGACTCGGAACGTTGGGGTCAAAGTCCTGGGGCTGAAAATCATCTTCCCGGCTGGTGGTTGTGTTGTTTTTTTCGATGTTTGTGGTGCGCTTAATCAAAGGCTGTTTGCATCCATAAAAATAGTGATGTATAGTTTGCGTCTTGCTGCAGGTAGCATATCAGCTGCCTGTTTGCCTGCACAGGTGATAGCATACACTTTAAATAGTGCCCAGGTGGCGGAATTGGTAGACGCGCATGGTTCAGGTCCATGTGCCGCAAGGCGTGGAGGTTCAAGTCCTCTTCTGGGCACCACAAATAAATAAGGACGTCGGTCGACGTCCTTTTTATTTGTGGCATCAAGCCTTAGCTACTGTTTAGGGCTTAGCGGTTGATTAGGAAGCCGTCGCCGTCGCGGTCCTGGCGCTTAAAATCATCCATCACGCGATCTATATATTCCTGGCGGCTGACCCTGCCGTCTTTATTTACATCGACTTCAGCAAATAGCTCACTGTCCATGATTGCGCCAGCCTCGGCTTTATCGAGGTGGCCATCATTATTTTGATCGAAATCATCAAAAGATTTTTCCATGAATGATTGATATTCGGTGATACTGATTTTGCCGTCTTGGTTGGTGTCCAAGGCGTCGAAATGTTCGGGCGTAAGTCCTGATGTGCCGGCCTGAGCGCAGGCCAAAGAGGGTACTGCAACAATTATGCAGGCTGCTATAAGTTTGTTCATTTTTGTTTCCTTTGTAAATTAGCGACAGCCAAGGCGATTACCACCATAGCCCCCTAGCCCGATACCAGCTGCGGTTGCAATGGTTTTACCAGTGCCGCCGCCAATCGTGCTACCTACCAAGCCCCCTATAACCGCGCCACCTACCGTGCCCGCAATACACTCAAATTCAGAATATTGATTGCCAGTGCCATTCGACTGGCAGGCAGCCAATATAAACGAACTGGTTAATACCAAAGCCAATGAAAGTTTTCTCATATTCAAACCTGTAGATTTTATAAATTGCAATGCTATTTTGCCTGAAAATATTTATAGTTCAAGTGGCGACTGAGCATGCTTGTGGCTGGTAGGCATAGGTCTGGCGTCGTGCAGATAAACTTGCGATATAGGCAAAATAAATTCGCAGCCATGCTCTATGGCGATATCGGCCAGGGATAAAAGCAGGTCTTCTTTGACCTGCATAAACTCGGCATAGGGTACGAACGCACTTGCTGGCTTGGTCTGGACCCAGGCGTATAATAGTAGTTGCAGGGCGCCATCACCAAATCTGTCAAATCTGAAAACGTAGTATTTGAGTCTATTATCCGCAGCCAGGAGCTTGTTGCCTGCTGCGATGATGCTGCGCACCTTATCATAATTTTCATAACGCAGCAGCAAATGTTGATTAATCGTCCGGTGGCTTAACCTGGAGTGATTAATCATATTTGAAGAGTTAAATAGCGAATTTGGAATAAAGATAGGCTTGCCATCCCAGCCCAATACGCGCGTAGCCCGCCAGCCTATGTTCTCTACCGTACCCGCCAGGTCTGTGCCAGGAAATATTATGTCTTCGCCAATTTTAAAAATACGGCTGGCGTAAATTGTTAGACCGCCAAACAAATTGGCTACCAGGGTTTGTGCGGCAAAACCCATAGCTATACCTGCGGCACCGCCAAAGGCCAGCAGGCTGGCCAAAGGGACATTGAGCTTTTGCAAAATTGAAATAGCGGTGAAGATCAGTACGAAAGCCCATGAAAGCTTGGTTATAGCGTCTATGGCTGTTTGATCAGTTTCGTGCTTAACGATAAATGTGTGAGCGATATGATTGCGTTTGGCCTGTTCGATAAAGCTGAGGAAAAACCATGCGAGCAGCAAAATGGCGGTGATGTCTTCGGCTGTACTAATAATTTGCTGAGGAATCGCGTGGTTGATTACGCTTAGGTGGTTTTTTCTAATGGTTATAAAACAGGCCAGCCAAAGCGCGCTGCGTACAGGCCCATCTATTGACGCAAGCAGTGCGTGGCGCCATACGTGGCGGCTATGTTTTAAATGTCGTAAGCGTTTGCTAATCAACCAGTGAATGGTGCGGTTAAGGGCAAACGTTATCAGTACCGCGACAAGGGGAAAAACCCATAAGCTTTCAGCGTTGGTAAGAAAGTCTACAAGTCCTTGCATGTGTTGCCTGCTCCTGTTGATTGGCTGGAGTTTTGTGGATTGGCCCGAGCTTGACCACACTATAATCGAAAGCGATTACGATAAAAAGATTATTACTGTATTGAGAATAGTTATCATTTTTGTTAAGATCAGCCTCTTTATATAACAGTCATATAAACAGTAAAGATGTACTTTGCTTTCGGCTCGGCCTCATTCTGGCTGAAATTTCTGGCGGCCTTGCTGGCCCTGGGTGTGCATGCCCTGGTGCTGGCAATGATTTTATATGCACCGGTAACGCATATAAGCCAGGGTCAGCAAGATGCACTGGATATCCAGTTTGTAGAATTAGGCCCGGCGCTGGAGACGGACAGTGGGGCTGTTGATGATGCCCAATATGAGCAAATACCAGAGCCAGAGGTTTTGATCGAGCCTCCTGAACCGGAGTTTGAGCCCTTAATAGATCAGGCGGATATACCGGAGCCGGATTTTGCGATTCAAGAGCCTGAACCAGATTTTGCTACACAGTCTGTGGATGAGCCTGTGGTGCCTGCCGAACCACCCAAGCAACAAGAACCACCTAAGCCAAAGCCCGAACCAGAACCTAAGCCAAAGCCAAAGCCAAAGCCAGAACCTAAGCCCAAACCTAAACCTAAACCTAAACCCAAGCAGCAGCCCAAACACGCTCCTGCACCAACTCCAAAGTCAGACAAAGCAGCTGTGGCCCAGAAAAATTCTGCCAGTAGCAACGCGGCAACTGCAGCGCCACCAGGTAGCGAGCATGCGCCTGATGTAGATAAACCAAGAAGCGTTGGTCATGTCGATTATCTGGGCAGGCCGCCAAAACCTGTTTATCCGCGCCTATCACAACGCCGTTCGGAACAAGGACGGGTGCTGGTGCGGGTGTTGATCTCACCGCAAGGTACGGTTAGCCAGGCCGAGGTACAAAGCAGCTCTGGCTTCGAGCGTCTGGATAAGGCGGCCCTGGACGCAATTAAAAAAGCCCGCTTCAAACCATACACGGAAAACGGCATTGCCTATAAGGCAATAGTAGATATCCCTTTTGATTTTGTCATGTAAGGCGCAAATTTATGCTAGATATTATTAATGCTGCGGGCCTGTTGCTTGCCCAGGTAAGCGAACCATCAATAACGCATGCTGTAACCCAGGCTGGTGCCGGTGCGGCGGAGCTGGGCAACCAGCTGGCTACTGATATGGCACCATTATTGGAACAACAAAATATCATTGCAAATCAGGGCCTGGAGCTGGAAAACCAGGGTGTGCTGCATTTTATTGGCCAAAGTGACGCCATAGGCAAATCCTTATTTGTCTTTTTGCTGTTGATGTCTTTGGCCAGCTGGTATCTGATTCTGGTAAAAAGTTTTACCCATTTACGTATTCGCAGGCTCTCCAGGCATTTTTTAAGCGAATTCTGGTCGGCCAGCTCGCTCGAGCAGGTTGAAAACGAGATAGCCACCCATGGTGCCAACGAGCCATTTGCCCACCTTGCCAGCCACGCCATACACGCGCAGAAGCATCACGCCAAATACGGTGCCTTAAAGCTCGAAGAAAGCGGTTCGACCTCGGCTTTTGTTACGCGCATTATTCGCAAGGTCATAGATGAGGAAACGGCGCGCTTGGAAAACGGCTTAACCGTGCTGGCCTCGGTTGGCGCAACGGCGCCATTCGTGGGTCTGTTCGGTACCGTTTGGGGGATTTATCACGCACTATTAAGCATAGGCATGTCCGCTGGTGTAACCATCAACAGTATTGCCGGGCCCGTTGGTGAGGCTTTGATTATGACTGGCTTAGGCCTGGCAGTAGCCATTCCAGCGGTTCTTGCGTATAACGCCTTTGTGCGTCTTAATCGGGTATATCTGGCCCGGCTGGACGCCTTTGCGCACGACTTGTTTACCTTCCTTACTACGGGCCAGCAGGTGGAGCAGGACGCGAAACCACGCAATGGCAGGCACGTGGTCCTGGCACGCAATAACGGAGTATAGCTATGTCATTTGGCAGCTTTGATGCAAACCGCTCAAGTGGCACCATGGCTGAAATCAACATGGTGCCATTGATTGACGTCATGTTGGTGCTGTTGGTGGTGTTTATGATTACCGCGCCGCTACTCAGCCACAGTATTCGTATCAATGTGCCTCAGGTCAGCGCCGAGCAATTAGAGCAAACTCCTGTTGCAATTGATCTGGCCATAGATGATAACGGTTTGATTTATTGGAATGAAGACCTGATTGATATAGAGGAATTGGGGGCTCAATTCAGGCAACAGGCGCAGCTTGAGCCACAGCCGGAAGTGCGCATACGCGCAGATCTGGCCACCCGTTATGGCCTGTTGGCAGAGGTAATGGGAGCAGCGCGCCAGGCTGGGATGAAGCGTTTGGGCTTTGTAACTACCCCGGCGGCCAGCAGCAAGCCCTAGGCTTATTTACCTTGGCTGGCTTCAGCAGGTAGCGTAATGATTATTTTACGCAGTACGCCGCCCGCGCTAACCGAGCCTTCGGTCTGAACCTCGTTATCGGCGCTTAGTAGCTGCAGACATTCCTCGCGTTGGTTGCCCACGAGGCCATCACAACGGCTGGTGCGGTTGCGCTCAATGGTTTGAGCGGCGGGATCGCTTAGCGTGTCGGCTCGTGCCGCCTGTCTGGCTGCAGCGGCTTCTTTCAGGCAAGCTTGCAAATCAACGTCCGGGTTTATGTGACAGGCAGTTACATCGCGCTGGTATTGCATTTCGATTTCATCGGCCATACTTGTGTATGGATACGCACTGGCCAGAATCAGTGCCGATACGCAGAGGGATTTAACAAAGAATTTTTTCATGCGGAGCACTCCAGAATTATTGGCTATCAGTACGGTTAGCTGTATGTTTTTGCTGGTGTCGGGCGCGTCTGTGCCGGGCGCTTTGCATCAGCAAAATAGCGGTTACTGGTGAGGTTAATAGCAAAAATATACAGATAAGCCATTCGTGAAATATGGGGCGGTGTTGGATAAAACTTGCCACGATAGTAGCCGACAGGGCTATACAAAACGCTCCCATGGTCATACCCATAGTAGGGGCGTGCATGCGCTCGTAAAACGTTTTTAAGCGCAGCAGCCCCAATGAGCCAACCAGTGTCACTACGCCCGCCAGGATCAGCAATGCCGACACTATTATGGCCCAAAATAACGGTACCTGATTCATGGCTCGATTACCTCGTCACGCAGCAAAAATTTAGCCAAGGCTGACGAGCCGGCAAAACCCAACAGGGATATTAGCAAGGCTATGTCGAAATATATACCGGCTTCAAAGCGCAGGCCCAACACCAGCAAGATCAGCATGCCATTTATATACATGGTGTCCAATGCCAGGATACGGTCCTCGGCATTGGGTCCGCGCATCAGCCTGAAGGCGGCAAACGCCAGGCCAAGAGTAAAGCAAAACAAGGCGAAGTTGCCAGACCAAAATAACAATAAGGTGCTCATTCAAAGATCTCTATTAAAGGCTCCTGGTAGCGCTTTTGAATGATTTGCGTCAGACCGGGACCGTCGCTTAGATCGAGTACGTGTAAGGTAAGTATATTGGCATCAGGGTCATGCCCAGACCAGACTGTTCCGGGAGTAAAAGTAACGATACAGGCCAGTGCCGCCAAGCCGTGCGGGTCGCGTATCCGTAAAGGGATGTCTAAAAAACCAGGTTGCGCCAGGCTGCGTTGACCGTGCATTATGCGTATACCTACGGCAAGATTGGATTTGGCAATATCAATGGCTACATTGATGCTCAGGCTTATAGCTTTAAGCGGGCGCGCTATATGGGCGCGTACGGGACGCAAAATGGGGGCTAGCAGGCTTAAAACTATAGCTAGAACCAGCCCCAGGCTGATTTGTCCAATGGCAATACTATCGTTAAGCAGTAACCATAGGCAAAGCAGCAATAAAGGCAGGGGTAAAAAATTTATTAGCGCTTTCATCTGAGTTGCAGTATGGCTGGTTGGAGAGCGGAGCCCAGGACGGCCTTTATATAGCGTTCGGGCTCATTAAGATACCATGCGGTGTCTTCCAGGTAAGCAATTACCGCGCCGGCGCGCACGGTAAGCATGATGCTGGCCAGTAAAAGTACCAGGATCGGGATTACTTCATTGAGACGTAAAGCTGGTACGTGTAGGTCTTCGGGCAACCAGAACAGGCGTATACCGGTGCGTCCCAGGGCTATCAGGGTTGCAACACCCGATAACAGCACGACACCAACCAACAGCCAGACGTTAAAAGTAGGTGCCCCAAATTCAGCTGTTTGTAAAGCGGCCGATAAAAGGGAAAACTTTGCGACAAAGCCTGATAGCGGTGGCAGGCCTACTATTATGAGCGCACAAGCAAAAAAGCTCAGGCCTAAAAAAGCCATAGTGGCTGGCAATGGAATGCCAACCACCTGTTCGGATAGGCTGGCGTCTTCCGGTTCATCGGTTTCGTAGGCCTCTTGCGTGATTGCCAGCATGTCAGCGCCAAAAGACTGACTGCGTTTGGTCAGCTCGATCGATAGAAACAGTGCGCCTATGCCTATAACCGAGCTAAGCAGGTAGTACAAGGCTGGACCGGTGAGAATTGCGCCTGGCATGCCCAGGGCGGCGAATAAAGTACCTGATGAAGTAATAATCGCGTAAGCGGCAACGCGCTTAGCCTGTATGCTGGCGAGCATCCCTATGGTGCCAAAAATGAGTGTGGCAATACCCGCGGGAAACATCCAGGCACCCCCAAAGGCAGCCGGGGCTTCTGCGGGTAATAGCAGCGAGCCAATGCGCAAGAGGGCGTAGATACCAACCTTGGTCATAATGGCAAACAAGGCGGCAGCAGGAGCGCAGGTTTCGGCATAAGCATTAGGCAACCAGAAGTTTAACGGCCAGGCGGCTGCCTTGATTAAGAATGCCACGCCAAGAATTGCGGCTGCACTGTCGAAAATTTGCCTGTCGGCACCGTCCAGCATCTGCGTTCTTACCGCGATATCGGCGAGATTGAGTGTGCCGGTTACGCCATATATCATGGCTATGGCCAGCAGCAATAAAAATGACGCCAGCAGGTTCACACCTATGTAGTGCAGGGCGGCGCTAACGCGCTGTTTACCTGAGCCGTGCAGCATAAGACCATAGGAAGCGGTCAAGAGAATTTCAAAAAAAACAAATAAGTTAAATAAATCGCCAGCCAGGAATGCGCCGTTTAAACCCATTATCTGTAATTGAAATAAAGGGTGGAAGTGTCTGCCGGCCCGATCCCAACGCGCAGTAGCATAAACCCAGGCACAGATTCCAAGTACCGCCGTCAGGCCCAGCATTAAGGCAGCCAACCTATCGGCTACCAGCACAATGCCAAAGGGAGCAGCCCAGTTGCCCAACAGATAAACGCCCACGCCATCAGGCCAGTAAGGCTGTCCTATACCTTGGGTGGCGCGCAGTAAAGCAACAGCAATCAGCACCATGCCTACCAGACTGATGGCTCCCAGGCTGACGCGAATATGCCGTTGATGATCGCGCGTCAAAAGCATTAAGGCTGCCGCTAGTAGCGGTATGAGTACAGGAAAGGCCGGCAAGTTTTGCAGCAATACGCTCATTGCTGGTGTTCCTCGCCATCGACATGGTCGGTGTTGGATAAACCTCTGGAGGCAAGTAAAACCACCAGAAATAATGCTGTAGTCGCAAAGCCAATTACGATCGCCGTCAGCACCAGAGCTTGTGGTAGGGGGTCGGTGTATAGACTTGGGTCGATAAGATCGGGGTCGATTACCGGGGGTGCTTCAAGACGTATGCGGCCCATGGCAAAGATAAACAGATTGACCGCATAGGCCAGCAATGCCAGGCCCATGATGAATTGAAAGGTGCGTGGGCGCATTAATAGCCAGATGCCCGAACCGGCCAATACTCCTATGCCCAGGGCCAGTATCCATTCCATTAGGTGCGCTCCTGGGGGCCGATTTCGGCAAGCTTGCGGTAAAAACGCAGTGATTGGTGCGCTAAGGCGATAATGATTAATACGCTGGCACCTACCACGAGCATGTAAACCCCGATATCAAAAAGTAGTACTGTAGATAAATGGACTGGGCCAATTAGCGGTAATAATAGGTCGAAGCTATAGGCTGCCAGTAATGGCTGGCCCAGCCACCAGACCGACATGGCCGTAACCCCCGTCAAAAGCAGCCCCAGGGCAATCCAGCTTTGGGGCTGGATCAGCGGCCGCGATTCGACCCATAGAATACCGCCAACCATGTATTGCAATATTATTCCGGTGGCCATGATTAGTCCGCCGACAAAGCCGCCCCCTGGTAAATTATGCCCGCGCAGTAAAAAATAAATCGAGATCAAGGTGGTTATGGGCAAAAGCAAGCGCACCAAAACTGCCGGCACACGCATCAAACCATGTGGTAGCGGGCTGAGGATATCAGGCTCTTCAAATTTTACGGGTTCAGTTGTGGCATTTAAATTACGGTGCAGCAAGGGTGCGGCAATGGTTTCTGCCGGCGGTCGAAAGCGGCGCAATAGCGCATACACGCTGAGCGCCACTATGCCTAAAACGGTAATCTCACCAAAGGTGTCAAAAGCGCGAAAATCAACCAGTATTACGTTTACCACGTTGGCCCCGCCGCCTAAAGGCCAGGCCTGCTGGACTAAATAATTTGCAATACTATCAAACGAGCGTTCCCGCACCATCATGACGTAAGCCATGAGTGCAATGGCTAGCCCACTGGCCGCAGCAACGGCAAAGTCGCGTCGGCGCCGCCAGAGGGTAAGCTTGGGTGTCGGCCCAGGGTATTCTTCAATGCGCGGCGGCAGCCAGCGCAAGCCGAGCAAGATCAGGATGGTGGTCACAACCTCTACCGTAAGCTGGGTTAGTGCCAGATCAGGGGCCGATAGCCAGGCAAAGGTAATACAGGTAACCAAGCCGGCGGCGCCGGCCAACATCAAGGAAGCTGCGCGGTGATATTTGGCCTGATAGGCAGCCGCCAGTGCGCAGGCGCCGCCAGCTAGCCACATCAAGGCAAAAGATATTTGTGCCGGGGTACTATGCACGGCTGTGGGCCACCAGCCGCCACGTAGTAGTGGCAGTATGGCTACCGCCAGTGTGCATAAAACCATTAATACGATCTGTGGCTGAAGGCGTTGGGTTTGCAGCCAGGAAAGTAATTTTATGGATATGGCGTCCAGCCATTCCATGAATACTTCAAAACTATGGCGGCCATCAAAGCGGTAAATAAAAGGTACCTGACCTGGTTTGTTGCGGTCACGGCCGCGCAGCGCGGCGTAGATAATAATGCCTGCCAGCATGGCTATCAGGCTCATGAGGAAAGGCAGGTTAAAGCCGTGCCAAAGCTGCAGGTCAAACTCAGGCATGCGCTTTCCAAGTATGGAGTGCATAACCAGGTCGAGTACGGGGCGCACTACGACGCCGGGCGCCATGCCAACCAATAAGCAAAACAATACGAGTATGGCGCTGGGGATCAGCATCATGCGGGCCGGGTCGTGGGGCTTTTTGGGTAAATCGGTAGCTACCGGGCCAAAAAACACCTGCAAAATAAAGCGTAATGAATAGGCTACGCTAAATGCGCTACCAATTACCGCAGCAGTGGCCAGGCCCCAGCGGGTAATCCAGTGACCGGTAATAAATACCGTTTCGGCAAAAAACATCTCTTTGGAAAGAAAACCGTTAAGCAGCGGCACACCAGCCATAGCCGCAGCTGAAACCGTGGCAAGGGTGGCGGTAAGCGGCATAAGTTTACGCAGCCCGGATAATTTGCTTAGGTCACGCGTGCCGCTTTCATGGTCGACTATGCCGGCTGCCATAAACAGCGACGCTTTAAAGGTGGCGTGGTTGATTACGTGGAAAATGGCTGCTACCAATGCCAGACGGCTATTCATTCCCAGTAGCAGGGTAATCAGGCCGAGGTGGCTAATGGTTGAGTATGCCAGTACCCCCTTCATGTCACGCTGAAAAGTAGCGGCATATGCCCCTAGTAGCAGTGAGCACAGGCCAGACCCGCCTATGATCCAGGTCCACCAATCTGTACCGGAGAATATAGGCCAAAATCTGGCCAGTAAAAAGACACCGGCCTTGACCATGGTGGCTGAGTGCAGGTAAGCCGATACTGGCGTTGGCGCGGCCATAGCGTTTGGTAGCCAGATATGAAAGGGAAATTGGGCGCTTTTGCTCAAGGCACCTATGGCGAGCAACACCAGCAGGATGGGATACCAGTGGTGGTTGCGAATCAGGGCAGCTGCGGCCAATACGGCATCCAGGTCATAACTGCCGACGATATGGCCAATAATCAGCATGCTGGCGAGTAGGCAAAAACCGCCGCTGCCGGTTATGAACAGTGCCATGCGTGCGCCACGGCGTGCATCCATGCGGTGTGACCAGTAACCTATCAGCATGAATGATGACAGACTGGTCAGCTCCCAGAAAACTAGTAACTGTATTAAATTACCGGCCAGCACTACCCCCAGCATGGCACCCATGAAACTGAGTAAAAAGGCAAAAAATCTTGGCGCTGGGTCCTGGGCGGAGAGGTAGTAATGTGCATAGAGCGCTATCAAAGCTCCCATTGCGGTAATTATCACCGCAAATAGCCAAGCGTAGCCGTCCATGCGTAACGTTAAATCCAAACCCTGGCTGGGGATCCAGGGAATACTTGATTTGATTACAGCAAACTCTGCCAGATCGGGCGTCAGGGCAAGAATCAGTACCAGGCAGGCAAGTGCGCTGCCACCTGCCAGCCAGGCCCCTGCTTGGCGTGCCTTGGTCGGCAAGAGGGCGGCGCACAAGCTACCAACAAATGGTATCGCCAGTATCAAGGTTAAAAGCATGGGGCATTAAACGCTGTGTACAATCTACAGCTGTGTATCATACGCGAATATATGTCAGGCTCCGCAAGGCTGCGTTCAGGTGTTTGCCAGGGCATTGAATTTTATATGTTTATCAATTTTAAAGCTACAGCAACCGGGGTGGTTAATGACTGGCGAAAATGATTCAGCAACGCAGGCATCTGGATTTGCAGAGTTGGAGATTTCTGCGCAGCTGATCCGGCGCTTTGACCAATCAGGACCGCGCTATACCTCTTATCCTACAGCAGATAGGTTTGTACAGGATTATCCTGCGGCCAGTTATATCCGGCATTTGCAAGCCAGAGCCCGGAATCCGCAAGCTGCGCCTTTATCGGTTTATGTGCATTTGCCGTTTTGCGAATCGCTGTGTTATTTCTGCGCCTGCAACAAAATCATCACCCAGGACCATAGCCGTTCGGCTGAATACCTGGATATTCTCAAGCAGGAGATTGACCTGCTTAGCCCGCATATTGGTAACAAGCGTCAAACCGTGCAGCTGCATTTAGGGGGCGGTACGCCGACCTTTTTAAGCGCTGCAGAGCTCGGTGACTTAATGGCGCATATACGGGCCCACTTTGAGTTTACCGAGGATGCCGAGCTTGGGGTTGAGATCGATCCGCGCACCGTGAGTGCGCAGTCACTGGCTATGTTGGCAGGTTTGGGCTTTAATCGCACCAGTTTTGGTGTGCAGGATTTTGATGCCCAGGTGCAGGCAGCGGTAAACCGTATCCAGCCTTTTGAGATGGTACAAACCGCTATGCAGGCCAGTCGGGTAAACGGTTTTAAATCCATTAATGCCGATTTGATTTACGGTTTACCCAAGCAAAGCCTGGATAGCTTTAGCACCACCCTCGATCTATTAATCGAGCTTGAACCCGACCGCATCGCTTTGTATAACTACGCTCACCTACCTGAGCGCTTCAAGGCCCAGCGCTTAATTAACGCCGCTGATCTGCCCAGTGCCGATACCCGCTTGCAGATTTTTCTCATGTCGGTACAAAGATTGCTGGATGCAGGCTACGTATACATTGGTCTGGACCATTTTGCCAGGCCCGATGATGAGCTTAACGTGGCGCGTTTAAATCTTGGTTTACATCGCAATTTTCAGGGCTATACCACGCGGGCCGAATGCGACCTGATTGGATTTGGGATCTCGGCCATAGGCAAGATAGAAAATGCCTACATACAGAACGTACATTCTTTGAATGCATACCGCCAGGCCATCGAAGAGGATCGTATTCCGGTGGCCAAGGGTTTTGATTTAAGCGCAGAAGATGTTTTGCGCCGCGAAGTTATCATGGCCATTATGTGTAGTATGCCAATTGACTTTGCGGCGTTTGGCGAAAAACATGGCATAAATTTTGTGCAGCACTTCGAAGCCGAGCTCTTGCGCCTGCAAGCTTATGTCGAGGCCGGGCTATTGCAGCTTGATGAGGCCGGTTTGCAGGTTTTGCCAAAAGGACGGGTATTTGTGCGCGCGTTTGCCATGGTTTTTGATCAGTACGTTGGGCGTCCCAGGGTTGCCAGGTATTCGCGCCTAATCTGATTTTTTGGTTGGCAGACGCCATAAATAAATACTTACCCCTATGCCCGGTATAAGCAGTAGCCATCTAAGCCATGGTATTGGCATTATCCAGGCCGAGATTGCCAATGATGGCCACATAAGCGCCATTGCCATACATTTGCTGCGTAGAGGTATGCCGTGCCCTTGCTGAAAGTCGTGAATATAAGGACCGAGTAACTTGTGCGACATCAACCAATTGTGCATGGTACTGGAACCACGCAGGTAGCAATATGCCGCCAATAGCAAAAACGGGGTGGTTGGCAGCAGCGGCAGGAAAATCCCCAGCAGGCCAAGCAGCAATGCCAGGGTACCGAAAGTGGTGTATAAAGCTTTAAGCATACCGTTATTCCAATAATACTCAAATGCAGCCAGACCTGACCCTGTTACTCTCCAGTCTGCCCCTGTTCAAAGGGCTTGCAAGCCAGGATCTGCAAGCCATTGTAGCTGGCACTACTGATTTGCATGTGGCGCGCGATGCGCAAATTTTCAAACAGGGCGAGCGCTGCCATGGTTTTCATATAGTAGTTTCCGGCAAGGTTAAGCTGGTGTTTTCTTCCGAAGGCATCGAGCGTGTGGTCCGTATTATTGCCAGTGGTGACAGTTTTGGCGAGGCCTTGATGTTTATGGATAAGGACTACATTGTTTCAGCCATTAGCCTGGAGGATACCAGGCTCTTGCACGTGGACAAAAAAGTATTGCTGGAGCGTCTGGATGAAAGCCCTATGATGGCGCGGGCCATGCTGGCAGGCTTGAGTTCGCGTTTATTCTATCTGATGGGCGACGTCGAATCCTATACGCTGAAAAACTCATCCCAACGGCTGGTCTCTTTGCTATTAAAGGAATCCAGGGGTGTGGCTGGCAAGCCCTTCGTAATAAATATTGGCAAGGCTGTGCTGGCCTCGCGTATAAACTTGTCAGCTGAGCATTTTTCCCGCCTGCTGCGTGAGCTCGCAGAAGCTGGCATAGTACACGTCAAAGGCCGCCAGTATACGATCCTGGATATAGACAAGCTGCGCGAGTTTGGCAGTAGCGCTAACCGTTAAAATCGGTATTAACTAACGCCATGACTTTTATGGCTACGCCTGGCGTTCCAGTTCCAGCTTTTGCCTGGTGGCAGCTATCGCCTTAAGTGCTTGGCGGTATAGCATTATGGCTTTTACGAGGTTAAAGCCAAGCGCCAAGGCGGATGCCATCATTAACGGGCCGGCAGCGGCCCTGGCGCCAGCAAGGTCCAAGGCAGCCAACAAGCACGCCAATAACATAATTAAATGGATTGTCCATTGGCTCTTAGCGCGTTTTTCTGGGATATAAGCAAGCATTTTAGGCAGGACATTCAGGTATGCACGTGCCTGGCTGAAATCATCGCCGGGTAAAACTATGGCGTTTTGGGCGTGCTTCCAGAGCAAGAACGGTACGATTTTATAAATCATGCCATTGACCACCGAACCCAGTACACCGACGATAATCAAAACCCCTAACAGCATTTCTGCTGTCCTGGAATTGCCGTAATTAAGCCATAACCAGCCCGGCGCACAGGCTAGCAGTGAGAGCATGCTGGTGTACCAGAACAGGGTTGTGGCTTCGATGAATTTGCGCTTGCGCACCAGTAACAAATTAAGAGTTGTTACAGCCCACAGGCTATAGCCGATCAACAGCAGTAATTCTGCCGCTTCAAGCATCAGTGCAGGTAAACCCTGGCTGGCGTCCAGGGCGCTCCATGCCAGTAGTAACACTGGGATAATAAGGGGCAGCCAACGGGTAATTTCCTTGGGATAAATTTCAGTGATCTGAAAAATGGGTATTAATTGAAATGACATACCCATTAGCAAAAGGCCACCCCAACCAAGCAGGCCCCATAATATGTGACTATGGAGCCAATCTGGAAAGGCCGTACTGGTACCCAGGCCTGCGGCCATGGTCAAACCCAGAATTACGGTGATTGTCAGGGCTATAAGGGCAAACCTGACCGGTATCAGTATCTCTCTGGCGCCCTGATAAACCTGTTTGCGGTGTAACCATAAGCCATAGGCTACGGTGACAAGGTAAAGAGCAAAGGCTGCGCCCAGCAATATGATGGCTGAAATCCAGAATGCCGGCAGCCACCAGAGAAAACCAGCCACCAAAACCAGAGTGCCTACGCTTAGCAATGCGTGCACCCAACCGGCCAAAAGCCTGCTGCCGGGCGTAGGCACATTGCAGGCCACTGCCAGAATCTGTAGCAAGGCGCCCAGCATTGCACTACCCAAAATTCCTAATGTCCACAGGTGCGTCAAAGCCAGGGTAGGGGCGTTTAAGCTGGCGCTAAAAATAACATCTGCCTGCCATGTGATTAGTACTCCGGCCAATAACATAAATAGCGGTACGTTTAGCATGAAGGGCAGGGGTACACCAAGTTGCGGCGTTTTATCGAAGTCCAGGGCGCGTTGCATTTTTTAACGATGCCAGATGGTTACCAGGTAGTGGGTTTGCTCAAAGGTACAGCAGTATTCAAAGCCATTGCGAGTAAGAATGTCGTAGAGCGGAAAAGGCTCGCGATCGATGCTCATGTGTAGTTGCTGTCCTTTGGCAAGTTGGCTCAGGGCTGCCAGACAATGCTCCAACGGTTCTGGTGGTGCCAGGTTGCGAACGTCGATATGCAAATCCTCTGTGGACATAATTAACCCCGAAGCTAATGTTTAAACAAATGGGAGTTGCCATTTTACCAAGTTGCGCGTAAAACCGCGGCTTTCCCGGGGATGAGCCAGGATAGTTGCGGCAGATAGTCAAATATCTGGCATTTTATTGATCAAGATTAAGGTTAAAAATATTTAAAAGGTGCATAGTGGTAGTTTGTTTTACGTTTACACGGGTTAGATCAAATGTCCAGCGCTACTTCCCACCCTGGGGTGGTCCATCATAACGCCGCCAAATCATTCGAGCTCGTATGCCCGGCTGGCAGTTTGCCGGCACTTAAAGCCGCTATTGATAACGGTGCAGATTGTGTTTATCTGGGCTTTCGTGACGCTACCAATGCACGCAATTTTGCCGGTTTGAATTTTGATGAAGCCGCCATAGCCGAGGGCATACGTTACGCCCATGACAGGCAACGTAAGGTTTTACTGGCTTTAAATACCTATCCGCAGGCCGATGCCTGGGTTTTATGGCGTGAGGCCGTCGATCGGGCGGCTGATGCCGGTGTCGATGCTGTCATAATGGCCGACACCGGTTTATTGCAATACGCTAGTAGCAAGTATCCACAGCTGCGTCTGCATTTGTCGGTGCAAGGCTCTGCTACCAACTACGAAGCCATCAATTTTTATCATGCCAATTTCGGTATCGCCAGGGCGGTATTGCCCAGGGTGCTGTCGGTGGCGCAGGTGCAGCAGGTGTGTGAGCACTCGCCGGTAGAGATCGAGGTTTTTGGCTTTGGCAGCCTGTGCGTAATGGTCGAAGGGCGCTGCGCCTTGTCGTCTTACGCTACGGGCGAGTCGCCGAATACGCATGGGGTATGTTCACCGGCCAAATACGTGCGCTGGGAGCAAACCCCACAAGGTTTGGACTCACGCCTTAACGGGGTTTTGATCGATCGCTACGACGACGGCGAAAATGCTGGTTATCCAACCTTGTGCAAAGGGCGTTTTGATGTCGCGGGCGAAAATTACTACGCGCTCGAAGAGCCCACCAGCCTGAATACTCTTGAGCTTTTGCCCAAGTTGATGGCAATGGGTGTAAGCGCCATCAAAATTGAAGGCCGCCAGCGCAGCCCGGCGTATGTCGCCCAGGTAACCAAGGTTTGGCGCCAGGCCATAGACCAGGCGCGCGGCAATGCGGCCCGGTACTCGGTGCATCCGGCCTGGATGGCCGAACTCAATAAGGTCGCCGAAGGTCAGCAACATACCCTGGGTGCGTATAACCGTCCCTGGAAGTAACCAACAAAGTTTTAAAGGATTTAGCATGAAAATAGCTTTGGGGCCACTGCAATATTACTGGCCACGGCTGAGCACCTTGGAGTTTTATGCTGCGGTTGCGCAGTGGCCTGTGGATATTGTTTATCTGGGCGAAACCGTATGCTCCAGACGCCGCGAACTGCGCCTGGAGGACTGGCTTGAAGTAGCCCAAATGCTGGTTGACGCTGGCAAAACTGCGGTTATTTCAACCCAGGTATTGCTGGAGTCGGGCGTTGAGTTAAAGACTATGTTCAAGATCGTGGCCAATGACAAATTTCAGGTCGAGGCCAATGATATGGGTGCGGTACAAAGAATGCAGGGCAAGCCATTTATAGCCGGGCCGTTTCTTAATATTTACAGCAAACCAAGCCTGGATGTAATTGCCCGACACGGTGCCAGCCGTTGGGTTATGCCGCTGGAGATGGGGCGTGCAAGCCTGCAGCAGTTGCAACATGATCGGCCCGAGGGTATGCAAACCGAGGTCTTTGCTTTTGGCCGTATGCCTCTGGCATTCTCAGCCCGTTGCTTTACCGCGCGTAATCGTAATTATCCCAAGGATAATTGCCAGTACGTATGCATGGAGTACCCGGACGGGCTGTTGCTGCAAACCAAAGAGTCACAGAGTTTTTTAACTATTAATGGCATACAGACGCAATCTGCCCTGGTTTATACTTTGATCCATGCGCTCGCGGATTTGCGCGAGCTTGGTGTGGACGTGGTGCGCCTTAGTCCACAGTCGCAAAATATGCAGCAGGTAGTAGAAGCTTTCAAAGCAGTAATGGATGGCCAGCAAAGCGCCGCGGTGGCGCACGAACAACTCTTGCCACTAATGCCGGCGGGCCCTTGCAACGGCTTTTGGCACGGCAAACCAGGCCTGGATATGGTTGCTTGACGAGGATGCCCATGCAAACCCCGAATACCCCCACCTATATAATTCCCAAGCCGGTAGCGCGCATATTGGGAAACCTGCCGCGTTACCCTGGTAATCTACTGTTTGTAACCGGGCTGAACCTGCTGCTGGCGCGTCACCTGTATCCCGATACGCTGGCTCAACTAGAAGGTAAATCATTGCGCATTAAGGTATTAGACGCCAGTATTGCCTTTGATTACACCTGGCACAATAACGGTTTTGTCGCCAGCCGTACGCCAGCTGGCGAGCCGGATCTGACGTTTAGCGCCAACGCCTGGGACTTTTATTGCCTGCTGCAAAGGCGCGAGGATCCGGATACTTTGTTTTTCAGCAGAAGACTAGTGATAGAAGGCGACACCGAGCTGGGTCTGATGGTTAAAAACACGCTGGATGCCATAGATATGCAGGTGTTTCAACCGCGCCAGGTAATCAAAGATATATTTAGTGCGGCGCGCGCCAGACTACACGCTTAGCTTTGCTGTTCGGGGTTGAGTTTTTCCCACTTTGCCATGGCTTCCAGCCAGGCGCGCCGTTCTACGGCGTAAGTGTCGTACACGCAGGGATCACAGCCGTTGCCACAGCATTCATTAAGATCTGGCTCTACAGGCTCGGCTGGGGCCTGGGTGGGTATGGATTCGGATAATTGCATGCCAGAATTATACCCACCGAGCTCGGATACCTGGCTATTTACCGTGGCTTTGTATGGTATTTACCGTGGCCTCATGGCGTTTTGGGCTTGTAGTAATGGGCAACCGCGCCGTCTACATGGCCTAATTGCAGCTTTAGTTCGCTATAGCCACTGGCTGGATAAATGGCTACGCTAGGTGGATCGTCGGCAATGGGCCTGATACTATGCGTGTCGGCTAATAGGGCCTGGATTATGGTCTTAAGCTCAAGCCGTGCCAGTGCGGCCCCTGGGCACGCGTGAATGCCCGCGCCGTATAACAAATTCAACTCAGGCTCCCGCTCCAGGCTGAACTGAGTTGGGTTGGCAAAAACTTTCTCGTCACGGTTAGCCGCAGCCCACATTATTGTTATGCGCTCGCCGGCAGGTATTTTTACACCGCCGATCTCAACGGGCTGCCGCGGACAGCGCCGGTTTGCTATCAAGGGAGCATGGATGCGCAATATTTCATCATTGGCCGCATATATTTGCTCGGGGTTTTGGCGTAAGTTGTTTTGAATATCTGGGTGCGTAGCGAGAAAGTTGGCAATAATACCGACGCTCGATGCTATGGTACCTAGCTCGCCTACCGTCCAGTTGCGCAGTATGCTGACTATTTCCTGTTCGGTAATGGCGCGGCCAGCTATGCTTGCGTGCAGCAAACTGGTAGTAACATCATCCGGGGCCTGGGTTCCGGCCGCGCGCCGTTGTTGCAAAAGCTTACGGATAGTAGCGTCGAACTCCGTAGCTACGGCTTGAATGGCATGCCTATCAGCCGCCAAGGTGGCCAGGTTTTTTTTGATTATCCATTGCCTTAATGGCTCATGCAAGCTGGCGGGCCAACCCAGAAAAGCACATTGTATGCGTAACGAAAATGGATGCGCCAGAGCAAACATTAGTTCAACGCTTTGGTTGCGGGGCAGGGCTTGGACCAGGCCCTTGCTGATTTGTTGACATACAGGCTCAAAGGCCTGGACGCGTGCGGCAGAAAAATATGGATCGATAAGCTGGCGCCAGGCAGTATGTTGTGGTGGATCCATGCTGTTGGGTACTGAAACGTGGCTGGAGGCCTTGCTGCTGAATGTAGCGTGATCGTTAACTATACGCATTACCTCAGCGTGCCCGAATACCGAGTAATTAAGGTATTCGCTATGCGCTACCGGGCATTTACGGCGCATGTTGTCGTAAGTTTCCAAAGGGTTAGCCAGGGCCGCAGGAGATCTGGGGTCCCAAGTGTCATTGCTATTCATGCTGATTAAATTGAATGTTGGTTTGGATTGTGTTTCAGGGTTAACCCGAGTGTGCCAAAACAAACCATAAATGGCTAATTTTTCTTATATTATTTTGAGATTTATCAAATGCTTACACCTAATGCTTGTTTTGTGGTAAGCGGTAGACCAAGTCACTTGAAATATACAGATTTGGCCATATATACACGCTATTGAGGCTTTCAGCCTGCCGTTTATCAGTGGAATACATATGCGAATAGAAAAATTTACAACCAAGTTCCAGCAAGCTCTGGCTGATGCCCAAAGCATTGCTGTGCGTAACGACAACGCTTACGTAGAAAACCTGCACGTACTTTTGGCTTTGCTGGCCGACCAGGACCAGGGCACCAGTAGCTTATTGGCCAGCGCCGGCGTTGCCGTGCCAGCCTTGCAAAAAGAGCTGGAACGCATGCTCAAGGCCTTGCCAACGGTGCAGGGTGCGGATGGCAATATTCAGATTAGTCGTGACTTGCAAGCAGCTTTGGCGCGTACTGACAAAGAAGCCGGCCAGCGTGGTGATACTTATATAGCCAGTGAGCTTTACCTTTTGGCTTTGCTGGACGATAAAGGCGAGCTTGGGCGGGTATTGCGTAGCGTCGGCTTGCAACGCCAGGCTTTGACGGCTGCCATAGATGCCGTGCGCGGTGGCAATCAGGTAGATTCCGCCGAAGGCGAGGATAACCGTCAGGCACTGAAAAAATATACCCTGGATTTAACCGAGCGGGCGCGTCAGGGCAAGCTCGATCCGGTGATCGGGCGTGACGATGAAATTCGTCGCACAATCCAGATTCTGCAAAGGCGTACCAAAAACAATCCTGTACTAATCGGTGAGCCCGGTGTAGGTAAAACTGCCATAGTGGAAGGCCTGGCACAACGTATTGTAAATAACGAGGTACCCGAAACCCTCAAGGGCAAGCGCGTGCTGAGCCTGGATTTGGCTGGTTTGCTGGCAGGGGCCAAGTACCGGGGTGAGTTTGAAGAGCGCCTGAAAGCCGTGCTCAAGGAGTTATCGCAAGACGAAGGCCAAAACATCGTCTTTATCGATGAGCTGCATACCATGGTTGGTGCGGGCAAGGCCGATGGTGCCATGGATGCCAGCAATATGCTCAAACCGGCCCTGGCGCGCGGCGAGTTGCATTGCGTAGGTGCAACCACTTTGGACGAATACCGCAAGTACATAGAAAAGGACGCGGCGCTGGAGCGTCGTTTCCAAAAGGTAATTATCGATGAGCCCGACGTTGAGTCCACCATTGCGATCTTGCGTGGCTTGCAAGAGCGTTATGAGCTGCACCACGGTGTGCAGATTACCGACCCAGCAATTGTTGCCGCGGCAGAGTTATCGCACCGTTATATTACCGATCGTTTCCTGCCCGATAAGGCTATTGACTTAATCGATGAAGCGGCTGCACGCATCCGCATGGAAATCGACTCTAAACCAGAGGTCATGGACAGGCTGGATCGGCGCATTATCCAGCTCAAAATTGAGCGCGAGGCGGTGCGCAAGGATACTGACGAGGCTTCCGAGCGCCGTTTGCAGGCGATTGAGCAAGAGCTTGAAGAGTTACAGCGCGAGTACAACGATTTTGAGGAAATCTGGAAAGCTGAAAAAGCTGCGGTACAGGGTTCGCAAGCGGTCAAAGAAGAGATCGACCATTTGCGCGCCGAAATGGCCGAGTTACAACGCAAGGGTCAGTACGATAAGCTGGCTGAGCTGCAATATGGCAAGTTGCCAGAGCTTGAGGCGCGCTTGCAGGCGGCCGAGAGCGCTGCTCAGGATCCCGCTGCTGATAAACCCAAGCTGTTGCGTACGCAGGTCGGTGCCGAAGAGATCGCCGAAGTGGTGGCACGCGCCACCGGAATCCCGGTTGCGCGCATGATGCAAGGAGAACGTACCAAGCTGCTAGAGATGGAAGACGTGTTGCACGAACGCGTGGTGGGGCAGGATGAGGCGGTGCGGCTGGTGTCCGAGGCTATCCGGCGCTCACGCGCAGGTTTGTCCGATCCTAATAAGCCTTATGGTTCGTTTTTGTTCCTGGGCCCGACGGGGGTTGGTAAAACCGAGTTAACCAAGGCTTTGGCCAGCTTTCTGTTTGATTCTGATCAGCATCTGGTGCGCATCGATATGTCAGAGTTTATGGAAAAACACTCGGTCGCCCGCTTGATCGGTGCGCCCCCAGGCTATGTTGGCTATGAAGAGGGCGGCTACCTTACCGAAGCGGTGCGGCGCAAACCCTATAGCGTAATTTTGCTCGACGAGATAGAAAAAGCGCATCCGGATGTTTTTAACGTACTGTTGCAAGTGCTCGATGACGGACGCTTGACCGATGGTCAGGGGCGGACGGTGGATTTTCGTAATACGGTAATCATCATGACTTCAAACATTGGTTCTGAGCATATACAAAATATGGCCGACCAGTCTTATGATGTCATAAAAGAGGTGATTCGTGACGAACTAAAGACTGCGTTCAGGCCCGAGTTTTTAAACCGTATAGACGAAATCGTAGTCTTTCATGGTTTGGATGCGGTCCACATCGAGCCAATTGCGCGTATCCAGATCAAGCGCCTGGCTGAACGTTTGGCCCAGCACGAGATGCGTCTGGAGGTTACCGAGGCAGCTATAAGTCAATTGGCGCGGGTCGGCTACGACCCGGTGTTTGGCGCCCGACCGCTGAAGCGCGCGATACAGCAGTATCTTGAAAATCCAGTGGCCAAACTGATACTGGAAGGCAAGTTTGGGCCGCGTGACGTTGTGCCGGTAGACTGGGATGGTGAAAGCTTTGTCTTTGAACGCACCCTGCAGTAAGGGCCTGTTTTAATTTTCTAAAACATGCTCCCAAAGGGCCTTGACCGAGGCCCTTTGTTGGGTAAATTCATCCGGATCAACCCTGGCCTTGTCGGCGCCTTGTAAGCGTAATGCATGCTGGCGCCGTCGGTACATTCTATAGCTATCGGCCGCCTGACTGGCCAGCTCAGAATCTATCAGGCCAGCCTGGGCTGCCAGTCCAAGCAGGGCGATATTGCCAAGATTAGCTAATAGCCCGGTGTAGGTGCGGGCATGTCCCAATACCAAAAATTGGGTTATGAACTCTATATCTACCATTCCGCCAGGGTCATGCTTGAGGTCAAACAGACCGCTGCGGTTGGGGTGACCCTGCGCTATTTTGTTGCGCATCAAGATAACATCCGCGCGTAGCTTGGATATATCCCTGGGCAACAATAATATGCGTTTGCGGATGTCTTCAAACCTGGCCCCTATGCGCGTATCGCCTGCCACAAAGCGCGCCCTGGTTATGGCTTGATGCTCCCACGGCCATGCCTGCTTGAACTGGTAACGTTCAAATGCGTCTACAGTAACCGCTAACAGGCCGGCATCGCCGTCGGGGCGTAATCTAAGGTCAATTTCATACAAGCGCCCGGAAGATGTAAGTGTAGAGAGCCAGGAGCAGACCCGGCGTCCCAGCTTGGCGTACAACTCGCTGGCATATGGGCCGCTTTCATCGTATAAAAATACCAAATCTAGGTCTGAGGCATAGCCTAGTTCTTTACCGCCCAATTTGCCATAAGCAATTACGGCAAAGCTTGGGGTTTGCAAGGCGGCTGTGTGCTTGGGTCCGACCTGTGGCCAAACCCGATTAATAGCTTCTGCCAACAGTAAATCTGCCAAGGCGGAAAGGTAATCGGCCAGTGTTTCAACATTAAGCAGTCCTTCAAGGTCTTGAGCCAGCAGTTTGAAAGTAGTTTGGTGATGTACGTCCCGCATTAAGTTCATTTGCTGCTCTACGTCGGGGTGCCCGTCAGCTAAAAGGCAGGCGTCCAGCTCGCCAGCCAGCTGCTCGGCGATTGACTGGAAGTCCGGTGCCTGCATAAGGCTGTGCCACTCAATCAAACTATCCAGCAGCATGGGGTGCCGCATTAAATACTCGCTAGCCCAGGTGCTGGCGTTAACTATCCGGGCTATGCGCTGGAGGGTATCGGTATATTCCGCCAGCAAGGCCAGGTAAGAGCTGCGTTGAGCTATGTGTTCAATCAGGTTTAGCATGCGCTGCAGGCTAAGTAATGGGTTTTCAGTGGCAAGTGCTGCCTGCCTGATTAAGGGCATCAGAACCGCCAGACGCTCACGGCTGGCCAGCGGCAGTTTTTGCATCCTATGGCTCTCAAGCAGGTTTTTGATACGGCTGGCAATCTCGGCAGCATTGGCCGGGTCTGCGGCCACAGGTGCCTCTGTCGGTGCTGGTATAGGTTGCGTGGTGTGGTGCTTGGTGGGCGCTTTGGATGAACCTGCTTGTCTGGCTGCAATGCCGGCAACTCTAAAGGCGTCTTGGAAGTAACGCTTAACATTATCGCGGTGTTCTTCAAGTAGTGTCATAAAAGCTTGCGCATCGGTACAGCCCATCGTGCTGGCCAGGAGTGCCAGCGTATCCTGAGCGCGTGGCAGCAGGTGGGTTTGCTCATCTTCACGGTATTGCAGGCGATGCTCGACCTTTCTTAAAAACCTGTAAGCGGCTTCAAGCTCACCGGCCATAGTGGTTGAGATAATGCCCGCGCGCCGCTGTTTGTGTAACGCAGCGATCAGATTGCGCTGCTGTAACGAAGGCCGCCGGCCAGCCCTGATGAGCTGGTTTAATTGCACTACAAACTCGATTTCGCGAATACCGCCTTCGCCCAGCTTGATGTTGTGCTGACTTTCAACCCCGCGGCGTCCTTGTGCGCGTTGCTGCCAGTCTGAGCGTATACGTTCACGCAAGCCGCGCAAAGCTGCCAGGGAGTCAAAATCCAGGTATTTGCGGTAGACAAATGGTTGCCGCAATGCTTCAAGCTGTTGTGTCTGTTGGGAAAAGTCCTGTGGGTCATGAACTGGGCAGTGAATTACCCTGGCTTTGAGCCAGGCGTAGCGCTCCCATTCACGGCCTTGCTTGATAAGATAATTGCCCAGGGCGGCCATACTCCAGGCAAGCGGCCCATTGGCGCCATCCGGCCTTAAACGCAAATCGGTGCGAAAGACTATGCCATTGGCGGTTGGCTCGGATAGTATGCTGTTCAAAATTCTGCATACACGGACGTAATATTCGTGGTTGCTTATGCTTTTGGGGCCATCAGTAGTGCCATCTTGGGCATAAACCATCACCAGGTCTATGTCTGAGGATACGTTAAGTTCTTTACCGCCTAATTTTCCCATTCCCAGAATTAACATATCTTGCGCTTTACCACTTACGGGGTTAAGCGCGCGGCCATAAGTATGGGCTAACTCGTGAGTAGCGCAGGCATAGGCTTGGGATACGGCCAGATCAGCCAACAATGACATAGCCGCCACCACTTCGTGTAGTGTGGCCATGCCAGCTATGTCACGTACGAGCAAACAATTAAATACCCGACTGCGTAACGCCCTGAGATTTGCTTGTACATTAGCGCGTTGTAGCTTGGCACCAGGTTTGAGCTCGTCGTACCACTGGAGAATCGTTTTGCGCGTCAGGGCCTGCGCCACATCTACAACCAAACCATTCTGGGCCTCTGGATGGGCATTTAAATAACGCCTTAAGTAACCAGACCAGTGTAGTGCCGGCTCTAATATAATGTTCATATATTAAAAAACAATTCGGTTAAGGGTGGCATGCGCCAAACGATATTACGCAATAGCTGGGCTTTCACCAAGTGCCTGCTTTTATATGCGAGCTACATATATATTACTCTTTGCATATTGCTGTTGGCCTTGCGTTTTGTGGTTTTACCCAATATAGATTACTGGCGTAGTGATATACAAAGTTACTTAACTGAACAACTGCAATTCAAGACCGAGCTTGGCCCGCTTCTTTTGCATTGGCAAGGCTGGAGCCCGATTCTTGAAGTGAATGGCCTGCGCCTGTTCTCCACCCAGGGTCAGGAAATTCTTTCTATTCCGGGGGCCCAGGCACGCTTTAACTGGCCTGCTTTACTACCGGGCGAGCAAGGGCCGTTGCGTTTGCAAATATGGGGTATGGATATAAATCTGGTGCGTAGCGCCGCTGGCAAGTTGAATATACCGATATTGCAAAATGATGACACAGAACAGCTCGCAGATAACCTCGATGGATTAGCGCCAGACGCCAAGCCGTTAACGCCAGATCCGCTGTTGCAATGGTTATTGGCACAGCCTTACCTGGCTATGCATGAAACTACTTTGCGCTGGTCAGATCATACCCGCGACGGTAAAGTTTTAGTGCTGCGTGACGTAGATGTAAGTATGGTACGCAAACCTGGGGCAAGTCTGCGCTTGGGTTTATCAGCGCGGGCCGAGTCTGCCGGTAATGCCGGTTTGCAAATCAGGGCCGAGTTATTTGATCCGGATGTTCTTTTGCATGGCGTATTGCCAGCAAAATGGCGCGCGTGGATGCAAATCAATTCTATGCAAGCGGCTGATTGGCGTTCTTGGGCCGATATACCAGAAGGTTTGCAACAAGCTAGGCTTGATTTGCAAATGTGGGCCGAGTCAGAGGCAAACGAGCCGCTAACAACCGTTTTGTTAAAGCTTGAGCAACTCAAATGGGGCAGTGCAGATGCGGCGGATCTCATAAAATTCAGACAGGCCGCTGTATGGGCCCAGACTGGTTTGGCGGATTTGCGTTATTTGGCGCGCCATGGACGCTTGGCCAGCCCGCTCGACTTTCAAATTAAAGTTAGTGGCTTAAGCCTTGAGTTACCAGAGTATTTTGATCACACGCTATTTTTTGACCAAGCCTACTTGGATGCTGCGGCAAGTAATAGCGCAAATGGCCGATTGCGTTTGGATAATGCACAATTAAGCTTGGCAAATCCTGATCTCAGGCTGGCGGCCAAGGGTTGGTGGAATTCCACCGGTATCGCTGGGCATGCCGATATTAGTGGTTCTATTGATTACGTCGATATGGCAGCCTTGCATCGCTACATGCCTTTGGAGGTTGATGCGGATGCGCGTAGCTGGCTTGCTACCGGTATAAAAAGTGGTCGGCTGCGTGCCGGTAACTGGTTGGTACGCGGCGATCTGGCAGAATTTCCTTACGGTGATAACCCCGCGGCGGGTGACTTCAAGCTTGCTGGTGTGATAGATAACGTAACCCTGGACTTTGTGCCGGATGCGGATCTCGAAGAGGCCTGGCCATTACTGCAAAATATTGTCGGTCAGGCAAGTTTACGGCGCATGGCCTTGAATGTGCAGGCTGAGCAGGCGCAAATGCTATTTGATTCTGGACAAAAAATTTCTTTTGACAAAGTGCAGGCCGATATACCCGACCTGGAAAATAACACTACCTTATACGTCGCCGGTAATACCCGTGGTGATGGCCAGGCGTATATGGATTTTTTACGTGCCTCGCCAGTTGGTCGCATGATCAACGACATTTTTCATGACGCCAAGGCTACGGGGCATTGGCAAGTGCCGCTTAAGCTGACCATACCCTTGTTGCATAGTATCGATACCGAGGTAAGTGGTAAGGTGCAACTAGATAGCGCCGCTTTACAGCTTTTTTCTGGTATGCCGTGGTTATCAGGTATTGCTGGAGAGTTTGATTTCAACGAATACGGCGTTGAATTGCCAAAACCAGTGCTAGGTAAATTGCTGGGTGGCACAGTACAAATAAATGGAAAAATTGGCGCTAAATCAGACCCTGGCTTGCGCTTTAACGGCCGCATCATAGCCGCCGACCTGGCTAAATTTGTGGCAGTTCCAGGTATGCGGCGCATCACTGGGCAGTTAGATTATCAAGCCGCGCTTGCTCCTGAAAAAAATCACTATGAGTTTGTTTTCAACTCTGACACCAAGGGTTTGCAACTGGATTTTCCGGCGCCACTAGGCAAGCCGGCCAAGCAGGTGGCTAAACTACAGGCCAAGTGGTCCGATGCAGGGTCTGAACATGAGACTATAGAAGTCAGTTTAAGTGATGCCTTCAAGCTTTATTTACGCCACCCAACGGCCAGGAAATACGCAGGTCCCTACTTTGATGCAGTAAGTTTTGCCTTGGGTGGCGAGGCAGCGTTATTGCCAGCTACCAATGGCCAAGAGATAAATATCGTTTATCCGCTCTTTGATCTTGACCTTTGGGACCAGATTGGCAAGGAGTTTGACGCCAGCCAAGCACCAGCAACTGGCAGCAAAAAACACGGTTTATGGCCGGCAATCTCTTCTTTTAGCGTACAAGCTGAGCAACTACGGGTGCTTGGTACCAGATTGGATCAGGCGGCTATACGCGCCCTTGGTTCAAGCGACGGCAACTGGTCGGTAAACATACGCTCAGAGCAATCCAATGGCACTCTCAAATGGCAGTTTGCCGATGGCAGGATAGTAGGAAGATTAAAGGGTAATTTCGGTGATTTGAGCTTGGGTGATGATGGTAGTGATAGCAGTTCCTTACTACCTGATCAAAAGCCATTTAAAAACATCGATTTTGAGGAGGATCTGGATATTCCAGGGATATTGTTACAGGCGGAGAACTTGCGTATTTATGGCCACGACCTGGGGGCACTATTGCTAGAGGGTGAGCTTGATAGCTCAGCCAAGGTTTGGAACCTTAGCAATTTACGTATCGGCGACGCTAGTGCCCGTTTGCAAGGTACTGGTCTGTGGCGGCTTAAGGGGCCAGATAGGGGCTTGGGATTAAAGGCCAAGGTGCTGGTTACCGATTTGGGAGCCTGGATGGACAAAGCTGGCTGGGATAATATTCTGGCAAATGGCCAAGGAGAGATAAAAGGCCAGTTTAACTGGAACGGCTTGCCCTGGTCTATGGCGCAAGAAGACCTGAGCGGCTCGGTGGATATTCAATTGGAAAATGGCCGCATTGAGCAACTAGGATCTGGTTCCGCGAAATTCCTTGAGGTTTTATCGCTACAATCGGTAACGCGACTTTTTAGTCTGAATCAGGGCTTAGCCGGTCTGTTACAACAGGGTTTGCCGTTTGACCAATTTAGAGGAAATATAAAGCTCGCGAATGGTCTGGCTGAGATCAATGATTACAAAGTAATAGGTCCGGTGGGCACGATAATACTGGATGGTAGTGCTCACATTATCCAGCAAACACTGGATCTTGATGCCGTGGTTGTACCTAATCTGGATGCCAGCGGGGCTGCAATTGCTGCCGGTATAGCTATCAACCCATTGGTTGGCATTGGCGCATTTCTAGGCCAGTGGTTGCTTAAAACGCCTCTTGCCAAGGCCATGACCCAACGCTACAACATCAGCGGTAGCTGGGATGACCCGCAGCTTAAAGAGGTCTCGGTAAGCGAGTAAGGTGCAGCGCCGTCCGAGACCTTACTGAGGTTTTAGTACACACCCTGGGCCAGCATGGCGTCGGCTACTTTTACAAAGCCGGCGATATTGGCGCCATTCAGATAATTAACCGGCCGGCCTGATTGGCTACCGTACTGTACGCAGTTTTCGTGAATTTCACGCATAATGGCGTGCAACCTGGAGTCAACCTGTTCACGGGTCCAGTTAAGGCGCTGCGAGTTTTGGCTCATTTCCAGGCCAGATACAGCCACTCCACCAGCATTGCTGGCCTTGCCAGGGGCATATAGCACGTCGGCAGCAATAAATGCTTCGGCAGCTTCTATGCTGCTAGGCATATTGGCGCCTTCGGCTACGCAGCGTACGCCGTTTTTAATTAGCTCACGGGCGTCTTCGATTTCCAGCTCGTTTTGGGTTGCACACGGCAGGGCCACGTCAACAGGTACGTGCCAAGGCCGTTTGCCGGGCTGGTATTGCAGCCCAAAGTGGTCGGCGTATTCTTTTATGCGCCCACGGTTTTCGTTTTTCAGCTGGATTAACCACGCCAGCTTGTCGTTGGTAAAGCCATTTGGGTCGATTACGCAGCCATGCGAGTCCGAGGCAGTAACAACCTTGGCGCCCAGCTGTATGCATTTTTCGATAGCGTACTGGGCTACGTTGCCTGAGCCCGATACAGAAACCTTATAGCCCTCCAGAGACTGGCCTGCGTGGTTGAGCATTTCTTCGGCAAAATACACAGTACCGTAGCCGGTTGCTTCGGGACGTATGAGGCTGCCGCCAAAGCTTAACCCCTTACCGGTAAACACCCCGGCAGACTGGTTCGATAGCTTTTTCATCATGCCGGCCATATAGCCAACCTCGCGCCCACCGACGCCAATATCACCTGCTGGAATGTCGGTGTCTGGACCAAGATGGCGAAACAGTTCGAGCATGAAGGCTTGACAGAAACGCATTACCTCGCCATCAGATTTGCCCTTTGGGTCAAAGTCGGAACCGCCTTTGCCACTGCCCATGGGCAATGTCGTCAGAGCATTTTTAAAGGTTTGTTCAAAGGCCAGAAATTTGAGAATTGAGAGGTTTACCGATGGGTGAAAGCGTAAACCACCCTTGTATGGGCCTATGGCTGAGCTGTGCTGGATACGAAAGCCGCGGTTGACCTGGATTTGACCGCTGTCATCAAGCCAGCTGACACGAAATTGTATTATACGTTCTGGTTCTACCAGGCGTTCCAGTAATGCCTGTTGGGCGTAGCGTTGGTTGTCTTGTATGTATGGCCAGAGGCATTGGATAACCTCTTTAACTGCCTGCATAAACTCTGGTTGGTATGGATCTCGGGCCTCGACTCGGGATAAAAACTCGTCGACGGAGTGTAATGTCATCAAGGATCTCGCTTATTTTTTCATCATGTCAAAGAACTCGGCGTTGTTTTTGGTTGCCCGAATTTTGTCCAGGATGAATTCCATGGCTTCTATTTCATCCATGTCATGGATGAACTTGCGAAGCACCCAAACTTTTTGTAAAAGTTCTGGCTTTATCAGGAGCTCTTCTCTACGCGTGCCGGATTTATTAAGATTGATAGCCGGGTAAATGCGTTTTTCGGCCAAGCGCCGTTCGAGGTGTACCTCCGAGTTGCCCGTGCCTTTGAACTCTTCGTAGATAACCTCATCCATGCGGCTACCAGTTTCAATTAATGCTGTACCTATGATCGTCAAAGAGCCACCTTCTTCGAGGTTACGTGCAGCACCAAAAAATCGTTTGGGACGTTGTAATGCATTGGCATCAACGCCACCGGTCAGGACTTTGCCCGATGCTGGCACTACGGTATTGTAGGCGCGCGCCAGACGGGTAATGGAATCAAGCAGGATTACAACATCTTTTTTCAGTTCTACCAGACGCTTGGCCTTTTCTATGACCATCTCAGCTACTTGTACGTGCCTGGTTGCTGGTTCGTCGAAAGTTGACGCAACCACCTCGCCACGCACTGTGCGTTGCATTTCGGTGACTTCTTCAGGGCGCTCGTCAACCAACAAGACGATCATTACGGCTTCCGGGTAGTTGGTAGTTATAGCGTGTGCCATATGTTGCATCATCACCGTTTTACCCGATTTTGGGCTGGCAACGATGAGGGCACGCTGGCCCTTGCCGATAGGGGCAAAAATGTCAAGAATACGGCCAGTTATGTTTTCCTTGCTTTTGATGTCGCGCTCAAGCACCATGGGTACGTCCGGGTGCAGGGGCGTGAGATTTTCAAACATTATCCTGTGCTTGATGGCTTCGGGTTGCATCCCGTTAACCTTGTCCACCTTTACCAGGGCAAAGTAGCGTTCACTATCCTTGGGTACGCGGACCTCGCCTTCGATAGAGTCGCCCGTGTGCAGGTTAAAGCGCCTGATTTGCGAAGGTGAGATATAAATGTCGTCGGTGCTTGCCAGGTAGGACGTTTCTGGCGAGCGCAAAAAGCCAAAGCCATCGGGCAATACTTCCAGCACGCCATCGCCAAAAATCTGCTCGCCCTGTTTGGCGCGCTTTTTCATTATTGCGAACATAAGTTCTTGTTTGCGCAGGCGATTGGCGTTTTCTATTTCTAGTTCGGCAGCCATATTCAGCAGCTGCGAAACGTGCAGTGCTTTTAGTTCGTTAAGGTGCATAGGAAAAATGCGGGAGAATAGTGGGTGGATTAATCAATAGCATGCAAGCTCGCAACGGTGCTTGCGTCATTAGCAGGAAATATTTTTTATGGTTTTAGATTGATTCGTCAAGAAATGCTTGCAGCTGTGCAAACGAAAGAGCTCCAACTTTAGTTGCAGCTACCTGACCGTTCTTAAACAACATCAGGGTCGGTATACCACGCACGCCATACTTTGAAGCGCTGTTGGGATTTTCGTCAACGTTTAGCTTGGCTATGGTTACACGGCCATGAAATTTGCTGGCAGCCTCGTCGAGCAAGGGTGCTATCATTTTACACGGCCCACACCATTCAGCCCAGTAATCAACTAAAACGGGTAGGTCTGATTGCAGCACATCGGCCTCAAACGAGGCATCGCTAATATGCTTTATGGATTGGCTCATAGGGTGCGTCAAAACTATTGAAACTAACAAACGGCACTGCCGCCAAGAAATTGTTGTACTACTGCGTAAGTATAGGGCATGTTTGCCCGGCGCGCTATTCTTAATTGCAGGTAGTTTGTAAAATGCCTGGTTTTAATCACCTACAAAATAACTGCAGGCCGACTTTTATGTGCCTAGCTTGAACGGAAATTATTTTGACTGAAACTCGTTATGATGAAGCTTCTATCCATGTTTTAAAGGGTTTGGAGCCGGTACGTCAGCGCCCCGGAATGTACACGCGTACGGAAAACCCGCTGCACGTAATTCAGGAGGTAATAGACAATGCGGCCGATGAGGCTCTGGCTGGTTTTGCCACTGAAGTAAACGTAGTATTGCATACTGACGGCAGCGTGAGCGTGCAGGATAATGGTCGGGGTATCCCAGTTGGCCTGCATCCAGAAGAGCAGGTCGCAGTGGCCGAGCTGGTTTTTACCCGTTTGCATGCCGGTGGCAAATTCAATAAGTCCGCAGAATCGGCTTATAGTTTTTCTGGAGGCTTGCACGGAGTTGGGGTATCCGTAACAAACGCGCTGGCCAAACGTCTGGAATTAACTGTTTGGCGTGATGGCGCTCAGTGGCAGGCAAGTTTTGCCGACTCTTTTGTCGAGCAGGGCTTAAAGCGCATAGCCAGCGTGCCGAAGAAGCGTACTGGAACTATGGTGCGGGTTTGGCCCGATGCGAGTTTTTTTGATCAGGCGCTTATCCCGCTGGCAGAGTTAAAGCATGCGCTGCAGGGCAAGGCGGTATTATTAAGCGGTACCAGATTTACCTTGCGCTTAGAAAAAACCGCAGAAGAGCATAGCTGGCAGTACGAATCCGGGCTGCGAGGTTATCTGAATGAGTCCTTGGCTGGCTCAGACCTTGTGGCTCCAATGTTCGAAGCACAGCAGTATGCTGGTCAGGATGATGAACACTTTGCCCCTGGAGAGGGAGCGCAGTGGGTGCTGGCCTGGACCACCCATGGGAGTGTGGTGCGTGAGTCATTTGCAAACCTGATATCAACACCAGCTGGTGGTACGCACGAGTCCGGTTTGCGCGATGGCGTGTTCAATGCCATTAAGTCATTTGCCGAGTTGCATAATATGTTGCCCAAGGGGGTACGTCTACAGGCCGATGACGTTTACGCCAGAACCAGTTTTGTTTTGTCGGTGAAGTTGCTGGACCCACAGTTTCAGGGACAAATAAAAGAGCGCTTAAATAATAGGGACGCTGTACGTCTGGTGTCGAACTTTGTGCGCAACGCACTGGAATTGTGGCTGCACGCCAATGTTAACCACGGCAAGGAAATTACTGAACTGGCCATAGCCCAGGCCCAGGCCCGCACTAAAGCTGCCCGCAAAATTGAAAAGCGTAAGGGTTCAGGCGTGGCCGTTTTGCCCGGCAAGCTAACCGATTGTGAGTCCAGTGATAGCGGGCGTACGGAAGTGTTTCTGGTAGAGGGTGACTCCGCTGGTGGTTCCGCAAAAATGGGCCGGGATAAAGAGTTTCAGGCGATTTTGCCATTACGTGGCAAGGTACTGAATACCTGGGAAGTGGAACCAGAACGTTTGTTTGCCAATCAAGAGGTACACGATATTGCGGTGGCTATTGGCGTCGATCCCCATAGCGCAGGGCAAGATGTAGACTTATCCGGGTTACGTTACCGGCGTATTTGTATTTTGGCTGATGCTGACGTCGATGGCGCGCATATTCAGGTATTGTTATTGAGCTTGTTTTTGCGCCATTTTCCGCGTCTGATCGATACCGGGCACGTTTACGTAGCACGGCCACCATTATTCAGGGTGGATGTGCCGGCTCAGGGGAAACGTCCTGCGCGTAAAATTTATTGCCTGGACCAGGCTGAACTGGGCTCATTGCAAGAAAAACTCCTGAGTGAGGGCTTGCGCTCAGGTAGCTGGCGGGTTAGCCGTTTTAAGGGTCTGGGCGAGATGAACGCCGAGCAGTTATGGGATACCACACTGAATCCGGCCACGCGCAGGCTTGAGCAGGTACGCCACGGTGAGCCGGGAGTGCCCGGTTCAAAAAGCATGTTTCAGATGCTTATGGCGCGCGGTGAAGCTGCCAGACGGCGCAGCTGGCTAGAGCAAAAAGGTGATTTGGCCGAACTTGATGTATAGGGTTTTAGAAACGTATGGATGATGATGCTCTGGTTTTGGCCAGTTTTGCCGAGCAGGCTTACCTGGATTATGCCGTTTCGGTAGTAAAGGGCAGGGCTTTGCCGGATGTCTCGGATGGCCAAAAGCCGGTTCAAAGGCGAATTTTGTACGCCATGAATGCCATGGGTCTGGCTGCTAATGCCAGGCCGGTAAAGTCCGCCCGCGTGGTTGGCGATGTGTTGGGTAAATACCATCCGCATGGCGACCAGGCGGCTTACGATGCCATGGTACGCATGGCGCAGAACTTCGTGTTGCGCTACCCCTTGATTGATGGTCAGGGCAATTTTGGCTCGCGTGATGGCGACAATGCTGCGGCTATGCGCTATACCGAAGCGCGTTTGACGGCTTTTGCGCGCTTGCTACTCGATGAGCTGGATGAGGGTACGGTTGACTTTGTTGCCAATTACGATGGCAGCCAACAAGAGCCGCTGTACCTGCCGGCACGCTTACCCATCATGCTTTTGAATGGGGCCTCGGGTATAGCTGTTGGTATGGCTACCGATATACCGCCACATAATTTGGGAGAGGTGGCACAAGCCTGTATCGCCTTGTTGCGCAAGCCCAACATGTCGGATGAGCAGTTCTATGAGCTTATTCCTGGGCCAGACTTTCCCGGTGGTGGTCAGATCATTTCAAGCGCGGCAGAAATTCGTCAAGTCTACTGTAGTGGTAAAGGCAGCATCAAGGCGCGCGCGCGCTGGCAGTTCGAAGAGTTTGCCAGGGGCCAGTGGCAGTTGGTAGTAACCGAGCTACCACCTGGTACCTCTACCCAGAAGGTACTTGAAACCATTGAAGACTTAACTAACCCAAAACCTAAATCTGGCAAAAAGAGCTTAAGCGCCGAGCAGCAGCAAACCAAGGTACAGGTGTTGGGTATGCTCGATAGCGTGCGCGATGAATCAGGCAAAGACGCGCCGGTGCGCCTGGTGTTTGAGCCTAAGACGGGGCGTATTGATCGTGATGAATTCGTTAACTTACTGTTGGCGCGCACCGGGCTTGAGGGTAATGTAGCGCTTAATCTAGTGTGTATCGATATAGACGGCAAACCAGGCCAGCGCAGCCTGCGTCAGATCGTCGAGTCGTGGTTGGAGTTTCGTTCGACTACGGTGCGCAGGCGTACCAGTTATAGGTTGGATAAGGTTCTTGAGCGCATTCATATTCTTGAGGGTCGCAGCATCGTATACCTGAATGTGGATGACGTAATCCATACCATCCGGCACGCTGACGAGCCCAAAGAGGCATTGATGACAAAATTTAAGCTCAGTGCGCGCCAGGCCGAAGATATTCTGGAGATGCGCTTGCGTCAACTAGCCAAACTGGAAGGCATTCGCATAGAGCAGGAGCTAAGTGACAAAAGACAGCGGCAAGTCGAGCTGGAGACTCTGCTGTCAGATGAGCATGCATTCTTACGCCTGATAATAAAAGAGCTGCAAGCCGATGCCAAAGCCTTCGGTGATGAACGCAGAACCTTAATACAAAGCGCTCAAAAAGCGGTGTTGCACACGCAGGTAATTGACGAGCCGGTAACCGTGGTAGCGTCACAAAAAGCCTGGCTGCGTGTGCGCCAGGGACATGGCCACGAGCAGGCTCAATTCAGTTTCAAGGCCGGTGACAAACTATACGACACCTTTGAGTGCCGCAGTACGGATGAGTTGATAGCTATATCAAACAAGGGGCGCAGCTACAGTATTGCGGTGGCGCAATTGCCTTCGGCGCGTGGTGATGGTCAACCCGTAAGTTCCATGGTCGACCTGGCAGCCGGCAGCAGAATCGAGCATTTTCTTGTTGGGCCAGCAGCAACCAGGGTTTTACTGGGTGTAAATAAGGGTTATGGCTTCATAACAAAGCTTGGCGATTTGTATACGCGCCAGCAGGCGGGTAAACAGTTCTTGCGTATGGCAGAGCATGACACCATGCTCAAACCGCTGTTATTACGTACGCAGGATACAGCTGTGGCTATGCTAAGCGCCAAGGGGCGCTTCTTGGTGGTGGCACTCGATGAGCTTAAAATTCTGGCTGCGGGCGGTCGTGGAACTATGCTAATGGCTTTGGATGAGGACGACCAGATAGTGCAGTGGGCCTGTGTTAATGATAGTGGTGTAAGCTTTCGTGGAATTTACCGCGCCCGTGCTACTGAAGTGGTATTTAGCCCCTTGGAGCTAACAGAATATACTGGCAGACGGGCACGCAAAGGCAAGCTGCTGGCAATCAAGATCAGGCAGCCCAGCCTGTGGCCTATCGAGCCGCAGCAGAACTAGGGGCTAGGCGCGGCTAATGCTTTGGTTTGGATATGAGTTATAAAGTTACCGTCAGGCCTGCGGGGCGCGAGTTTACAGTTGAGGTCGGGCAGAACGTATTGTCGGCCGCACTGATTGCTGGAGTTGAGCTGCCTTATAGCTGCCGTAACGGCACGTGTTGTTCCTGTCGCGGGCGGGTTGTGCAGGGCAGTGTCGATGCCGGTAAGGCACCGGCGCGCATACTTGAGCCCGAGGAGCTGGCTCAGGGCTATACCTTATTGTGTCAGGCAAAACCCTTAAGCGATTTAGTCATAGAAGCTACGGAAGTTGAGCTTGGTGCTGAAATCGTGGTGCGTAAAATGCCAGTACGCCTGTTATCCATAAGCAACTTGGCAAGCGATGTTGTAGAGTTGTGTTTGCAGCTGCCTTCGGCGCAAAGGTTTATTTATAAACCAGGTCAGTATCTGGACTTTTTGTTAAACGATGGCTCCAGACGTAGTTATTCGATGGCTTGTGCAAGTAGCCAGGCGCACAAAATTACCCTACATATACGCAGGCTGGAAGGTGGTGCATTCAGCCCGCGATTTTTTGGTGCGTCTGCAGATATAAAGCCACGCGACATAATGCGCATAGAGGGTCCTTTGGGTTCTTTTTTTCTGCGAGCCGATAACCCTCAGCCGATAATATTTCTGGCTAGTGGTACCGGTTTTGCTCCTATAAAGGCGATCATCGAACACATGCGCGACAGCGGCAATCAGCGTGAAGTTTTATTCTATTGGGGCGGGCGCAAATTAAAGGATTTATATTTGCATCAACTAGCGTCTTCCTGGGCGCTTGAGCAGACTAATTTTCATTATGTACCAGTGCTCTCAGAGGTTGATGCGGAAGATGATTGGGCGGGCCGTGTTGGGTTGGTGCATCAAGCAGTACTGGATGATTTTGCCGACCTGTCCGGGATGCAGGTATACGCCTGCGGTTCCCCCTTAATGGTACGGGCGGCCCGTAACAGCTTTGTGCAAACGCGCCATCTGGATCCCCAGCTTTTTTATGCCGACGCATTTACCAATGCTGCCGATCAGGCTGAGGTGACTTCTTAAGTGAATATTTGTTGTCTGGCAAAATTTACTGTTTTTATATTCACAAAAACGTAATTATTTGCTAATGTAGCACTTGGGCTTGTGTATAAGTGAATAGTAGCTATTATTATTTTCATAATATTTGCTTATCTAGTTTTTAATCGGACACATTATGAAATCTTCCTTTGTTACCACGGCCACGCGCGGTAGTAAGCATTTGCTGGGTGCCTTGGTCCTGTCTACCCTGGCAGGTCCTGTTTTTGGGGCTACCGATATACCATTATGGTATTCATTACAGGGTTTTAACGCCGAGGTTTTCAAAGACTTGGTCAGCAGTTACAACAGTAGTCAAGCAGATGTGAAAGTTGTTTTACGCAGTTTCAAAACACCCGAAGCTCTTAATATGGCGCTGGATAAGGCGGCCCAGGAAAACAAGCTGCCAGCAATAGCGCAGATAGGCAACACCCATACGCTTGATAATATTTCTCAGCGTAAGTACATACAGCCTTTTTATAATCTACAAAAAAATTCAGCTTTCAAAGGGACGGACTGGTTTGTAGCCAAGGACAACGCTTTTGTATATAACGCCCAGGGTAATTTGATGGCGTTTCCGTTCATGTTGGAAATTCCTGTCATGTATTACAACCTGAACGCGTTTAAAACAGCCAAGCTTGACCCAGCCAAGCCAGAACGGGTGTGGATGGGCCTACAGTCGCAGTTGGTAAAACTGGCAAATAATGGCTCACGGCTTTGTCCCCTCACTTCCAACCTGCCAGTATCCATCAATCTGGAAAACCTCGCTGCGGTCAATAACCAGTTCTATGCCAGCGCAGAGAACGGTCTGCAAGCTAAAGGCTTGCCGAGCTTTTCCTTTAATTCAACCTATGTACGCCATTTGTCATTAATGATTAGTTGGGTACGTTCTGAAATCATGACCCAGCCTGACGTAGGTATGCATGCCATAAGTCGTTTTGGCAATAATGAATGTGCCGTATTAATGTCGGATTCCGGGTATATAGGCAGGTTTAATAAGTCCAAGGGTCTTGATTATGCCATTTCTGGTTTGCCTTACTACCCCGAAGTAACCAAAAACCCAGGCAATCCGTTTGTGACGGGTTCCGCCCTATGGGTCATGAAAAGCTCCAAAGAACAAACCGCGGCCACGGTAGAATTTTTAGCCTGGCTGGCACAACCCAAGGTGGCAACCAAATGGTACCAAAACACGGGTTACTTGCCTTTGACCAAAGCGGCCTTCGAGCAAACACCAGCCAGTTACTATAAAAAACTCGGTAGCTGGCAGGACTTGGTGGCGGTATATTCCCAAGCTTCTGCCGTAACTGGCCGGGGCTTTCGCATCAACAATTATCCAGCCATACGTTCAAAATTCACGCAAATTCTGGACACGGCCCTAAGCGGCCAGCAGCCCGCTGTTACGGCCTTGAACTTGGCTGCCAGCGAGGGCAATATGCTGGTGAAGCAAAAAGAATAAATTATTTGTTTACAAGTACAACTGCCCCAAAAGACCTGGCCTTTTGGGGCTTTTTTTTGACATAGCGTATTTTCCGATCTAGCCAGCCTTGGTCTGCGCGTACATCATATCCCGTACAAGTTCAGGGGGATACGCATGTTCAGGATTTTATTTGCGGGCTTAATTGTTTTTGGTTTGGCTGCCTGTACCACCCAGTCGCAAAGGCACTGGTGGGACAGTATTACGGGTGATACCCAAGCGCTGACACAGTTTGACTTTAACTGGCAGTTAGCAGGCGACTCAGCACTCGCGCCGTTGCAGGTTTTTGACGATGGTAACAGCACCTGGCTGCAATATCCTGCCGGCCAAGCCAGTCCAGCGCTTTTTGAACGTGGGCCTGGTGGCGATAGATTATTGTTCCCAAGGCGTGAAAACGACTTTCTGGTCATAAATTCCGTACCCGCGCAAATTATTATGCGTGGCGGTTTGCAGTCGGCCCGTGCCAATAAGATTGCTGCTGGTACGCCAGCAGAGCAGGCGCGGGAGGCGGCTGGTGCAGTAGCTCAGCCATTGCTTGTACAGGCGGGTAAGTCGGGCCCAGCGCAAGGCAGAAACAAATCCGGCAATGTGCAACCGACACCGCCAAAGCCGATTGCCGATGCGGCAATAGGACACCGTAATACACCCATCCAAGCCAAGCCGTTAAGGGTTATAAGTAAAAATTTTCAAGTAAGCCCAGCAGACGGCAATATAAGGCAGGCTTTGGCGCGCTGGGCCAAATCAGCGGGCTGGACGTTTGGGCTTGAGCACTGGGCAGTAGACGTGGATATTCCCCTGGCAGGCTCGGCGTCCTTTGGTGATGAGTTTAGGCCTGCTGTGCGCGAATTGCTGGCCGCTACCGAGCTGAGCGAACGGCCTTTGCAACCCTGCTTTTATTCCAACAGGGTCTTACGTGTAATTCCACTCGCGCAGCGCTGTGATCGCACGCAAAACTCCGGAGAGCAGGCATGAGGCGCAGGGCATGGCTGGCGGGGCTGATCCTGTTGCTTATCCTGCCCGCTTGCACCTTGCCAGAGCGCCTGCGTAGTGCCAATCAGGATTATCAAAAAGCAGATACAAAAGTGGCATCCGGTCACGAGCATTTTTTTAATAAAGATAATGTATCAAACAAGCGTAAGCGCTTACAAAATGTAGCAAAACCATGGCTTGCCGGCCAGGCTCAGCCGCTGGCTAGAGAGCTTGGTTTACCAGCGGTGTTGCGCAACAAGGTTAAAACAACCTTGTTGTTTGTGGACGGCAGCAATGATTTACGTTTGATTGCCAAGCGTATAGCGGCGGTCACTGGCATCCCGGTTTATGTGCGTCCCGATGCGCTCTTACCAGCGGCGCATTTCTTACCCCGTCTGCAAGGCGTCAGCGGTCAGGCCATCGAGTCGCAGACAAGCATGGTCACCTTGGATTTAGCGGATGGTCCAGAGTTTTTGCCGGTAATTCTGGATCGCTTGTGCGCTGGTTACGGGATATTGTGGCGTTACCAAAATGCACGTATAGAGTTTTATCGCACCCAGACCAGGGCTTTCAATGTACATGCCTTAACCCTTGAGGCCAAAGCCCAGGCCTCTTTGGGGCTAGGCCGGGGAGATTCTGATAATGGTTTTATAAGCTCTTCAAATACCAAGCTAAGTGGGCGTGATTTTGATGTCATAAAAACGGTACGTTCCCGTATCGAGCCGTTTTTATCACAGGCTGGTGTGCTGGTGGCCGAACCCGGCGCGGGTGCTTCGATAGTGGTAACCGATATACCCGAGGTATTAGAAAACATAAGTAAATACCTGGAGCAGGAAAATCGCGCCCTGACCCGTAGGGTACGCCTGGTTTTCGAGGAGCTTACTGTCGCCTTAAACGAGCAGGCACAGGCCAGTATAGATTGGAATCTGGTGTTTTCCGGTACTAAGCTGGCTGCTGGAATTGCCTCTTCGACGGCCAGCATGTCACCTGCCAGCAAGCTTGGTTTGCAACTTATGCAAGGCAAGATGTCTGGTAGCGAAGCCATTATCCAGGCTCTGGGTGAAACCGTCACCCTGGTGCGACGTAGTAGTGTGCCGATGTTAACGCTTAACCGCAGGCCCGTAACACACGCCGTACGCACCACGTTTTCTTATATCGACCGAATTGAAACGACACCCATATCCAATAGTAATGGCTTGTCTGTACCGGCGGTGTCGGTTAACCAAAAGGAAGAGACGGTGGGGTCCTTGCTGACGTTACTGCCAGATGTACAGGATGATGGCCAAATATTATTATCCTTGGCCTATGACAATACCGTCGCCCAGCCGCTAACCACAATTACCTTTGGTGATAAGCAAAACCCCTTGCAGCTGCAGCAGCTTAGTGTAGAAGGTAACGGTACGGTACAGCAACTTGCCTTACAACCAGGCCAACCCCTGGTGGTCTCTGGTTTTGACCGCCAGCAGTCCGAAGTGGCAGAGCGTCGCGCGGGTCCTGGAATGCCAGCTATTTTTGGCGGTAGTGATCAGCTACATGCACAACGCCTGGCAACAATTCTGATAATAACGGCGCAGGCAGAAGAGGGGCTGTAGGCTATGCATAAAGAACGTATCGTTAAGCTGGACAAAATCAATCTTGTCTTAGGGCTGGATTGGTTGCCATTGCTTGGAGATTCAAAATCAGCGCTTGGTATCGCCCGTAGTTTGGGAGCCAATACCATGGTTTTATCGGGACACCCGGCTGGAGCTTTAGGTATTGCCCGCAACATACCAAAAAAATTACGTTGCTGGTCGGCCGCCGAGCTGTTTGCACGCTTAAATCCGCACGGCACCGTGGCCTGTTTGCTGCGTTTGGACGATGGTACCTGGCATTTACTGGCTAGCCACCAGGGGGTAGCGCTGGTGCGTGCCGATCGTAGCTACATGGACCTATCGCAGGTCAACCAGGCCATAGCAGAACTGCGCCTGGCATATCCAAAAATAGAGCTTTTGGATATGCGTGATACTCCAGCCAGTACCGATATGTTTGACAAACTGGTTGGTTTGAGTGCAGCACAACACGCATTGCGTACCGTGCACAAAACGCCAATTATGTATTTGTGGCCGTTAATACCAATGTTGTTGGTGTTATTTGGCTGGACAGACATACAGGCTTATTTTGTGCCGACAGCGACAGCTGTAGAGTCGGCAGCAGAAGCCTGGCACCAGACACTGGAGCAGGCCTTAGCGTTACGTCCGATCCATGGTAGGACAGGGACCAGGGCTTTATTGCAGGTTTTTTTTACCCAACCAGCAAATATCGCTGGTTGGCAGCTAAGAGCGCTTGCGTGCCAGGCAAGTAAATCCAGCGTAAATTGGCAATGTCGGGCGGACTATCGACGCTACCATAGGCTAGCCAATAACCGAGGCTTGCTAAAGTTGGCGCCCAAGGGCTGGCGCGTGGACTTTCCATCGCTTGATCGTGCTTTGGCCTTTTGGGTGGTTAGCGTACCAGGTTTTAAGTCAGACCCGTATAGTTTGCCCGCCACGCCATTGGTTACGCGCGAATGGGCCAGTGCTCTTCAAGCAAACCTGGCAGCATTTCATACTTTACATCTCGAGCCGCCACGACGAATACATTTGGTGGCGCCAAAGAATGAGCAGGGTGTGGTGCTACCCAAGCCTGCCAGCTTGCCAATAATCTCTACACGTAAATTGCTTATTGACGGGCCCTTAGGCTCTGCCGTTTTATTGCCCGCTTTGTCTGATGCGGTCGCCTGGCATAAGGCTAGCCTGGTTCTTGGCTCAACAGCCCACGTGGATTTGCGTAATAGCCGTATTAAATTGCACCTGGAAGGTATCGTTTATGAAAATCAGTCTTGAGTTTTGTAGGATTGTGGTCGGTACTGTCATGGGTCTTGTCATGGTTTTGCCAAACACCACGGCTGCCACTGAGGCCAGCAAAGAAGATAAAAATACCAGCAAGCAGGAAATTTCAGCCGATAAAGATCAGTGGGAACTACAGTCTGTGCGTGAATTAATGCACCAGGACCTGCATCAGGCCTTGCAAAAAGAGGCGCTAAAAGCAGCAACAAACTTACAGGCAGGGCGTGCCAATAGTGTTGTTGGGGCAGTCTTAAAACCGCAATTAGTTGCCTTATATGGGGTTGGCAGTGCATTGATGGCCGAGGTTCATGTTGGTAATCGGGCCTACCTATATGTGCGTGGTCAAACATGGCCAGCTGGATACGCCGGTGATAGTGGTGTTTATAGGTTGCGTGACATGAATGGGGCGTGCGTACAGCTGGAAAAGGATGATGACAGACACTCATTGTGCCTGCAAATGCTATTAAGCGAGGTGCAGCCTTGAACCCCTGGTCATTTACCAAACTGCAGCTCGCAGAAGCAGTTGCTCCATTTGATTCTGCGCTGGCAATAAATATAGAAAATGCGCGAGAATTAGCGGCGCTGCGCCCAGGTATCAAAAAACTGTTGATCCAGGAGTTCGCCGTTCAGGCCTTGGCTGACAGGATTTGCCCGGTGGAGCGTACCGATGGCAGTGTCGCATTATTAGCCCGATCAGAGTACGTTAGTAGCGATCAAGCCGATGCGTTGATTAAAAGACTACTGGCCAGTGGCAAACCTTTGTCTGAACCGGCGCGTTATACCTTACCCGCGCCGCTGTTACTGGCTTTGACTCGGCAGGGGCCGGGCAATGCCTTACCGGCAATTTATAACGAACGTACACCCACGGCTTTAGCTGGCGTATTTCACGACTTGGTGCAGTGGGGTGTGCGCCATCATGCCAGTGATCTGCACCTGAATGTATTGTTGGATACGTTTGAATCCGAGGTGCGCTACACCGTGGCGGGCCAATACGTGGCGCCGGAACGCTTTCGGCACTTACCTACCGATTTGTTGATGGATGTTATTGCGGTTGCCTGGATGGATATACAGGGCGGCAACGGTGCGGTCTTTGACCCATTGTCGGAGCAACAGGGACGGCTGGAGCGGCAGGTTGACGGGCACAATTATATTTTGCGCTGGGCATCGCTGGCGGCTGACAGAGGGCCAAGCGTGTGTTTGCGGTTTTTATGCAGGGATGCTGGCATGCTAGCCAAAAATATGCTGGAGCTAGGTTACAGCCAGCAGCAGCTCAATTGCTTTGACAGGGTTTTGCTCGCCGAAGGTGGCGCTATTGTTTTTGCTGGCATGGTTGGTTCGGGCAAATCTACCAGTCTGGCCAGCCTGTTAGCCCGCTTGCCTGAGCAACGTAAGGTAATTACGCTCGAAGAGCCAGTTGAGTACCGTATCGAACGGGCCATACAAAACAGCATAGGGCGTGACCTGCATGAAAGCGCCGACCATCTTTATGCCGCCAAGTTGCGCACCATAAAACGTTCGGCAATGACAGATGTGTTGCTGGGCGAAATTCGTGATAAAGAAAGTGCCAAAGCTTTTATGGATTTAAGCAGCTCCGGTGTCAATGTGTATACGACGGTACATGCGTCGTCGGCACGTGCCATAGTACAACGGCTGGCTTCTGATTTCATTGCCGTGCCAGAGGACTTTTTGCTTACCCCTGGGGTATTAAAGCTTTTGGTTTATCAGGTTTTATTGCCTAAGCTGTGTGAGCATTGCTGTATGCCACTTAGCGCACAGTTATTGGGTGCCCAAGGCGATGCGCCAAAGCCTCTGGCCTACTGGCAGACGTGGCTCTCCTGGATCAAAGACTTATGGCAGATAAATCCTGCACAAATGCGTGTGCGCAATAGCAAGGGCTGCCAGCAATGCCAGCGGCAGTCTTTGCCCGCATTGTACGGCTATGCAGGCCGAACGGTAGCTGCAGAATATATAGAACCAGGCCTGAGTGATGACATTCACATAGGCAATGCATACATACCCGATAGCTCGAGCAGCGCCATGGCGCACGCCATGCACAAGGTAGCTGCCGGGATACTCGATGCGCGTGATGTGGAAAGCCGTTTTATGGCTTTTGAAACGCTTGTGTTACGGCGCGTTCAGGGTCTTAAAAATCCTGTGAGTAAGCTTAATGATGCGCTTTGAGTTTTTTGATAGTTGGCGTTTTGCCAAGCAACGAGCCGATTATTTTGATTACCTGCAAGCCGTACTATTAGGCTCCCAAGGTCGCTTGACCGTGCGTGAGCTGTTTGCCAGGGATGCGGCGCGCTACGGGATAAAGAGCGTGCGAGGCCGTCTGTCGCAACTCTGGGCACGCCGCTGTGAGGCCAGTGCGGGCGACTTGTACGCCACTTGGGCGGGTAGCTTTCCGCGTGATGAGCTGGCGCTGGTCAGGGCCGCCCAAATACACGGTAACGCCAGGCTTTTAATGGTATTTCAGGCATTATCCAGACACTTGCTGTTGTTGGCCCAGGCTCGCGATGCATTGTGGTTAACGCTTGGTGGTGCGGCTTTGGCAATAGTCGTGGTAGCTGTATTGCTGGTTGCGGTGCCGTGGTGGACGGTACCCAGTTTGCAGCAGGCTTTTAATGGCATGCCACAAGAATATCTAGGCAGCACGGCGAGCTCGCTGTTTGCCTTCGCTGCTTTATTAAAAAGCTGGTGGATTGTGTTGGTAATGTGCCTGGTGGTGGCATTGGCAATGGGCTTTTATAGCTTGCCACGCAGTCACGGTGCTGGTCGCAAATTCTTAGATCACTATGGGCCGTGGCGCCTGTACAGACAGGTGTATTGCATGCGTTTGTTGGCGCTTATTTCAATTTTACTACAGCCAGGTGTCGGCGCAAGCAAGCAGCTAAGAGCCGCGGTAGAGGTTTTTTATGCCGAGGCCAATCCATGGCTGGCCAGCTATTTATTACAAACCCTGATGCTTATCGAGCAGGGGCATACAGATGCCAGCGCATTTGATACCGGGCTACTGGATAAAGAACTTTATTGGTACTTCGAAGATATGGCCGCGGCACAGGGCCTGCAGCCAGGTCTGCAAGCCGTGCACGAGCGCATGTCAGAGCGCTGGCTCAGGCGCATAAAAGTTCAGGCTTTGGCTTTACGCTGGGGAGTGTTGTTAACGGGCTTAGCCATGGTGTTTGCTTTGGGCTTATGGCATTACGCAGCCATAGATGATTTACGCCGCAGCTGGATGATGTTTCATGCCGCAGGCTAATGCCTGCTGGCTTTTTAAACCTGGAGGATATATGCAAGCAAGTAAGCATCAAGGCGGTTTTTCTCTTATAGAGGTGTCAATTGTTACGGCCATAGTTTTATTGATCGCCGTTATAGGCATACCAGCCATTAACGGCTATATATTAGAGAATAAGGTTCCCAAGGTTGGGCAAGAGCTTGCCAGGTTTGTGCTGAACCTGCGCGTAAACGCAAATGCAGCCCCGGACGCCCCCTACACAGATATAGACACTGCCAGGCTGTATACACAAGCGGCTGATTCAAGCGTTTTAAGTACGGGTGAAGACAACAAAGTTTTTCATGGTCTGGGTAGTCCCGGCGAGGTCGAGCTTGAGTCAACCGAAGCAGGCCAGGCCTTTATCCTGCGCTTAAAAAATGTCAATCATATGGCCTGTCCTTCCATAGCTTCCGTACTACAAAGAGTAGCAGAGAAAATTACGGTCAGGGGTGATAAAGAATCAGCGATTGTGGTCAAGGACAGTGAAACCGAATACAGCGCTTTGGCTGCTGGGGCAGCCTGCAAGAAAGGTGATGTAAATGAATTTGAGTTTCAGATAAGCTAATAGCCGTGATGTCACAAAAGACTAGCGCCAGGCAATCTGGCTTGCTGCTTTTTGAGCTAATGCTGGTGGCGGCCATATCGTTGGCCGTAATCGTATGGGCCAGTAACGAATGGCAGCACAGGGCCCGTAACTTGCAGGCCCAGTCCCTGGCGGTTTGGATGCTTGAGGCCCAAGAGGCCCTCAAGAGCCTGGCACAAGCCAATGCAACGCAGATAGCTGCGGCAGACAGTACCGCGGCATTGATTGATTCAGGCATTGCCAACTGGTTGGAACCAAGTTGGCAAGAGCTTAAGGCACAGGGTTTTCTGGCCAGCTCCTGGCAGCCCCATGGACCGCTGGGGCAAAGCTTGAGGTTTGTTATTAAACGTTTGCAGGGATGCGACCAGACCAGCTGCCTGATTCGGGCTTTGATAATCGCCAATAAGCCATTAGCAAAAAAAAATGGCAAGCCTGACGAAGATCTGATCGCACAGTGGTTAATGGCTGTGACAGGTAATGGCCTGGTAGTCTGGCCACATAGCCAAAACACGCTCAGTGGTGCAGCTAAGCAGATAGATTTAGATGATTTAAGCCCGGCACCTGTAATTGGTAGCGTTGCTTTGGCTAGCGAATCGTTTGTTGGTATTCGTGCAGAATCGGCAAGTAATGCTGAGATAAGTGATGATGAAGACAGTGGCAATGGGATTCAGGGTGAAGATTTTTTAAGGGTTGGTGATTTGCGTGATCCGGAGTTTCAGGGTAATGCGAATGTACAAGGATATATACGCAGTGCCTCAGAGCTAATCGCTCAGGACGGCTTGTTATTAGAATCGTCCTGGTCTTATGGTCAGCCCTGTAGCTCTGAATGGGCACTGGGCAGGTCGACAGGCGAACTGGCTTTGACCCAGTGTCGTGCGGGCGTATGGCAAAAATTTTTACGCCCCACAGGCGGCGCGTATATGTTCAACAGCAAACGTGGCTGTACGGATATGGCTGGGGTCCCTTCAGCCAATCCGGTAACCGCTACCTGCTCTTGTCCGCTTGATTATTTATCAGTTAAGATCTCCGAGTCCGGCAGTCTTGCCGGTGCCGAAGGTTTAACCACTGGGTTTATGTGTGTCGCGCGCTAGTACTTACATCACTTACAATAACAAGGCCAATCTAAAGCATGGTTGATGGCGTTATGTAATTTCGTAATTTGGTTATTTGGGGATTTGTTATGAGCGATACGCAATACGAGCCTGCGCGTGTGTGGGTTTGGGACCAACCCAGTGGCGGGCGGTTTGCCAATATAAACCGGCCAATTGCCGGAGCCACACATGAGCAGTTATTGCCGCTTGGTAAACATCCACTACAACTTTATTCGCAAGGTACCCCAAACGGCATTAAAGTTACCATCATGCTAGAAGAACTGCTGGCAGCAGGACATACTGGCGCTGAGTATGATGCCTGGCTGGTAAGCATAGGCGAGGGTGATCAATTCTCCAGTGGCTTTGTGGCAATCAATCCCAACTCTAAAATTCCAGCACTGTTGGACCAAAGCCAGCCTGCGTCAGTGAGGGTATTTGAATCAGGTGCGATTTTGCTATATTTGGCAGAAAAATTTGCTGCTTTTATACCAAGCAGCCCGGCCGAGCGCGCCGAGTGCCTCGCGTGGTTATTCTGGCAAGTTGGGAGTGCACCCTATGTTGGTGGTGGCTTTGGCCACTTTTACGCGTATGCCCCGCATAAGGACGAATACGCAATCAACCGCTTCACCATGGAAACCAAGCGCCAGCTGGATGTGCTGAATCAATTGCTTGAGCACAGGCGTTATATTTGTGGTGAGCAGTACACCATAGCTGACATGGCTATCTGGCCCTGGTACGGGGGCATAGTACTTAACGATGTGTATCAGGCCGCCGAGTTTTTGTCGGCTGCTGACTACTGCCATGTAATGCGTTGGGCGCAAGAGTTACAGCAGCGCCCAGCGGTACAGCGTGGCAATGTGGTAAATCGTACCAGCGACCCAGACAGACATTTAAAAGAACGCCACGCCGCCAGCGATTTTTTAACACTAAAAAAATAATTATTAGCCGTTGTTTACGCATGCATACATGCCAAGGCTATGAGCCTTGGCTGTGCTGCTCGAATTCTTTGAATGCGGCCAAGGCTTTGGCCGAATACATTAATGATGGGCCGCCACCCATGTACACGGCTACACCCATTACTTCCTGTATTTCAGCCTCGGTGGCTCCCAGCTTGACCAGCGCACTGGCATGAAAGCCTATGCACGCGTCGCAGCGTGTCGCTACCCCAATGGCCAGGGCGATAAATTCCTTGGTTTTCGGACTTAATAAGCCATCAGCCAGAGCTGCCTTGCCCAAGGCACCAAAACTTTGCATAAGCTCGGGCTGAGCGCTACGTAGTGGCTTTAAGTTTTGGCTGATCGACTGGGTTAACTCTTTATAGGAAGAACCGTGTTTCATAGGGGCTCCAATTAAATTAAAAAAAGATTTGTGCTAAATATTAGCATATGCTAAATTAGAGTCAACTAATATATGATTCAGGCTATGTCGTTAGTACAACAGGATTTTGATTTTATGCAGCAGGGGGCCGATCAGGCTGCCGAGTTGCTGCGTTCTGTGGGTAATAAAAACCGCTTGCTGATTCTGTGTCTGCTAAGCATGCATCAGGAATTATGTGTGGGCGAGATGCTGGCTCAACTGCATTTAAGCCAGTCGGCCTTGTCGCAACACCTGGCACGTATGCGCCAGCAGGGGGTCGTGGCATGCCGACGCGAGTCGCAAACGGTTTACTACCACATAGCTGACCCAAATGTATTGCAATTGATTGCATCTTTGAAACAGATTTTTTGTCCGTGATCGGGCTTGTGATTTTTTAGTGTAAATAAATGTTAAGGAGCTCTTATGAAAGCGAACGTAGGTACGATAGACCGTATTCTCAGGCTGATCGTGGGTCTTGTTTTAATAGTATTGGCAGCTACTGGCACTATCGGCTGGTGGGGCTGGATAGGTATTATCCCGATTCTTACCGCGTTGTTTAGCTTTTGCCCGCTATATACGATTCTGGGCATACGCAGCTGTCCGTTGAAATAGGACCGTTTCTGTCTGGATAAAAGAACAAGCCAGGTATTGCCCGTGGGGGCATACCCGGCCTGTCTTGGCTTTGGCGTTATAGCCTGGCCAGGCGCTGAAGTTGATCTTGCACTTTGGCCAAGGTGGCGGTGAAGTCTTGCCTGCGTTGACGTTCCTGGGCTACCACCTGTACCGGAGCACGCTCCACAAAGCTTGGGTTGGCGAGTTTATTGCTGGCCTTATCAATTTCGCTTTGCAGACGCTGGATTTCTTTTTCCAGGCGCTCTTGCTCTGCAGCCACATCTATTTGCACATCCAGCATCAGCTGGGTCGTACCAACTACCTGTACCGGCGCGCCCAGCTCCGGCAATTGATCGACTATTTGCACGCTTGCCAATCTGGCCAGAGCCTGCAGGTAAGGTACAAATGTGTTTATGTGATCACTGGCATCCTTGACCAACAAAGGTACTTTCTGGCCAGGGGGCAAGCCCATCTCGGCGCGCAAGGCACGTATGGCAGCGGTTATGGACTTAAACTCCTGCATTTGCTGCATTGCCACGCCATAGTCTGTTGCCGGTGCCAGGGGCCAGCTTTGTACGCTGATGCTGGCAGCTGTGTCGATACTGCGTACGCCAGCCGCTACCGATACCTTTTGCCATAACTCTTCGGTAATAAATGGCATAATCGGGTGCGTCAAGCGTAAAACCGTCTCCAGTACACTAATCAAGGTGTTGCGCGTAGCATTTTGTTGTGCCGTGTTGCCGTGTTGCAAGCGCACCTTGGCCAATTCCAGGTACCAGTCGCAGTACTCATCCCAGATAAAGTGATATAGCTTGTCGGCTATTTGATCGAAACGATACTGCTCAAAGCCGGCATTCACATCGTCGATCAGGGTGTTTAAGGCAGTGATTATCCAGCGTTCGCAAAAACCCAGGTCGTTGGTGCTAAAGTCTCCCAGCGTCTGGCCTTCAACGTTTAAAAGTACGAAACGGCTGGCATTCCACAGTTTGTTGCAGAAGTTGCGGTAACCCGCGCAGCGCTTCATATCAAAATTTATGTTGCGTCCCAGGGTGGCATAGGCAGCCATGGTAAAACGCAAGGCGTCCGCCCCATAAGCCGGTATACCATCGGGGTAGTCTTTTTTGGTTTGTTGGCGAATGGCACCGGCGAGTTTGGGATTCATTAGCCCATGGGTACGCTTGGCCAGTAAGGCATCCAGTCCGATACCGTCTATAAGATCCACAGGGTCGATAGTATTACCCTTGGATTTGGACATTTTCTTGCCTTCCAGATCACATACCAGGCCGTGTACGTAAACGGTCTTAAATGGTACTTTACCGGTGTGATGCATGCTCATCATAATCATGCGGGCAACCCAGAAAAATATTATGTCAAAGCCGGTTACCAAAACGCTCGAAGGCAGGTAGCGTGCCAAATCCTCCGTTTGTCTGGGCCACCCCAGGTCTGTAAACGGTACCAGGGCAGAAGAAAACCAGGTGTCGAGCACGTCCGGGTCGCGGGTCAGTTCACCCTCATAGCCATCTTGCAGGGCTTGTGCCTGGGCTTGTTGGTAGTCGTGGGCTACATAAATACGCCCGTCTTGCGTATGCCAGGCTGGAATTTGGTGGCCCCACCACAGTTGCCTGGAAATACACCAGTCCTGGATGTTTTCGAGCCACTGATTGTATGTAGTAGTCCAGTTCTCTGGCACAAATTTGACCTGGCCATCGGCTACTACCTGGAGGGCAACTTCAGTGATGCTTTTACCGGGGTGCAGGCTGTCGTCTGGGGCAGGTTTGCTCATGGCTACAAACCACTGGTCGGTAAGCATTGGTTCTATTATGCTGTTGGTACGATCGCCGCGGGGCACCATCAGCTTGTGATCGATGGTTTTTTGCAGCAGGCCGAGCTCTTGTAAGTCGGCTACTATTTTTTTGCGTGCCTCAAAGCGCTCCAGTCCACGATAAGCCGATGGGGCGTTGGCGCTGATTTTGGCGTCCAGCGTAAGTACGCTGATAAGCTCCAGATTATGGCGTTGCCCTACGGCGTAGTCATTAAAGTCGTGTGCTGGTGTTACTTTGACTACGCCAGTGCCGAATTCGCGGTCTACGTATTCATCGGCAATAATTGGAATTTCCCGGCCAATTAGAGGCAATATGACTGTCGCACCCACCAGGTGGGCGTAACGTTCGTCTTCAGGGTGTACCATTACGGCTACGTCGCCCAGCATGGTTTCCGGACGCGTGGTAGCAACTACCAGATAGCTCAGGTCGCCAATGGGCTTGCTAAGCGGATAGCGAATCTCCCATAAGTAGCCGCTTTCTTCGCTACTTACTACTTCCAGATCTGACACAGCAGTGCCTAATACCGGGTCCCAGTTAACCAGGCGCTTACCCCTGTATATAAGCCCCTGCTGATAGAGGCGTACGAATACTTCTACTACTCCCTGCGACAAATTGGCATCCATGGTGAAATATTCGCGCTCCCAGTCGCAGGAAGACCCTAAACGGCGAAACTGGTTGGTAATGGTGCCGCCCGATTGTTCCTTCCAACGCCACACCCGTTCCAGAAAGGCCGTGCGGCCCAGGTCATGACGTGTAACGCCTTCGGCGTCGAGCTGGCGCTCAACCACGATTTGCGTGGCTATGCCGGCATGGTCCGTGCCTGGTATGAATGCCGTGTCGTCGCCACGCATGCGGTGAAAGCGTACCAGCCCATCCATTATGGTTTGGTTAAAGGCATGGCCCATGTGTAGGGTGCCGGTGATATTTGGTGGTGGAAACTGGATTGCAAAAGCTTCACTGGCCTTGCCGCTAGGTGGCTGCACGTGCTGTCCGGCCCTGAATAGGCCGCGCTGGCTCCACTGTTCGTACCAACGCGTTTCTATTTCGTGGGGGTTAAAGCTTTTTGAAAGGTCTGTGTTGGTTGCTTGACTCATGATGGCAAAAAAGGAGATTGGCGTTTATGCGGTAAGTGCGTGATAAAATGATACGCTTGATGTGCGCCCAGTATTCTAGCCTGCTTGATAGCACGTATAAAGCTTAGCATTTGTGGTGTTGGGCTTTACCTTGATTATCAGTTAGGTCAGGTCGCAGGCTTTGTTAACACAATTTTTATTAGCGGATATATAAATGGCCATAGAACGTACCCTTTCAATTATCAAACCTGACGCCGTAGCCAAAAATGTGATTGGCCAGATAGTGGCTCGTTTTGAACAAGCTGGTTTGAAAGTAGTTGCTGCCAGGTTGCAGCAGTTGTCACGCGATGAGGCCCAGCGCTTTTACGCCGTCCATAAAGAGCGCCCATTTTATAACGATTTGGTTGATTTCATGATTTCTGGACCGGTGTTTGTGCAGGTTTTGGAAGGCGAGGGCGCCATCGGCAAAAATCGTGACCTTATGGGTGCTACCGACCCCAAAAAAGCCGCCCCCGGTACCATTCGCGCCGATTTTGCCGATAGCATAGACGCCAATGCGGTACATGGCTCGGACGCCCCGGAAACGGCAGCCGTTGAGATTGCTTTCTTTTTTCCCGAAAGCAATATTCACAGCCGCTAGGCGGGTTTAAGTAGTTGACGCCGATACGTTTTTCATGACAGTAAAGCAGCTAATCAACCTTTTGGGGCTACCACCCCAAGCCATGCAAGAACAGGTTGCCACCTGGGGTGGCAAGCCATTTCGTGCACGTCAATTAATGCGCTGGATCCACCAGCGTGGCGTGCGCGATTTTAATGATATGAGCGACCTGGCTAAGGATTTTCGTGCATTGTTGCAACAAAATGCCGTGGTGCATGCTTTGCCGCTTAATTTTCAAAAACTGTCGGCCGATGGCACCTATAAGTGGCTGTTTGACGTCGGGCTGGGCAACGCCATCGAAACGGTTTACATACCCGAGCAGGAGCGCGGCACCTTATGCGTTTCGAGCCAGGCGGGCTGCGCCGTCGCCTGTCCATTTTGCTCAACTGGCTATCAAGGCTTTAGCCGCAACCTCACCAGCGCTGAAATTATCGGTCAGCTTTGGTACGCTAACCAAGTCTTAAAGGATAAGCCGCTTACTGCCAGGTTAAATGCCGCAACAGCTCAATCACCACAGCCGGTCAGTAACGTGGTTTTTATGGGCATGGGTGAGCCATTACTAAATTATTCCCAGGTTTTGCCTGCCCTGCAAATCATGGTTGATGATAATGCTTACGGCTTGTCGCGGCGCCGGGTTACCGTATCTACATCGGGCGTTGTGCCAATGATAGATCGTTTGGCGCGTGATTGTCCGGTTGCGCTGGCGGTATCTTTGCATGCGCCAAATGATGAGTTACGCGATCAATTGGTACCGCTTAATCGCAAATACCCGTTGGCGCAGCTGTTATCGGCCTGTGACCGCTACCTGCAATACGCGCCACGAGATTTTATTACCTTCGAGTACATAATGCTCGATGGCGTTAATGACGCTGATGTGCATGTCAGCCAGCTTATCGAAATAGCAAAGCGGGTGCGCTGCAAGCTGAATCTTATCCCGTTCAACCCATTTCCGCAGTCTGGTCTGAAGCGCTCGCCAGCTGCGCGCGTGCGCGAGTTTGCCCAAAAGCTCATGGATGCCGGCGTGGTTGTTACCGTACGCAAGACGCGCGGTGATGATATTGATGCCGCCTGCGGCCAGCTAGCCGGCGATATACGTGATCGTACCCGTATCGCGCAAAGGTTGCCGAACCGGGCCAGGATAACTATTCACCAGGAGCCAGCATGAGCGAGCCTTCTTCCGAACAGTTGCTGCAAACACAGTCACAGGCTGCTGCGGTGGCCCAACTATCGGCTGGCTCCACCTTAAAGGCGATTCGCGAGGCTAAGGGTCTTAGCCTGGCAGAAGTTTCAGGGCGTATCAAATACTCGGCGGTGCAGTTGGGCTATCTCGAAGCCAGTGACTGGGCGCGCTTGCCAAAAGGTGTGCCATTGCGTGGCCTGGTGCGTAATTACGCCCGCTTTCTGGATGCCGACACAGATGCCGTTCTAAGCTTGTTGGACGCAGAGTTGGATGGCGCAACGCAACCGCCACCCACCCGGCTGGCCAGCGTGTCCCAGATTGATCAAAGTACCGAATTGCGTGCCGGCGGTGAGCCGCGTCACTTGACCTGGGCTTGGTTGTTACTCTTGCTGGTATTGCTGATTGGTGTCGCTGTATATGCGATCAATCGGGGTTGGGTGCCTGAACAGTGGCTGATTTTTGACTGGCTTAAGTCTTTGTATTCATGAATGATTCTTTTTTGGATAAGCCTGCTGCAGCTGCCAAACGTACTACCAGAGCAGTAAAAATAGTCTGGGGTGATAATCAGGTAGTTGTCGGCGGTCAGGCACCAGTGGTTGTGCAATCCATGACCAACACCGAAACCACCGACGTTGCGTCGACGGCAGCGCAAGTGCGTGAGCTCTGGCAGGCCGGCTCTGAGTTGGTGCGTATAACCGTGAATACACCAGACGCAGCAAAGCAGGTTGCGGCGTTGCGTGATCGTCTGGATGCAATGCAGGTGCCAGTGCCGTTGGTTGGTGACTTTCATTACAACGGTCACAAACTTCTAAGTCAGTTTTCAGATTGTGCTCAGGCACTGTCCAAATATCGCATCAATCCTGGCAATATGGGTCCCGGCAAACGTCGCGACGATAATTTTGCACAAATGATAGAAGTTGCCTGCAAATGGCAGAAGCCAATTCGCATAGGGGTTAATTGGGGTAGCCTGGACCAGCATCTTTTGGCGGCCATGATGGATGAAAACTCCGCACGTGCCAAGCCCTGGTCTGCTGATGCAGTAATGCGTGAGGCTTTGGTCATTTCGGCGATTAGCAATGCCCAGTATGCTGAAAGGCTCGGCTTGGCGCCCGACGCAATTATTCTTTCCTGCAAGGTCAGCCATGTACAGGATTTGATAGCTGTTTACCAGGACTTATCGCAACGTTGTGATTATCCTTTGCATTTGGGCCTTACTGAGGCAGGCATGGGTTCCAAGGGTATAGTTGCATCTACGGCGGCTTTAGCCATACTTTTACAGCAAGGTATTGGTGATACGATACGGATATCACTGACACCAGAGCCTGGTGGTGATCGCTGCCGTGAAGTAATCGTTGCCCAAGAAATTTTACAAACCATGGGGCTGCGCGCCTTTACTCCCATGGTGGTTGCATGCCCTGGGTGCGGGCGCACGAGCAGCACCGTTTTTCAGGAACTGGCCGCTGATATACAAGCTTATTTACGCGAGCAAATGCCGCTTTGGAAGCATCAATATCCAGGCGTTGAAAACATGCACGTGGCAGTTATGGGCTGTGTGGTAAATGGTCCAGGAGAAAGTCGGCACGCCGATATAGGCATAAGCCTGCCTGGCACTGGCGAAATTCCAGCCGCCCCGGTTTACGTGGACGGCAAGAAAACGGTTACTCTTAAGGGCGATAATATCGCTGGCGAATTTCAGGCCATAGTGCAGCAATACATCAGGCAGCGTTATGGGCAGGGTGTTCAACCAGAATCAAGGCCGCGTGTCGTGGCACGTAACAAATAATTTTTATGGCGCAGTTTAAAAAAGTTGCCGGCTTGACCGGCATGAAGGATGTTCTACCCCCCGACTCGGCAGCGTGGCAGGAATTTGAGGCGATAGTATCGGGTTGGCTGGCCAGTTATGGCTACCTTAATATACGTACTCCGGTGTTGGAGCATACGCGTTTGTTCACGCGCGGTATAGGTGAAGTTACAGACATAGTAGAAAAGGAGATGTACTCCTTCGTGGACCCCCTCAATGATGACCATTTAAGCCTGCGGCCAGAGTTTACCGCTGGCATAGTGCGGGCCATGATCGAGCATAATTTTCTCTACGACCGGCCGCGCAGACTTTTTGCGCTGGGGCCTGTATTCAGGCATGAGCGTCCGCAGCGCGGGCGCTACCGCCAGTTTCACCAGCTTGATGTAGAGGCCTTGGGTTTTCCTGGGCCAGATATCGATGCCGAGTTGATAATTATGCTGGCGCGCCTGTGGCGTTTGCTGGATCTCACGGATATCCGCCTTGAGATAAATTGTTTAGGTCAGGCGTCTGAGCGCGCTGCACACCGGGCGGCCTTGATAGAATATCTCACACGCCACCAGGAGCAGCTTGATGACGACGCCCGCAGGCGCTTACATACCAACCCTTTACGCATTTTGGACAGCAAAAATCCTGCTATGCAGGACTTGGTGAACGCGGCTCCAAATTTGTTTGATTTTCTTGGTAAAGAATCCCTGGAGCATTACGCAGGCTTATGCTTGCGCTTGGATGATGCTGGCATCTCCTATAAGCATAATCATCGTTTGGTAAGGGGGCTGGACTACTACAATTTAAGTGTATTTGAATGGGTCACCGATATGCTCGGTGCCCAGGGCACGGTTTGTGGTGGTGGTCGCTATGACCCGCTGTTTGAATTGCTTGGCTCCAAGCCGCAGCCTGGTGCTGGCTTTGCTATAGGTATAGAGCGCTTGCTTGAGCTTTGGTCGCAGCAAACCAAGGCCGTAGCCAGGCCTGAGTGCGACGTCTATTTCGCACACCATGGTGATGCCGCTCAGCGTAAAGCTATGCTGTTGGCAGAGGGCTTACGCGATCATGGGTTGAATGTACTCGTGCATGCTGGTGCGGGAGGCTTCAAGGCCCAATTCAAAAGGGCTGACGCCAGTGGTGCCAAGGTTGCGGTGGTTTTGGGCCCGGATGAATTGGCCAGCGGTCAAGCCAGCGTTAAATGGCTGCGCAGTCAGCCTACTGATGAGCAGCAAGAAGCAATCAATTTCGAGCAACTTGTAGTACAACTTAAAAACAGGATCTGATATCGGCAATGGCTTACGATCTCGAAGAACAGGAAAAAATTGACGCGCTGAAGGCATGGTGGGATCGTTACGGTACCATCAGCGTAGTGCTGGTGTTTTTATTGGCTGCAAGCGTTGCTGGCTGGCGTGGCTGGCAGTGGTACGAGTCGCACCAGGCAACGCAGGCAATGGGTTACTATGAGGCGCTAGAGACCGCCAGCCAACAAAATGGTGCAGAGGCAGTTGAGCGTGTCAAGGCTGCCAGCACACAGTTACGTAATGATTTTCCGGGTTCAGCCTATACTCCCAGGGCGGTATTGCTAGCCGCTAGCGTTTTTGAATTGCATGGTGATTTACCTGCAGCTCAGGAACAATTAGAGTGGTTGCTTAAAAGCAAGCAAAGCCAGGATATGCAGGCTTTAGCGCGTTTACGCCTGGCTGGGGTGTTATTAAGCATGCAGCAATACGCAGAGGCCGAACGCCAGCTACAGGCGCCGGTGCCGGCTGGTTTTGCTGCCCTCTACCAGGACCGTTTGGGTGATATATACGCGGCGCAGGGCAAAACGCCAGAGGCCTTGCAGTATTGGGGGGATGCCCTGCAATCTTTTGGCGATGGTGCGGCCGCGCAGATAGTACAACTTAAAATGGATGCCCTTAAGGGAGCTTGAGACATGGCGGGTACAAAAAAACTATTAAGACTGGCCTTGCTGCTTAGCGTCAGCCTGGCTTTAAGCGCGTGCGGCATGTTCTCTTCTACCGATCCGCGCTTTGATCCAGCAGAGCTTACTGACTATACGCCAGCAGTTGCCGTAGCTACCCGCTGGTCGGCTTCGATCGGCAGTGGTGGAGGTTACGGCTTTATCCCCCAGGTCGTTGATAATACGGTTTACGCTGCTACGCCATCTGGCACGGTAGCTGCGCTGGATGTGGCCTCCGGCGCAGGTAAATGGCGCATCCAGACCGAGAAGCTGGCTGCAGGCGTGGGCAGCGACGGCAAAACAACCGCGGTAGTTAATGCTTTTGGTGAGATCCTGGCTTTTGATGGCCAAGGTCGGGAACTATGGCGCGCCCAGGCTTCCAGTGCCGTCAATATACCGCCGGCGGTTGGCAATGGCCTGGTAGCCGTGCGTACCACCGACTACCGTATTCAGGCTTTTGATGCCGCTACGGGTAAGCTGCGTTGGGATGTGCAAAGGCCCGGACCGGCGCTATCGCTGCGTACCAGCATACGTATGCTAATGATGCCGGGGCTGTTGGTCTCGGGTATGCCTAACGGCCGCATAATGCTTATCGATACGGACACCGGTGCGGTGCGCTGGGAGGCTTCGATTGCGACGTCTTTGGGGGCCTCAGATCTGGAACGTATAGCCGATGTGGTGGGCGAACCGGTGGTTCATGGCCAGCAGTTATGTGGTGTTAGTTATCAGGGCCGTACCACCTGCTTTGATATTGCCCAAGGTGGTCGCGCGCTTTGGGGTGCCGAGGTCGGATCTGCCACTGGCATGGTGGCCGATCAGCAAAATTTATATATGCCTGACGAACGTGATCGCGTACGTGCACTTGGGCTGGCTGATGGTAGTGCGGTCTGGACTCAGACGGCATTGCTTAATCGGCGCCTGAGCACGCCTGCGATAAGTGGTTCGGTAGTGGCTTTGGGGGATTATCAGGGCTACGTACACTTTTTGGCCCGTAGCGATGGTTCTTTGCGTGCCCGCCTGCAAGTGGGTGGTGGTCCCATACAGTCCGCGCCACAAGGTACCCGACACGGCATTTTGGTACAAACCGGTGACGGTCGGCTTTTAATGGTAAGTGTTGGTGGCTAAAACAGTGTTAAAGCCCGTAGTGGCTTTGGTTGGTCGAACCAATGTTGGTAAATCAACCTTATTTAATCGCATAACACGCTCGCGTGCGGCTTTGGTGGCGAATATTTCGGGCCTGACCAGAGATAGGCATTATGGTGAGGGCAGGGTTGGTGATGTGCCTTTCATAGTGGTTGACACGGGTGGCTTTGAACCTGTCGATACGCGCGGTATTCTGGTTGACATGGCGCGCCAGACGCAGCAGGCGATAGCCGAGTCCGATGTGGTTATTTTTCTGGTTGACGCGCGTCAAGGCATCAATACCCAGGATCACGAAATAGCGCGCTTGCTGCGTAAATCCGGTCAACGGGTTGTACTGGCGGTAAACAAGGCCGAGGGTATGCGTGATCACGCGGATCTGGCACAGTTTCATGAGCTGGGTCTGGGCGAGCCTTATGCCATTTCTGCTGCGCACGGTGACGGGGTTAACGAAATAATAGAGCTTGCTCTGGCGGATTTGCCCGGATTTGGCCCGGATGATATCAGCCTTGAGTCGGCAAATACTGATAGCCCTGAAGGACATCGTATCAAACTTGCCATAGCCGGTCGGCCCAACGTAGGCAAATCAACCCTGATAAATACGCTGGTAGGCGAAGAGCGCGTAATAGCCTACGATTTGCCCGGAACTACCAGAGATGCCATAGAAGTAGAGTTTGAGGCTCAAGGGCGCGCTTATACGCTCATAGATACAGCCGGGTTGCGGCGTAAGGGCAAGGTTTTTGAAACCATAGAAAAATTTTCGGTAATAAAAACCTTGCAAGCCATAGAGGCGGCCAACGTAGTGGTGCTTTTGATTGACGCCACAGATGGTGTATCGGACCAGGATGCGCATATCGCTGGCTTTATACAGGAGTCTGGCCGGGCCTTGGTAGTAGGCCTGAACAAATGGGATGCCATAGATTCCGAGCAACGCGCCTGGGTACAGCGCGAGTACGAGCGCAAGCTGCGATTCTTGTCGTTTGCCCGTGTGCTGCACTTGTCAGCGCTTAAATCACAAGGTATCAAGCCGCTGCTAACAGCGGTTAACGAGGCCCATGCAGCCGCTTTTGCCAAATTATCAACGCCCAAATTAACGCGTGCACTATTGGCCGCTGTAGAGCAACAGGCGCCACCGCGCAAGGGTATATTCAGACCCAAGCTGCGCTATGCTCATCAGGGTGGGCAAAATCCGCCGCGCATAATAATACATGGCAATGCCCTGGAGGCCGTGCCTGATTCTTATAGGCGCTATCTTGAAGCCCAGTTCAGGCAAGTATTCAAATTGCAGGGCACGCCTTTGGCTATAGAGTTCAAAAATTCGCGTAATCCCTATATTAAGGATAAAAGTAAGTGAGTTCCTTGCTCAGTGATCACCTGGAGTTGCTACAGCCATATACGCCCGGCGAGCAGGCCAGTATTGCTAACCTGCTCAAGCTAAATACCAACGAAAATCCCTATGGTCCTTCGCCCAAGGCGCTGGCTGCTATGCGCGCTGCGATTACCGATGATTTACGCTTGTACCCTGATTATCGAGCCACAGCCCTGCATAATGCTATTGCCGATAACTACCAGCTTAAAGCCGAACAGGTGTTTCTTGGTAATGGCTCGGATGAGATTCTGGCCCACGTATTCAGTGCGTTTTTTTTGCGTGCAGGGCGCAAATTATGGATGCCTGACATCAGCTATAGCTTTTATCGTACCTGGTGTCAGTTATACCAGGTACCGCACAGGCTGATCCCGCTAGATGCCGAGTTCGGTATACGGATGTCCGATTACCTGCCCACTGATGATATGCAACAGGATCAGCCTTGTGCAATTTTATTTGCCAATCCCAATGCTCCTACGGGCCGGGCGCTAGAGCTGGAGCAGCTTGCCAGGCTAGCTGCCAGTTGGCCTGATAGCCTGCTGGTTATCGATGAGGCCTACGTAGATTTTGGTGCACAAAGCGCAGCTGCCTTAGTTGATAAGCATAAAAACATACTGGTAATACACACACTTTCCAAATCACGTTCTCTGGCTGGTTTGCGTGTTGGTTATGCTTTGGGTGATGAAGCGCTGATACGGGCCTTGGTACGGCTTAAAGACAGCTTTAATTCGTATCCGCTGGATAGTATTGCCATGGCTGGCGCTTTGGCTGCTGTACAGGATGTTGCCTGGCTCGAAACTACCAGCCAGAAGGTAATTGCAGCGCGTACGCAGTTGAGTCAAGACTTGACCGCTTTAGGTTTTAGCTGTCTACCATCCAAGGCTAATTTTATTTTTGCAACCCACCCAAGGCATGATGCCCAGAAGATTGCCCTGGGCTTACGTCAGCACGGTATTCTTGTACGCCATTTTGACACCCCAAAAATTAACCAATTTTTGCGCATTACGGTGGGTACTCCAGCACAATGTAAGCGCTTGACAGATACTTTGAATGTTGTTTTAAGTGCTTGATTTTCATTCATGCAGCAATAGCCGTGCAGCACCATGAAGAAAAGCATTAAAATAGCGAGTCCACCATAAATTTTATAAACGGAGCCTCCATCCATGAGCAACAAAGGGCAAATCCTTCAAGATCCCTTTCTGAATGCATTGCGCAAAGATCACATACCTGTTTCTATTTATCTGGTAAATGGGATCAAACTGCAAGGTCAGGTAGAATCCTTTGACCAATACGTAGTGTTATTACGTAATACCGTCACCCAAATGGTATATAAACACGCCATCTCTACTGTAGTACCAGCACGTCCGGTTAATCTTCAGGCTGATGATAGTCCTGAATAAGCAGATTGCCAACAAATCCCTTGTCGTTAGCGTAGACCTCGGCGAGCCAGACTATCAAGCGCACGCCGAGGAATTCTTGCTGCTCGCTAAAGGTGCTGGGGCCGATGTCGTCGAAGTGCTGAGTGTTAAGCGCGACAGGCCTGATCCGGCTGGGTTTATCGGTTCAGGCAAAGTGCTTGAGGCGGCTGCTATGGTTAAGGCCAGTGGTGCGGAAGTAGTCTTGTTTGATCAAAGCTTAACTCCTGCACAACAACGCAACCTGGAGCAGCACTTTGAAGTTCGAGTAGTGGACAGGGTAGCCTTGATACTGGATATTTTTGCCTTACGCGCAAAAAGCCATGAGGGTAAGCTGCAAGTAGAGCTGGCGCAGTTGCAGCACCTTTCCACCCGCTTGACGCGCATGTGGACTCACCTGGAGCGACAAAGCGGTGGCATTGGTGTGCGTGGACCAGGCGAGACCCAGCTGGAAACCGATCGCAGGCTCATAGCAGCGCGTGTGCGCACTTTGCGCGAGCGTTTGGCCAAGGCGCAACGCCAGCGGGTCACCCAGCGTCGCGCCAGGGTGCGCGGGCGTACTTTGTCTGTGTCACTGGTGGGATATACCAACGCTGGTAAGTCTACCCTCTTTAATGCGCTTACACGTGCTGAAACCTATGCTGCAGATCAGTTGTTTGCCACCCTTGATACCACTACGCGGCGTACCTGGATAGAGGGTGCGGGGCAAGTGGTAATTTCTGATACGGTTGGCTTTATCAGGGCTTTGCCGCCTACCTTAGTAGCTGCTTTCAGGGCCACTTTGGAAGAAACCGTGCACGCTGATTTGCTCTTGCACGTAATTGATGCTGCCAGCCCACAACGCGATGAACAGGCCGCTGCAGTCAATAAAGTCCTGATGGATATCGGTGCGCATGACATACCTCAGGTGCTGGTTTATAACAAAATTGACGCAGCTGGTTATGAAGCTAGGGTAGAACGTGATGAACGTGGTACGATTGCCCGAGTATTTGTCAGCGCACTACAACGTACTGGGCTAGACGGTTTGCGTCAATCAATTATCGAGTTTAAAGATTCAGCTGAAAATAATGTTCTCAAAGAAACTATATAACCTCAATGATCCGGGTTGGGGTAGGGGTAACCAAAACCAAGACAACAACCCCAATAACAAGCCGGGCCACTCGGGTCCTCCCGACCTGGATCAGGTCTGGAATGATTTTAGTAAACGCTTAGGCGGCCTGCTAGGCGGCAAGGGTGGTGGCAACGGTCGCAGGCCGGGCGCACCCCATGGGGGCGGGGGTCTGCCAAGTTTGCCTGGGCCGTCACCAAAACTTCTGGTCATTCTTTTAGTGCTGGCCGGTCTGCTTTGGTTAGGTAGTGGCTTCATGATCGTGCAGGAAGGTCAGGTTGCCGTGGTTACGCGCTTTGGTCAATACATCAAAACCCTGAATCCTGGTTTGCAGTGGCGTTTGCCCTACCCAATCGAGGATTCTCAGCAGGTAAATATTTCCAGATTGCGTACTTTTGAGGTCGGTTTCAGAGGCTCTTCGCGCAATCGCGTACTTACCGAATCGCAGATGCTTACCCAGGATGAGAACATAGTTGACGTGCAATATGTGGTGCAGTACAGACTGATGGCCGATGGCGCACCCTCGTACTTATTTAATACCGCCAATCCGGATGAGTCCGTGCGCCAGGCCGCCGAAACAGCCATGCGCGAGATTGTTGGTCGCAAACCTATGGATTTTGTCCTGTATTCAGGGCGTACCGAAGTTGCTTCGGAGGTACAAAGCCTGGCACAAACAATTCTTGACAGGTACCGTACCGGGATTGAGATTTCTACCGTGGCTATACAAAACGTGCAACCGCCAGAGCCGGTTCAGGCGGCTTTTGACGATGCCGTAAAGGCAGGTCAGGATCGTGAGCGGCAGATTAACGAAGCTAATGCTTATACCAGCAAGGTAATACCCGAGGCTGAAGGTCAGGCATCGCGCATGATTCAGGATGCAGAGGGTTACCGGGCCAAGGTAGTAGGCCAGGCTGAAGGTGACACGGCTCGTTTCAATAGCATTCTGGTGGAATACAACAAGGCTCCTGATATAACACGCGAGCGAATTTACCTACAGTCCATGCAAGACATACTTACTGGTACCGCAAAAGTGATGATTGATGCCCCGGTTGGCAACAATATGCTGTACCTGCCGCTGGACCAGATGATTAAGCAGGCAGCCAGCAGTAACCAAGCTATTAGTGACGTTTTACCCAATAATAGCTCGGTGCCGGTGGTAACTGGAGCAGCCAGTTCTACCCAGGGTATGGGTGGCGCAAAAGCGGCCAGCTCGTCCAGTGCAGCAAGTAAGTCTGGTGCATCGCAAAGCGGCTTACCTTCTTTTGCCAACCCGTATTCAAACTAGGAGCTTGAAGATGCAAAGATTTTTTCCAGCCCTGGTTGGCTTGGCAATTGTTGTGGCAGTGTTATCATCCTGTATGTTCATCGTGCGTGAGCGCGACTTTGCCTTGCTGTTTGCTTTGGGTGAAGTGCGTGCGACCATAACCAAACCGGGCTTGCATTTTAAATACCCGCCGCCGTTTGAAAATGTGGTTTATCTGGATAAACGCTTACAAACCATAGAGTCACGCGACCCCGAAAGAATCCAAACGGCAGAAAAGAAGAACCTGCTGATCGACTATTTCGTTAAATGGCGTATCGACGACCCGCGCCTCTACTATGTAACCTTTGGAGCCAACAGCAGCGCTGCGATAGAACGCTTGCAGGCCCAAATCAGGGATGCACTGAACGCCGCAGTTAACGTACGTACGGTAAAGCAGGTAGTATCGAGCGAGCGTGATACTTTAACTAACGAGATATTGTTGGCCGTGTCAAAACGGGCCAAGCCCCTGGGGGTTGAAATTGTTGACGTACGTTTAAACCGTATAGGGTTTACGCCAGAAATTTCCGAGTCTGTTTATCGCCGCATGGAAGCCGAACGCCAGCAAGAAGCTAACCGCTTACGCGCCAGTGGTGCAGCTGATAGCGAGCGCATCCGGGCCGAAGCTGATCGTCGGCGTCAGGAAATTTTGGCCAAGGCTTATGCCGATTCGCAGGCCAGGCGTGGTGATGGTGATGCTGCTGCTGCCGGTATTTACTCCGATTCCTACGGCAAGTCGCCAGAGTTCTATAGCTTCTATAAGAGCCTTGAAGCCTACCGCTCATCGTTTACCGGCAGGGACAGTACTTTGGTAATTGGGCCAGATTCGGAATTCTTCAGATACTGGGGTCAGGCCGACGGCGTTGCCAAGCCAGCCAACTAGGCAAGGGCTGACTATGCTTTCAAGTTGGTTATTGCCCGAGCATTTTTCCGATATTCTGCCGCTACAGGCCAGGCAAATAGAGGGGTTACGCAGGTCTTTGCTGGATTTGTACCGTAGTTATGGCTACGAACAAGTGGTGCCACCGATGGTGGAGTATCTGGATTCGCTGATGTCGGCAAGTGATAGCTCGTTGCGCTTGCGCACCTGCAAGCTGGTAGATCAATTATCCGGTCTTACCATGGGCGTACGGGCCGACATAACACCTCAAATTTCACGCATAGATGCGCATTTGCTCAATCACCATGGGGTAACGCGCCTATGCTATTGCGGACCGGTAGTACATACCCGTCCTGCGGGTTTATTTGCTGAGCGCGAGCTGTTGCAAATCGGCGCTGAGATTTTTGGTTGCAAAGACGTGCAGGCCGATATCGAATCAATTGGCCTGGCGCTTGAGTCGGTAACTACCAGCGGGGTTAAAAACGCTCGTCTGGCCTTAAGCCATCCGTCCATAGCCAGGGCTTTAATAGAGTCCGATGCGGCTTTGGTGCAATCAGCTGAGCTGGTCTTTGATTTGCTTAGCTCCAAAGACGTGCCGGGCTTGCAGGATCTGGTTGTACAGCTTGGTGCCAGCAAACAGATAGTCGGTTATTTACAGGTTCTGGCCGATCTTTATGGTGATGTATCGATAATTGATCTAGCCCGACGTTCGTTGCCGCAAGTAGAGCAAATCAGCACCGCACTTACCGACCTCGAGCTCTTGTGTAATACACTTGGCAATAGCAATATTGCCATTGATCTGGCAGACATAGGGTCAAGTTATGCTTATCATACCGGGGTAGTGTTTTCTATATTTGCCGATGGCTGGAATGACGCGCTGGTACGTGGTGGTCGCTACGATGGCATTGGCAGCAGGTTTGGCAGGCATAGGGCAGCCACGGGCTTCAGCCTGGATATTCGCAAGCTTGCCAGTGGTTTGCCTGGTAATGGTCAGACGGCGGCAATTTTAGCACCATGGTCGGATGATCCGGCCCTGCTGGCAAAAATCAGACAGCTTAGACAGCAGGGTTTGGTAGTTATCCAGGCCTTGGCTGAAAACTCTAACGAATCCGAGGCCTTCGTCTTTAAGCAACGCTTGGTAGCAGGTCCGGATGGTTGGCAGGTGCAAGATATTTAAATAGGCATTACACCTGTTTTTAGCAAATTCTTTAATTTTTAATGGTATAAATCAAGCTGGTTTTAGTAATTGGCAGCAGCTTTAGATAAGGCTTATGAACAAAAACATAGTTGTGGTTGGCACTCAGTGGGGCGATGAGGGCAAAGGCAAGATTGTTGATTGGCTGGCAGAGTCAGCCCAGGGTGTTGTGCGTTTTCAAGGTGGGCATAACGCTGGTCATACCTTGTGGATTAATGGTAAAAAAACCATACTGCGCCTGATACCGTCTGGGATAATGCATGCTCACGTTACCTGTTACATCGGTAATGGGGTAGTACTGTCGCCCGAGGCATTGCTGGCTGAAATAGCAGAGCTGGAGCAGGCTGGTCTGAACGTGCGCGAGCGGCTGCAGGTTGCTCCGGCATGTCCCTTGATTCTGCCTTATCACGTGGCTTTGGACGTAGCGCGCGAGGCGCGCAAGGGTGAGGGCAAGATAGGCACCACCGGGCGCGGCATTGGCCCAGCTTACGAAGATAAAGTAGCGCGGCGGGCTTTACGGGTACAGGATCTTTACGATCCGGCGATTTTTCAGGAAAAGCTCGCTGAGGTATTGGACTATCATAATTTTGTGCTAAGCAATTATCTGTCAGCCAAACCTGTTGATGCTGCGCAGGTTTTTGACCAGGCCATGGCGTTAGCGGCTCAATTAGAGCCCATGGTGGCTGACGTGTCCAATAATTTGCATATGGCGCAGCGCGCTGGCCATAGTTTGTTATTTGAGGGCGCCCAGGGTACCTTGCTGGATATAGATCACGGTACCTATCCCTTTGTTACCAGCAGTAATTGTGTTGCTGGTGCTGCGGCCGCAGGCACCGGCACAGGTCCGCAAGCGCTGAATTATGTGTTGGGCATCGCCAAAGCCTATACAACCAGGGTAGGGTCAGGACCTTTCCCGACAGAGCTGCTAGACGATACAGGCCTGCGACTTGCCACCGTTGGCAAAGAGTTTGGCTCGGTTACCGGCAGGCCTAGACGTTGCGGTTGGTTTGATGGCGCCGCGATGAAGCGAGCCGTGATTATTAACGGTCTTACCGGGCTGTGTATAACTAAACTGGATGTGCTTGATGGCGTAGAGCAGATAAAAATAGGCGTAGGTTACCGCTACAGGGGCAAGTTTCTAGATGTTCTGCCATACGGTGCGCATGCGGCGGCCGAAGCCGAGCCTGTGCTAGAAGAGATGTCGGGCTGGACCGAGTCGACCGTGGGTATTACTCAATATGACCAATTGCCAGTAAACGCGCGCCGCTACCTGGAGCGTATAGCCGAAATCTGTGATGTACCCATAGATATGGTATCTACTGGCCCTGATCGTCTTGAAACCATTGTATTGCGCCATCCGTTTCAAGGTTAGGCAATGGCTTTACCATCAAACACCGATAGAGACTACTGGATTGATTGGCAAAAATACCACAAACTCATTGAATGTCTGGCACTGAAGATTTACGAGTCTGGCTGGAAATTTGACAAGATTCTCTGCTTGGCAAGAGGTGGTGTGCGGGTCGGTGATGTTTTATCGCGTATCTATGACTTGCCGCTGGGAATACTGGCTACGAGCAGTTATCGTGAAGCCGCTGGTACCGTGCAGGGGCAGTTGGACATAGCGCAGTTTATTACCATTACCAAAGGCACGTTGGATGGTAGAGTTTTACTGGTGGATGACATGGTCGACACTGGTTTGACTTTTACGCGGGTACGTGATCATTTACAAAAGCAGTTTCCCGATATTACTGAATTACGTACAGCGGTATTGTGGGTCAAGGGGCACGCGCAAATGCGTCCTGATTATTTTATGGAACACTTGCCAACCAATCCCTGGATACATCAGCCGTTTGAAGATTACGACAGTTTGCGTCCGCACCAGCTCGAATCCTGGTTGCGCAAGGGCATGGTTTAAAAATTTTAGAATTCATGCTATAGTGCCAGCTTAATATATTTTTGATTGATGCTATTTTGAATGCATCCCTAAACAGGCCATAAGGAACTACATGCCGATTGTTCGCCTTAAAGAAAACGAGCCTTTCGAGGCAGCCTTGCGCCGTTTTAAGCGCACCATAGAAAAAACCGGCTTATTGACCGAGTTGCGCGCGCGTGAGTTCTACGAAAAGCCAACGGCCGAGCGCAAGCGCAAACGTGCTGCTGCTGTAAAGCGTCACTACAAACGCATACGCAGTCAGCAGTTGCCGCCACGCCTATACTAATTGATCCCAGAGTCTTTCATACAAGAGCTGCTGGCTCGTGTTGATATAGTAGACGTAGTAGGGCGTTACGTACAGTTGCGCAAAGCGGGCGCAAACCTTTTGGGTTTGTGCCCTTTTCATGACGAAAAAACCCCATCTTTTACAGTTAGTCCCGGCAAGCAGTTTTATCACTGTTTTGGCTGTGGTGCTCATGGCAGCGCCATCAGGTTTTTAACCGAACATACAGGGGCTAGCTTCCCCGAAGCGGTGCGCACCCTGGCGGGTAGCGTTGGTATGCTGGTGCCTGAAGAGCCCAAAAATTCGGTCCAGCGCGCACGAGAGCGGGTTTTGCGTACACAGGCGCAGCTGCAGCAGGAAATACTTGAGCAAGCACGTGACTATTACAAACAATCCCTCAAGCATGCTGACGATGCCATTCAATACCTGAAAAATCGTGGCCTCAGCGGTGCCGTTGCGGCGCGTTTCGGTATTGGTTGGGCAGGTAATGATAGACGTGGACTGGCGACGGTGTTTGCTAACTACCATGACCAGGTAATGTTGGATTCAGGGCTGGTTTTAGAGTCAGATGATGGCCAGCGTTACGATCGTTTCCGCGCGCGCTTGATGTTTCCTATAAGCAACCACAGAGGTCAGCTAATAGGTTTTGGCGGTCGGCTGATTCGTAGCGGCGAGCCGAAATACCTTAACTCTCCGGAAACCCAGCTTTTTTCAAAAGGTAATGAGCTATACGCCTTGTTTGATGCGCGTCAGGGTATTCGCAGCGAAGGCTTTGTGCTGGTGGTTGAAGGTTACATGGATGTGGTAAGCCTGGCTGAGCATGGCTTAAATAACGCCGTGGCTACCTTGGGTACAGCAACTACTGCGGTGCATTTGCAAAAGCTTGTCAGGGCCAGCAACCGTATAGTGTTTAGTTTTGATGGTGATAAGGCTGGTAAAAAAGCGGCCTGGTCCGCCTTGCAAGCCTGCCTGCCTGGCTTAAGCGAATCAGTCAGCATAAATTTTTTGTTTTTGCCCGATAGCCATGACCCGGATTCGTTTATCAGAGCATATGGTGTTGCGGCCCTGCGTGAAGCAATTCAAACGGCATTGCCCTTGTCCGGGTTCTTGCTCGGTGAACTTGCCAATAGGCATGACCTGACACTTGCTGAGGGTCGGGCAGCGTGCGTGCATGAAGCGCGTGGGTTATTTGCCCTGATGTCCACAGGTGGTTTACGCATACAGATAGAGAATGAGTTTGCCAGACTGGTGCGTCTGACTCCTGAGGAGTTACAAAATTTACTACAGCAGCAGGTGCGGCCCAAGTATGGGTTTGGCAACGACACGGCTCAAGGCTTGCCAGATAGCAGCCAGCAAGCGGCAATGGCTGGCAAGTCATTGCATGCTCCTGGACGAGCAGCGCGCAAACTCTTTGGTAAGCGAGCGGTTACTCCAATGGCGCGTCGGTTGTTGAAACTTTTACTTATGCACCCGGACCTGATTGCTTCTTTGGGTGAGCAGCAACTTGAACTTTTAAGCAATCATCCCAATATGCAACATGTTGGTCGCTTAATCGCTTTGCAAGTTACTACCAATAGCCAGCATACCGGGGCTTTGCTGCAGGCGGCCGCGCAAGAGCCAGAGCTGCAGCTGATATTGCAGGATCTTACGGTTGAGGTTTTGGACGATGATCTACCAAATCCACAGGCCGAATTAAACGATGCCTTGCGTAACATCGAGTTACAGGCCCTGGAAGACCAAAGCAACGCTTTGGCACATACGGGCTTGACCAGTCAGGAGCTGCGGCTTCGCTATCAGGATTTGCATAAACGTATAGCGCAGCTGAAATCCTGGCCTAGGTGATAATTCTGGTCAAGTAAAGTAAAATAACAGGTTTTCAATTAGTTGTAGCATCTACGGGGTTTTTAAATATGTCTAAAAAAACTGACACGACTTCGGCATCCACCAAGAAAGTAGCAAAAAAAGCTACCTCTTCTGGTAATTCTACCGATCCCGTCGTCAAAGCAATCAGCCCCAAGGCTAACGATGGTGATAATTTAAAGCCTGCTACTGCTAAAAAAACAGTTGGCACGACAGCCACAAAAAAAGTGGCGGCTAAGAAAGCAGCAGCAAAAAAAGCGGTAGCAAAAAAAGCGCCAGTTAAGCAGGCAGCAGCTACAAAAGTGGCAGCCAAAAAAACGGTAGCCAAGAAAGCAGTAGCAAAAAAAGCAGTAGCCAAGAAAGCAGCGCTTAAAAAATCTCCTGATAGCACAGAAGATCAGGATATTCTTGTGCAGGCTCAAGCAGATGCTACTGCTGAAAAATCTACGGCTACAAAGTCTGCTGCCAAAAAAACGGCAGCCAAAGCCGTGAAAAAGGCAGCTAAAAAGGCAGCCAAGAAGGCCAGTAAAAAAACAGCCAGAAAAGCGGCCTCTTCTGGCCGTGGTCCGGGCAGACCAGCCAAGAGCAGCAGCTCTGACGGTGTCGGCTTTATTAATGATGACGGTGACGACGGTGAAGTAATACCAGATCTTAAACCGCTACCCAAACGCGGCAAGCGCGGTAAGGGAGATAAGGAGCCCCAAGCCCGTAGCCAGATGACCCCCGAGGAACAAGAAGCCCGGCGCAACCGGCTGAAAATACTAATCAAGCTGGGCAAGGACAGGGGCTACCTGACTTATGGTGAAATCAACGACCACTTACCTGACGATCTGATTGATGTCGAAGCCATAGATGGCATTATCAGCACCTTCAGTGATATGGGTATTGCGGTGTATGACCAGGCACCGGACGCCGAGCAGCTGCTCATGAGCGATAACGTCCCCTCGGCTTCCAGCGATGATGATGTCGAAGACGAGGCCGAAGCCGCGCTTACCACCGTTGACTCTGATTTCGGTCGTACCACTGACCCGGTGCGCATGTATATGCGCGAAATGGGTACGGTTGAGCTGCTTACCCGTGAAGGTGAGATTGAAATTGCCAAACGTATCGAAGATGGTCTTAAACACATGGTCATGGCCATCGCGGCGTGCCCCACTACGGTCAAGGAAATTCTGGACAATATCCAGCGCGTACGTGACGGCCAGGCCCAGATCGATGAAATAGTCGATGGCCTGATTGACGATGAGGGTGAGGACTACGCTGGTTCAGGCGTTACCGCCGAGGACGAGGACGGCCCGGCTGGGGGTATGAGCAGTAAGCAAATCGAGCATTTGCGTACCAAGTCGCTGAAAAAATTTGACATCGTGCAATCCTGGTTCGACAAGATGAGTCAGGCTTTTGAGAGCGAGGGCTATCGTTCACCCGCCTATGTGCAGGCGCGTGAGTCTATACACGCCGAGCTGCAAGGCGTGCGTTTTACGGCCAAGATGGTTGAGCGCCTGGCCGATGCTTTACGCGCCCAAGTAGCTGAGGTGCGCGCGCATGAGCGCGCCGCCATGGCGATTTGTGTCAGTCGTGTAAATATGCCGCGCAGCTATTTCATCAAGGTATTTCCTGGTAATGAAACCAATCTGGATTGGGTTGATGAGGAAATTGCCGCCGGCCATAAGTATAGCGAAACACTGGAGCGTAACGCCCCGGCGATTAAAGAAATACAGCAAAAGCTGATTGACTTGCAGCATGCGGTGGTACTGCCTCTTAAAGACTTAAAGGACGTCAACAAGCGTATGGCCACAGGCGAGGCCAAGGCGCGTAAAGCCAAGCGTGAAATGACCGAGGCCAACCTGCGCCTGGTTATCTCCATTGCTAAAAAATACACCAATCGCGGTTTACAGTTTTTGGACTTGATCCAGGAAGGCAATATAGGCCTGATGAAGGCGGTGGATAAATTCGAATATCGTCGTGGTTATAAGTTCTCTACCTATGCCACCTGGTGGATACGTCAGGCGATTACCCGGTCTATAGCCGATCAGGCGCGTACCATACGCATTCCGGTGCACATGATTGAGACCATCAATAAAATGAACCGTATCAACCGCCAGATTCTGCAAGAAACCGGGACTGAGCCAGATCCAGCTACCCTGGCGCAAAAAATGGATATGCCCGAGGATAAGGTACGCAAGATCCTCAAAATAGCCAAAGAGCCTATTTCCATGGAGACCCCTATCGGCGATGATGACGATTCACATTTAGGTGATTTTATCGAGGATACGGGTACGGTATCGCCGTCGGACTTTGCTTTGCATGGCTCGATGCGTGACGTCGTCAAAGAGGTGCTGGATTCGCTTACGCCGCGTGAAGCCAAGGTGCTGCGTATGCGCTTTGGGATTGAGATGAGTACCGATCAAACTCTCGAAGAGGTTGGCAGGCAGTTTGACGTAACGCGTGAGCGTATTCGCCAGATAGAAGCCAAGGCTTTGCGTAAATTGCGCCATCCAAGCCGTGCCGATAAGCTCAAGAGCTTCCTCGAAGGGGGCAATAGCTAGGCTAAGTCTGGACTCCTTGCATGGCTAGTATCAATCATGAGCTGATAGATGTGCGCGTAGACAATAAGCAGTTATTGGCAGACGGCATAGTGGGGCTGCAACTGCAGCCCATTGCTGGGGGTTTGCTACCCGCTTACGAACCTGGTGCGCACATCGACGTGCACATACCTGGCGGTTTCATACGGCAATATTCCATAGCAAGTAATCCCGACAGCTTACAAAGCTACCAGATCGCAATCCTGCAAGAGCCTGATTCCAGGGGAGGTTCGCTGGCGGTGCATGAAAAGGTTGCAGTTGGTGATGTTTTGCAAATCAGTTATCCGCGCAATCGTTTCAGTTTGCTTGATAGCCCGGTTAGTATTTTATTTGCTGGCGGTATCGGTATTACGCCGTTGCTGCCAATGGCGGCTAAATTAAAGGCGCAGGGGCATGATTTTCAGCTGCACTATAGCGTAAGAACGCGCTCCAAAGCCGCTTTTCTGGGGCAGTTGCAAGATCAGCTTGGCAGTGATCAGTTTTTTTATCACATCGATAACGAGCCTGCTACTGGAATGGATATGCAGGCCGTTCTGGCTAACGCCGGTATCCAGGCGCATGTATACATATGTGGTCCGGCGGGCTATATAGACTGGATAAGTACCCAGGTGCGTGAGTTTGGTATTCCCGCTGATCAGATCCACCTGGAGCGCTTTGCCCTGAATGAACAGGACAGGCCTGCTGTGATAGACCAAGATCGTGCTTTTGAGGTGGAGCTGGCCAGTACCGGCGAAGTTTTTCAAATACCGGCCGACGAAAGCATTACCAGTGCCTTGGACAAGGAGGGGGTTTTTATACCAGTTTCGTGTGAACAAGGGATTTGCGGCACCTGCCTGACCGGTGTCTGTGGTGGCACGCCCGATCATCGCGATACATATCTCACCGAAGCAGAGCATGCAGCGAACGACCAGTTTACCCCGTGCGTATCAAGGTCATTAAGTGCGCGTCTGATACTGGATTTATAGTTTTCCGGGTACGGTGTTTTTGCGTTGGTGCATGCAAAAGCTGTAAACCCCGCCCAGCACCAAACCCCAGAATGCGCTGCCAATGCCGAGCAGACTAAGGCCAGAGGCGGTTGCCAAAAAGGTAATAATCGCAGCATCCCTTTGTTGTGGTTTAAGCAATGCGTCATTGATACTGACGGCTATGGTTCCCAATAGGGCCAGGCCAGCAATAGCGGCGATAAGCTCTGATGGCAATAATGCAAAGACCGCTACCACGGTAGCGCCGAATATGCCCGTACACAAATAAAAGATGCCAGCCCAGACCGCGGCTTTATAGCGTTCATCCGGGTTATTGCCAGCATCCGGACTCATGCATATGGCAGCAGTTATGGCTGCCAGATTAAAGGTAAAACCACCAAATGGAGCCAGGATCAGTCCCGTAACACCCGTAGCTGTAATTATTGGTGAACTAGGTACACGACCATAGCCGTTGGCCTGTAAAACTGCCAGGCCGGGCACGTTTTGAGAGGCCATTGTGACTATAAACAGCGGTATGGCTACGCCGATAGCTGCGGAAAAAGAAAACTGCGGGCTAGTCCAAACCGGTAATGCCAGAGAAAAGCTCAGCTCAGTCAAGCTTATACCATCATAAAACACGACAAATAATACGCCAGCCAGCAAAGTAGCGGCGATGGCATAACGTGGCAAGAATCTGCGGGCCAGGATGAAAATGGCAAACATCATTAATACCAGTAGTGGGCGGGTTTGCATGGATACAAATAAATCCATGCCAAAGCGCAGTAAAACCCCGGCCAACATAGCCTGGGCCAAAGGACGCGGTATTAAACCCATAATTTTATGAAACAAGCCACTTATACCGCTAAAGGTAATTAAGGCCGAGGTAACTAAAAATACCCCTATAGCCTGCGCCATGCCTATATCGTGCAGGCTGGTGGCCAGTAATGCCGCACCAGGGGTGGACCATGCTGTTAATATTGGCGCGCGCCATAGCAATGAAAGTCCGATACAGCTTAAACCCATTCCTATACCTAGTGCCCACATCCACGATGTTAGCTGGGCCGCGCTGGCATTGGCCGCCAGGGCGGCCTGAAAGACGATGGCAACAGAGCTGCTATAGCCAACCAAGACGGCAATAAAACCTGCGGAAATATGCGAAAGTTGGAAGTAACGACTTATTTTTATTAATTTTTTATTTGGGTTCATCAATGGCTTTTTGGATTGATTAATGCTGGAATACTGGTGGGACGATAGCGTCGGGCAATGGTGTTGGCCTACAATCAACAGAACTTACATGGAACATAATTAGCTGTGCGTTTCAGCATTACATTCAAGCTTTTTCTGGCGATACTGGCCACGTGCATTATAGTAGCGCTGGCTATGGGTATGGCCGTGCGTTTTAGCTTTGAGCGTGGCTTTGATGATTATATTCAAGAGCGTGAGCTACATAGGTTGCAAGAACTGGCGCAGCAAGTAGCCAATGAATACACTGAGGCAGGCGATTGGCATTTTATCGGCCAGAACCGTAAGCGCCTGCTCAGAATGTTAAGTTTTCCCAAACGCTTAAGCCTGGTGGCTGCTGATGGACATTGGGTGTTTGGTCCCAAGGTTACCGACACGCACCAATACCTGCGCGTAGCCGTTAGCGTCGAGGACGCTAATGAGCCAAATGGCAAGGTAGTTGCCTGGTTACTTAGCCCGCCGCTGGTGGCTCAAAGCATAAATGACGCGATTGATAAGCGTTTTCAGGCCAGACAATTACACGCTACCTGGGTCATAGTTGGTTTGTCGGTACTTATCGCTATGTTGGTTAGCTTGATGCTGGCGCGGTTATTATTGGTACCGGTACGCAAGCTAGCCAGAGCCAGCCACTTTCTGGCCCGCGGCAAGTACGACACCAGGGTGCACGTGGGTACCTCAGATGAGCTTGGTTTACTCGCGCAGGACTTTAATCGCCTGGCAGCCAGCCTGGAGCGCAACCGGGAATTACGCCATCAGCTTATGGCCGATGTTTCACACGAACTACGCACGCCATTAGCCGTTTTACGCGCTGAAATTGAAGCCATTCAGGATGGTTTACGCCAGCCCGATGCAGCCGCCCTGAATTCGCTCGTGCATGAAGTAAGCCAGCTAAACCGCTTGATCGATGATTTGTACGAATTATCCCTAGCAGATGCTGGGGCACTTAGTTACGATATGCAGGTTCTGGATATATCCAGTCTTATACAAGCTAGCATAGAGGCTGTCAGGTATAGATACGAGCGTGCCGGTATCGCCCTGGAACTGGATTTGACCGCACAGGCGTTGGTGATGGCTGATGCCAAGCGTATGCAACAGGTTATGGCCAACCTACTGGAAAATTCCTTGCGCTATACCGATGTTCCTGGACAAGTTATGGTTAGTTGTCGGCGCAGTGGTCATGAGTATGAACTCGTGATAGAGGATAGCCCTCCTGGAGTTGCCGAAGAAAACTATCAGCGCTTATTTGAACGCTTATATAGGGTTGAGGCTTCGCGCAGCCGTCAGTATGGTGGTGTTGGGCTGGGCCTGGCTTTAAGCCAGACCATCATCCAGGCCCATGGTGGCAGCATTGGTGCCGGGCCATCTAAAATGGGAGGCCTGGCAATAAAAATAGTTCTGCCAGCATATAAGGGCCACATCACAGATGAAAGTTCTAGTAGTTGAAGACGAAATCAAACTGGCTGAATTGCTTGCAACCTACCTGCAAGCAGCTGGGTTTGAAGTGCGCTGTCTGCATGAGGGTACGCAGGTAATGGCCTTATTGCGCCAGTGGCCGGCTGACTTGGTTTTACTGGATTTAATGCTGCCCGGCCGTGATGGCCTGGATGTGTGTCGGGATATACGTGCGCAGACCAATATCCCGGTCATTATGGTTACTGCCCGCACCGAGGAAATAGACCGCTTGCTGGGCCTGGAGTTAGGGGCTGATGATTATATTTGCAAGCCATACAGCCCACGCGAGGTTGTGGCCAGGGTAAGGGCAGTGCTGCGCAGGTATCATCCGCTTTTGGCTGCCAGGGAGCCAGATGCTGCCGTGTTACCTGCCACCCAAACTGCCAGCGGTCTGGAAATGGATGAGCGCAGCTGGCAGGCCAGATTGGATGGTGTGTTACTGGACTTAACCCCGGTTGAGTTCAGGATGCTAGCCATATTTGCCAAACACGCCGGACGGGCTTTTACGCGTAATCAGTTGCTGGATAATCTATACGATGACCACCGTATAGTTACCGACAGGGCGGTAGATACGCATGTCAAAAACCTGCGCCGCAAACTCGCTGTGGTGCGCCCTGAGCAGGATATTATCCAGTCGGTCTATGGGGTGGGCTATCGCCTGCAGCTTTAACGGCTTCATTAAATCTTCACAATTCGCACATAATTGCCTGTTATTGCCTAAGTACTATGTGGGTGTTGCAAGTAAATATATTATTTGCTTTAACCATTAGGGGAATTTCCATGAGCTTGTTTCGTAATCGCACCCTTTCTGTTTTGGCGTTAACCGCTGCTATGGCCATTACACCTTTGGCCGCCAATGCCGCAAACGCTGAGCAAGGTAATCCTGATACACACCAAAAAACCCAGCAAAAAGTATCCTGGTATGGACACGGTGGCCATAAAGCCATGCGTGCGCTTAATCTCACCGAAGAGCAACAAGACCAGATATTCAAAATACGTCAGGCCCAACGCGAGGCCGGCTACGAGAATAAAAAAGCCCTGCGCAGCGCTAGCCAAGCGCTGCAAGAGCAGACCAAGGCAGGTGACTTTGATAGTACCAAAGCCAAACAGGCAGCTGACAAGTTGGGCCAGGTCCAGGCACAAATGGCCTTGTTGCACGCTGAAACGCAGGCAAAAATCAACGCGGTCCTGACTACCGAGCAACGTGAGCAGTTGACGCAGATGCAGAGCCGGTCATGGTCTGGGAAAGCCGGTAAACATATGCGTGGCCATAAAATGGATATGCGTGGCAAGCGCTCTCCAGGCAGCTAACTGAACCAGCACGCTATTTCTAAGTGGCGTGCACTATAGGGCATCCGGCCAGGCGTCTTATGAGCGCGCCTGGCCGTCGGGCCAATAATAGCTGTCAGGTAAATTGCGCGCGCCAAAGATTGCCTGACCCACCCTGATGGTGGTGGCGCCTTCCTGGATGGCGAGCTCATAGTCACCTGACATCCCCATGGAGAGTTCTGCAAAATCGTCACCCTGTGGAGCTTCCTGGCGCAGCTGGTCGCGCAAATTGCGTAACATGGCAAAACAAGGTCGTACGTGCGCTTCATCGGATGAAAACAGGGCCAGTGTCATAAGGCCACGCACGCGCAGGCTGCTGTAACTAGTTAACTGTTTGGCAAAATCCAGCACCTGATCGGGATCAAGCCCGAGCTTGCTCGGTTCGGCAGAGGTATTGACCTGCACGAACACATCCAGAGAGCGGCCCTGTTGCTGCAATAAACGATCAAGCGTTTGTGCTACGCGCAAATTATCCAGGGCCTGAAATTCTTTAGCAAAACGTACCACAAATTTGGCTTTATTGGTTTGCAAGTGGCCAATAATTGCCCATTCAAGGTCTTCGAGATCGGACATTGCCTGCCACTTGCCGTAGGCTTCCTGTACTTTGTTTTCGCCTAGAATACGACAGCCGGCTTGATACGCCATACGGATGCGTGCCTCATCCACTGTTTTACTAACAGGTATTAAGCGCAGCTCGTTTGGGTCGCGTCCCACTGTGCGACAGGCAGCTGCCATGCGCTCTTTAACGTGAGCGAGGTTGGCGCTGATTTCTGCCACGCTGCTGGCAGTTTGGTAGCCGTTTGTGCGTGCTGTGGAATGATTCATGTGACTACACCTTAAAAGCTCTAAAACTAATATGCCCTAATTGTTTTATGCTTAGGGCTTGCAGGCCAATTACTGGATGACTATGCCTAAACCGATCAATGGGGTGGACGACTTAAGACCTGGGCTGGTGCTTTTGCACGCCAATCTCTCTGAGTCTTTGCGCGACGTCTTGCTAAGCTGGCTGGAACGCTACCCATTGGCCCCCTTGGAAAATGAGTATATCTTAGTACATAGCAATGGCATTGCGCAGTGGCTAAGAATTGCCATGGCGGCCCAAAGTCAGCATGGCATCGCCGCGGCGCTTGAGTTTATGTTGCCAGCGAGCTTCATTTGGCAGACTTACCGTGCGGTGCTTGGCACGGATTTGGTGCCGGAGGCGTCGGCGCTCGATAAAGAACCCTTGACGTGGCGTTTGATGCAACTGCTGCCAAAGCTGATAGATAGGCCCGAATTTCAAACCCTGAGCCAATTTCTGCATAATGATAACGATATGCGCAAGCGTTATCAGCTGGCGCGTCGCCTGGCTGATTTATACGATCAATATCAGGTGTATAGGGCCGACTGGCTGCTAGCCTGGCAAGACGGCGGTTTTATTTTATCAAACCCAGATAAGCCTAGCCAGGAATTGCCTGCCGCACAACAGTGGCAGGCGCGCTTGTGGCAGGCCGTAATTGATGATCTGCGTGGCTCGGAGCTGGTGCTTGGCAGGGCCCAGGCGCACCGTCTCTTTATGCAGGCCATGGCGGCCCCGGCAGGCCAGGCCAGGCCGGCCGGATTGGGGCGCAGGGTAGTCATCTTCGGCATATCCGCCTTGCCTTGGCAAACCCTTGAGGCGCTGGCCGCCTTGGGGCGTTGGTGTCAGGTGATCATTTGCGTCAATAACCCGTGCCAGCATTACTGGGGTGATTGGTCTGCTTTGGCGCTGCAGTCGGGTAACCCGCTGCTGAGCTCCTGGGGGCGCCAGGGACGTGATTTTATTAGCCAGCTGGAAAGCTTTGATGACCCCGAGCAGCGCCGCCTCTACGACAGGCAACTAAGTCTGGCGCAACAAAAGATAGATATTTTTGAGCCCTTGCCAGGCACGACCTTACTCGAACAATTGCAAGATGACATACGTGATTTAAGGTCAGTAGATGAAAGCCGGCAGAAGTGGCCAGTGGTCGATGTAACAAAAGATCGCTCTGTGCGGTTTTATAGTGCCTATAGCCCGCAACGCGAGTTGGAAAGTTTGCACGACGTTTTGCTTGATGCTTTTGCCAATGACCCTGGGCTTAGTCCGCGTGAAGTGATCGTGATGGTGCCCGATATACAGGAATACGCAGCCCACATACACGCGGTCTTTGGCTTATATGACGCCGATGATAAACGCTACATACCATATTTCATCGCCGATCAGGCCCAACGTGCACGCAACCCAATCCTGATCGTACTTGAGCAGCTGCTTGGTCTGCCCAAACAAAGATTAGGTATCGAGCAATTGCTCGAATGGCTGGAGGTACCTGCGGTAAGGGCCAGATTCAAAATCCAGCTTGAAGACGTGCCCGCAATCAGGCAGTGGTGCGTACAGGCCAATATACGCTGGGGTTTGAACGCTGAACATAGAGAGGGTTTTGAGCTACAGCAAAAACCCGCTGAAGCTCAAAAATTTACCTGGGACTATGGCTTGCAGCGTATGTTATTGGGCTACGCCAGTGGACCACAGGCGCATAGCTGGCAACAGGTCGAACCCTATCCCAATGTCGCTGGTCTGGCAGCACAGGCTTTGGGCCAGCTCGCACACCTGCTGGATACGCTGGAGCGGGTTCGTTTACTGCTTTTGGATAATGCCAGTGCGGCACAGTGGGCCAGCCGTTTTATTGAAATTATTGCGCTGTTTTTTTGTGCTGCAGATGAAAATGACAAACAAGTATTAGAAGATTTTCAACAGGCGGTACTGGATTGGCAGCAAAACTGTGCAGAAGCTGGTTTTAATGATGCCATTCCTGTAACAGTAGCTGCTGAGTATTGTCTTGGCCTATTGGATAAAAGCAGGCTATCACAAAGGTTTTTTGCTGGCTCGGTGAGTTTTGCAACCCTTATGCCCATGCGCGCCATCCCTTTCAGACAGGTATATTTGTTGGGTATGAATGATGGCGCCTTCCCGCGCAGCAAGGTGCCAACGGATTTTGATTTGATGGCCAATTATCCGCGTGCGGGCGACAGGTCGCGGCGCGAAGATGACCGTTACCTGTTTTTGGAGGCGCTCTTGTCGGCGCGTGAGCGCTTGGGCATTTTCTGGGTAGGGCGTGATATCCGTGATAACAGCGTACTGCCTCCAGCGGTATTGGTGGCGCAGCTTATGGACCATATAAACTCGGGCTGGCTAAGCGACGACGGTAATGACTTAAGTACGGCCTTGACGGTTCAATACCCACTACAACCATTTGACCACAAGTATTTTCAGGCTAACAATCAGCAACTTGATTTGTTTACGTACGCTAGTGAGTGGTTCGCAAGTGCGCAAAGCATAACGTACAACCAGGCTGTTACGACAACGGCGGCAGCTGTTAAGCCTATGCAAGTAGCTGTAGAAAGTTTGCAAACATCGGCTGCTGAAGTAGTAAGCATTGATAGCTTGCTGGAATTTTTAAAGCACCCTCTTAAGTTTTACGTTGGCAGGCAGTTACACACTAATCTCACGGCTTATGATGACAAATTATTGGATACAGAGCCTTATGCCCTGGATGGCCTACAGAACTGGAGTCTGGTGGAAAATATTTTTACGCACGTTTTCAGGCAAAATAAAAATGCTGATAAGCGGGAGTTTTATGCGGCCCTGGATGATCATTTAGCGCGTTTGCAAGGACAAGGTTATCTTGTCGGTGGCACTTATGGACAGGCCTTTATCAGCACGCTAAAAGATTCCTTGCAGGACTGCATAGGTGCTTATTTGCATGCTTGTCAAACCTGGCCACTAGCCGATGAGCAGCTCTTCGAAGTATCATCAGCCATAAATTTACCCCAAGTGCAGCACCAGTTTATTGCCAGCTTGGGGTCATGGCACAAAAACAGCCAAGGCGAGTTAGCCAGGATTCACTTGCCGGCCAGTAAGCTGCTGAGTACGGATAATAGTTCCAAAAACCCACATAAAAACTCCTACACTCTAAAACCAGCATTGCATGCCTGGCTGGAACATTTGATGGTACATGCCCATGGCGGCAAGTGCACTACGGTGGTGATCAGTCCCAAAGGTCAGATAGTATTTGCACCAATTAATGATCAGCACCAGGCCCGCCAGGGTTGGCACGCTACCTGGCAAGCCTGGGGCATGGGCTCGATGCAAGCTTTACCGATTGAGGTTGATAGCGCTTTACGTTGGGTGCAGTTGGGGGCTAGCGCAGAGCGCAAAGATAGGGCTTATCAAGCGGTACAGGACGTATACGCAAGCAGGCTTAGGCAGGACATGTACTTGCAGCGCTACTATCCTGATTTTGCGTTGCTTGCAGCTAACCCTTTATTCGCTAGCCTGGCCAGTAGCATGTACGGCCAGATGGTACAAGAGTTTAGTAACTATAGCGTCAAGGCTGTGGGGTAATATGGCCAGTGCACTCAATCCCTTGCTGTTTAAATTATCCGGCAGCAGTCTTATAGAAGCCAGTGCGGGTACTGGCAAGACCTGGACTATAGCGGCTTTGTACGTGCGCCTGATAATTGGTCACGGTTGTGAGCAGGCGCGTGTTCCTGGCCAGATACTGGTGCTTACTTATACAGAAGCGGCTGCGCAAGAGTTGCGCGACCGTATCCGCACCCGCCTACTAGAAGCGGCGCTGGCCTTTGAGACGCACGCGAATAGTGCTCAAGGGTCTGGGGATGATTTTCTCGCTAGCCTGATCGATGCGGTTAGCTCTGATAAGCATAGTCAAAGTGCGCATGCCTTGCGTCTGGCAGCGCAAGCCATGGATGAGTCGGCCATCTCTACCATACACTCCTGGTGCGCGCGAGTCCTGCAAGAACACGCTTTTGACAGCGCCAGCATGTTTGATTTGCGTTTGGAGCCGGACCTGGAGCGCTATAAAAATACCGCCGTGTGGGATTATTGGCGCGCCTGCATAGCCAATTTACCCGTGGATTTGATTGCGGTGGTGCGTAGCTATTGGGCTAGTCCCGAGGCACTGTATGAAAAAACCAAGGACATGCTCACCGACAGGTACTGGTTAGGCCTGCCGGATACTGACTTGCAAGAGCTTTGGCACGCCTGGCGTGCCCATAAACAGGCATATTTATTAGAATTGAAGCAACCTTGGCTGGAGGGCTTGCCCAGCCTGCAAGAATGGCTGCTTGGCGTGGCAAAAAATATATCCGGTGGGGTAAAAAAATACCAGGGCTGGGTGGCAAGCTTGCAAGCCTGGGCCGCAGATGGCGCTCTGGAGCAACCGGGCTTGACTGAAACAGCCTGGCAGCGCCTGAGCGCTGCAGATATTGCTAGCGCCTTGCCCGCTGAGCTGCATGCTGATATACATCCATTGTGTGAGCAGATAGGCGCATTGCGTGTGGCGCTGACACAGATCCCAGCTTTTCAGACGGAGCTCTATAGCCATGCTCTGGTCTGGCTGGCCAAACGTTTGCAGCGCCTGTTAAATCAGGATTCCGTGCTTGGTTTTGATGGTTTGCTCAGCAATCTTGAGGCGGCCTTGCAAAGCAGGCACGGCAAGACTTTGGCACAAACCTTGCAGCGCCAATTCCCGGTTGTGCTGATTGATGAGTTCCAGGATACCGATCAGCTGCAGTACAGTATTTTTGACCATATTTATGAGATAAAGCACGATCTGCAAGAGTTTTGCGTGGTTTTGATTGGGGATCCAAAACAGGCTATTTACAGCTTTCGTGGCGCCGATATACATACTTATTTACGCGCTTCCAGAGACTGTGCCAATCGGGTCTATGGCCTACGCAAAAACTATCGTTCCAGCGCCGCGGTAGTGGCTGCAGTAAATGTCTGTTTCGGTGGTTTAGAAGGCGCGCGCTTTCCCGGAGTAGGGGCCAATCGGGATATTGAGTTTTGCCCGATTGAGGCGGCCGGGCTGCAAGACAGGCTGGTGATTAGAGGTAGCCAGCCAGCGGCGTTGCAGGTGCATAGTTTGCCGCTGGCTGCGGATGCCAAGTCGGTAAGCGTTGCTGATTATGAGCAGAGCGCGGCACACTGGTGCGCTTTGCATATAGCCAGGTTGTTGGCGCTTGGCGCGCGCCAAGAGGCAGGTTTTGCTAGCACTGCTGGACAGTTTAAAGCCTTGGTGCCCAACGATTTGGCCATACTCGTAAGCTCATATAAGCAAGCGCGCATAATGCGTCAGGCCTTGGCTGAGCAAAATATCCGTAGTGTTTATTTATCTGAGCGTGATAGTGTGTTTGAATCGCCGGTGGTGTTTGAGTTGCGCTTTTGGTTGCGTGCTTGCTTACACCCAAGCGAACCAAGCGTGCGTGCCGCGCTGGCCACCCCGAGTGTGGGTTTAAATGATGCCGTGCTGGCTGCGTTAAGCGTGGACGGCCTGGCCTTAAACGAACGGCTGGAGCGATTTCATAACTACGCTCACATCTGGTCCAGGCGCGGTGTGCTGCCTATGCTCAGGCGTTTTATGCATGACTTTGATATACCAGCGCGGTTGCTGGGCACAGGTTATGAGGGTGAACGCAAGCTCACGGACATCATGCACCTGGCTGAGCTTTTGCAGCGTGCCGCAAATAGTTTGGATGGGCCCCAGGCTTTGATGAATTATTTTTTGCAAACCATTACTCAGGCAAAAAATTCTACAGATCTGGAGCAACAGCGTATTCGCTTGGAAAGTGATCAGTCTTTGGTGCGTATCGTAACCATACACAAATCCAAGGGCTTGGAGTACCCCTTGGTTTTTTTACCATTTGTCAGCAGTACCGTCGGCAGCAGACAGACAAACACTGTTAGCAAACCCTTTCTGCTTTCCAGTTCCACCGGGCGGCAGTGGGTGCTTGCGGGCGACCCGGCCAGCCTGGAACAGTACCGGTGTGAACGTATAGACGAAGAAGTGCGCAAGCTATATGTTGCCATCACCCGGGCAAAACATGCTGTCTGGTTAAGTCTGGCATTGACCAATAGCTTTGCGCAAACCGGCATGGGCCAGCTCTCCGGCGAAAATCCACAGACACACTGGCATGCTTTACAAAACGGTGCACCAGATATTATCAGCTTTGAGCCGGGGCTGGCTGATGATGCTTTGCAGGTATTATCCACAGACTTATCCAATGAGTTAGACCCAGGCATATCCACACATATATCCACATGCCTGAACGATCAGCAGGGTGTGCGTCAGATCAAAAATCCGGTAGTGGCACGTCATCGCTGGTGGATAGCGAGTTACTCGGGCTTGCGTTGGGCCGCGGCCAGTAACGGCCCTGAAACCGCCCAAGCCGAGAACATCCTGGAAGAGCACATGCTATCGGCGCAGTTACCCGCGCCGGTTGGTGATGGCGACGCAGCCTTGCTGCATGATTTACCTGATTTTGCGCGTGGCAGCGAGGCCGGCGTCTTTTTGCATGGATTATTGGAGTGGGCCGGCAGGCACGGCTTTGTGCGGTTAGATGAGGCCCGCGATCTGGTGGCCCGGCGTTGTGCATTGCGTGGCTGGGAAGCTTATATCGAGCCATTATATGACTGGCTTGTGCGTTTTGTACGCACCAGCTGGCAGCTGCCTTTACCTGAGGGTGTCGCTGTCAGGTTTGACAGCTTGCAAACGTGTCTGCCGGAGATGGAGTTTTGGTTACCCGTGCATAATCTGGACGTAAAAGGCCTGGACAAGCTGATTTGTGAGCACGTGTTCCCCGGTGTTAAGCGTGCAGCGCTAGCAGCAAATACCCTCAATGGCATGTTCAAGGGCTTTATAGATATTTGCTTTCAAGCCGTGGATGGGCGTTATTACCTGGCTGACTATAAATCTAACAACCTGGGGCCGTTGCAGCGTGATTACAGCCATGAAAAACTGGTGGAAGCGATGGTTGCGGCGCGTTATGACGTACAAATGCTGGTGTATTTGCTGGCTTTGCACCGACAGTTGAAAGCGCGTTTGCCCGATTATGACTACGATAAGCACATGGGCGGGGCGGTCTATATGTTCCTACGTGGCCAAAGCACAGCTACGCAGGGCTTGATTGCGTTACGGCCAGAGCAAAGTTTGTTGCAACGTCTTGATGATTTGTTTGCGCAAGGTAATGGATGAAAGATTGGCTTAATTACGATAATGATGAAGTTGCAGGACTGCGCGCTATCGACATAGCTTTTGGGCGCTTTTTAGCAAGTCATTGTCCCCATGCCAGTGAGAGGGCTCTTGGCTTGGCGGTGCGCTGTAGCGTAAATATTGGTCATGGCAATCCGGTTCTGGCAGTATCCGATGACGACCTAGACTGTTTGCTGCAGTCTGGTTTTGTTGGTTCGGGTGTTGATAACCAGCCGCTGGTTTTAAGCGGCAAACGTCTTTATATGGCCAGGTACTGGCGTGCTGCTGAGCGCATCAAACACTCCCTGGCCGTACGTCTGGAGCAAAAAGTCCAGCTTGATGATTTCGCCTTGGCCAGAAAGTGGCTGGATTTGGCTTTTGCAGACGCTCAAGAAATGCTACCCGATTGGCAAAAAATAGCTTGTGCCAATGCCTTGTTAAATAATTTCAGCATAATTACCGGTGGCCCTGGTACCGGTAAAACCACGACTGTGCTGGCCCTGCTAAGCACTTTGCAGGCCCTTGCCCTGGCGGATGGTGCACCAACTGGACTGCGCATCAGGCTGGTTGCCCCGACAGGCAAGGCCGCAGCGCGCTTATCGGAGTCAATCGGCAATACCCTGCAGCGTTTGGGGTGGCATAAAAACCCGCAATTCAAGGCCGTTATAGATACTTTGGCGGTTGCTACCGGGACCCTGCACGCCTTACTTGGCATTCGTCCTGATACGGTTAGGGTACTTTATAATGCCGATAAGCAGCTGGATCTGGATGTGCTCGTTGTCGACGAGGCTTCCATGCTGGACATAGAGCTTATGGATAGCCTGCTGGCGGCCTTGCCAATTAATGCCAGACTGGTTTTACTGGGGGATAAGAACCAATTAGCCTCGGTGGAAGCTGGCGCCATATTTGGCGAGCTGTGCCAAAGCAATACCGATAATAAATATAGTATTGAACACAGCCAAAAATTGTTTGCACTTACCGGCCAGGAGCTGGCGGCTAGCGACAAGCCCATTACTAATGCGCTTGCACAAGCGGTGGTTACGCTCAAGCACAGTTACCGCTTTGATGCCGGTAGCGGTATTGGCAGGCTGGCAGCAGCCGTCAATAGCGGTGATTTACCAGCCATAGAAGCATTGCGCCAAAACCCAATGCGGGATTTGAGTTTTGTAAGCGTGGAAAAAAATGCGCCCGAGCAGTGGCTGTACGCCACCGGCCTGTTGGCCAGCGATGCGTATCCGGCTTTGTTTAAGTTAGTACATCAAACGCCAGGATTACAGTCTGGTCCTGCTGAAATTGATGCCTGGGCATTGGCGGTTTTGCAGCAACAGGCCAGGTTGCAAGTGCTGTGTGCCTTAAGAAAGGGCAGGTGGGGTGTGCAGGGCCTGAATTCCTTAATCCACAAAAAGCTCTCCCAAGCCGGGTTTATAGAAGCTCAGGAAGACTCCTGGTATCCGGGACGCCCCATAATAGTGTTGCGTAATATGCCTGGTTTGGGGCTGTCTAACGGCGATATAGGCATAGCCCTAAACATTCCAGATAGCGGTCAAGCCGCTGGCAAGAGAGTTATGATAGCGTTTTATGGTGCTGCTGGCGGCTCAGTGCATTGGGTCGCCCCGGCGCGCCTACCCGAGGTAGAGACAGTTTTCGCCTTGACGGTGCACAAGTCCCAGGGCTCGGAATTTGAAAGGGTGGTATTGGTATTGCCAGAATTTGCCACGCCTTTGTTAACCCGCGAGCTTTTATACACAGGAGTTACGCGCGCCCGCGCCAAAATCAGCCTGGTTATGCCTGGCTCAACCGCTACGCTGGCATACGCCACCGAGCATAAGACCAACAGGCTAGGGGTCTTGGCGTATGAGTTTTGAAAATTATGGTAGATATGCTTACAAAAACTAATCACCCTGATCTTTGGCGCCACAAGTTTCCCTGGCCAAGTAGTACTGGTAATAAGTATGATCGTGGCCATTTACTGGTAGTTGGCGGCGCGCATATGCTTGGTGCGAGCCGGCTTGCGTGTCTGGCGGCGGCACGCAGTGGTGCCGGCCTGGTTACCCTGGCTGTGCCGCAATCAGCCTGGGCCATACAGGCAGCTGCCCTGACAGCCGTTATGGTAGAGGCCTTGCCCGCGGACCATAGCGTGTTAACGGCACTGCACGATGTGCGCCGTAATGCCTTGTTAATCGGCCCTGGTCTTGGTTTAGGGCCTGATACGCGTATGCAGGTTTCGGATTTTCTGGCTTGCGAGCGTCCTTGCGTGCTGGATGCCGATGCCTTGACCAGTTTTGCCGACAAGCCACAGGAATTATTGGCTAGATTACATAGTAATTGTGTGCTGACGCCACACGCAGGGGAGTTTGCCCGTATATTTGATTTTTCTGGCACCAGGGTGGAACGCGCCTTGCTGGCTGCCAGAGCAAGCGGTTGCGTAGTTGTGCTAAAAGGGCATAAGACGGTGATCGCCAACCATGATGGCCGTTACATAATTAATGACAATGCGCCTGCAAGCTTGGCTACAGCCGGCTCGGGTGACGTTTTGGCGGGTATTATCGGTGGTTTGCTGGCAGCCGGCATGCCGGTGTTTGATGCCGCATGCGCCGCGGTGTGGTTGCATGGCTTAAGCGCCGATTTATTTGGCATAGGACTGATAGCCGACGATTTGCCGGCCGTTTTACCCCAGGCTTTAGGCGTGTTGGCACAAATGCTTGATGCCCCACAAGCCGCTGGCAAGTAGTACAAAATGCCAATCGCAGCGCATGAACGTGCCATGCAAGTGGCCTTGGAGCAAGCCAGGTTGGCGGCAGCTCTTGGTGAGGTGCCCGTTGGCGCCGTCCTCACCGACGCCGCTGGTAATATCCTGTCTTGCGGTCATAACCGTACTATATCGGCTAGTGACCCAAGTGCCCACGCCGAAATTGTAGTGTTACGCGCTGCGGCGGCCAAACTCGGCAATTATCGGCTGCCTGGCACCCACTTATACGTAACTTTGGAGCCTTGCTTAATGTGTCTGGGGGCTTTGTTTCACGCCCGTGTGGCACAAATAGTTTTTGGTGCCAGCGATCCTAAAACTGGCGCTTGCGGTGGCCACATAGACCTTGGCAAGCAGACCGGCTTAAACCACCATGCCAGTATTCATGGTGGCGTTTTGCAGCAAGCATGTAGCGAGCTGCTCAGCGATTTTTTCAGGGCCCGGCGTCGGGCCCTATAGTGCGTGGGCTTAATTGGTTTAATTATGACAAAAAATGGCGTATATCTGATTTCTCCATCCAGTGCTATCAGCGATTTGAACAGCCTGGATCGTGCAATCGTGCACTTGCGTGGGCTTGGTTATGAAGTTGTGGAAGACCAGGGTGCTCGCTTGGTACACGAGCGTTTTGCGGGAACTGATGAGCAGCGTATAGCAGCTGTGCACAGGGCTATAAGGCAGGAGCATAAGCTCGTAATGGTGACCAGGGGAGGTTACGGTTTAAGCAGGATACTGCCGTATATCGATTGGCAGGCAGTAGCGGCAAGCAGCAAAATATTTATAGGGTTAAGCGACTTTACCGCTTTTAACCTGGCATTGCTGGCTAAAACCGGTGCAATAAGCTATAGCGGCCCGACCGCCGTCTTTGATTTTGGTGCCGCGCTCACAAATGACTTTACCATTAGCAGTTTTCAGCGTGCGCTGGCGGCCGAGCCGGCAAGTTTTGGCTTTGCTGCCCCTGGGGTGTCCTCTGTGCGCGTGTGCGGCACTCTCTGGGGCGGTAACCTGGCCATGCTGGTATCGCTGCTGGGTACGGAGTATTTCCCACAAATTGATGGCGGTATCCTGTTTCTGGAAGATGTTTGCGAACACCCCTTCAGAATCGAGCGCATGTTCAGTCAGCTACTCTATGCGGGCATATTGCAGCGCCAGCAGGCGGTTGTACTGGGTGAGTTTACCGGCTATCGTTTGGCCGCACACGATAATGGTTACGATCTTGGCTCGGCCTTGCAATGGCTGCGTAATAACCTGCGTGTTCCGGTTATTACGGGCTTGCCCTATGGCCATACAGCCAAAAAGCTAAGCTTGCCGGTAGGAGCCCAAGCCGAGCTGGTGGCAAATGCGGGCCAGGCCAATTTGAAACTGCCGGCGCGCATATTTTAATATTGGTGGCTATATCAATACGTTATTTACCCTGCAATCCAGCTGCAGTTTTGAACTCGAAGTAAAAAAAAGCCGGTTCCTAGCGCTTGCTGCCCCTATAGATAGCCCTGCGGCGGCGTTGGTATTCATCAAACATCAACAGGATTTGCAAGCTAGCCATAATTGCTGGGCCTGGCGCTATGGGGCTGAATACCGTTTTAGTGACGATGCCGAGCCTGCCGGTACCGCCGGCAAGCCAATTTTATTGGCCATCGATGGCCAGGCTTGTGATCGGGTAGTGGTGTTGGTGACGCGCTGGTTTGGTGGTACCAAGTTGGGTACCGGTGGCCTGATGCGTGCCTATGGCGGTGCGGCAGCGAAGTGCTTGCACCAGGCAGAGAAAATTCCCTTAGTGCACAATGTGGCGGTTAACTGCAGCTGCCAGTATTCTGATATAGACCTGTTGCAGGCGCGATTAGGGGCACTCGGCGTGCAGTTCGAACACGCCGAGTATCAAACCAGTGGAGTACTCTGGCGCTTGCAAGTACCCGCTGCCAAACTTACCGAGGTGCAGGAGCTCTACACCAACTTAAGCAAGGGTCAAGGCGTGTTTAAGCCTGTCGATGGCTAACCGGCAGAGTTTTTGTCCTGGGCTGCTATTTCAGCATGCACCTGGGCCATATCGACGGCTTTTACTTGCGTAACCAGCTCTTCAAGCTGAGAGGCAGCCAAGGCGCCGGCCTGTTGGAATAGCAAGACATTTTCACGAAACACCATCAGGGTGGGTATGGATCTGATGCGTAAAGCAGCCGCTAGTTGCTGCTGCTCTTCGGTGTTTATCTTGGCGAAAGTTACGTCAGGGTGTTGCTCGGCCGCGGCTTCAAAAACCGGACCAAATTGCTTGCAGGGGCCGCACCATGGTGCCCAGAAATCTATGATAAGCGGCTTTTCGGCACTGGTGGCTTCCTGAAATGTTGCTTCAGTCAATTCAATTACGCTCATGAATAATCCTTTTGGGTAGGTGGAATTGGTTCGATACTTGGTAGATTGGGGCAAAATCTGGTTTTACAAGACTTGTTTATATAAATATATACGAATATTCAATACAATAAAAAATCCTCCTATTGGGAGGATTTTTTGCCGTTACGGGTACAAAGCGTACTTGATTATAAACAGAATAGCTACCAGAAGAGTTGCCGGGTGCACTTCACGCATGCGTCCAGCCAATGCTTTAATGACTACATAGCTTATAAATCCAAACGCCAAACCGTTGGCGATGGAATAGGTAAGCGGCATGGCCATAGCGGTTATGGCAGCAGGTATGGCTTCAGTTACGTCGTCCCAGGAGACGTCGACAATTTCGCGTAACATCAGACATGCAACATACAGTAGCGCTGGTGCGGTGGCATAAGGAGGTACTACCGCGGCCAATGGTGATATAAACAAGGCTAACAAAAATAGCACTGCAACCACCAAGGCAGTAAGCCCGGTGCGACCGCCGGCCTGCACGCCAGAGGCACTTTCTATATAGGCGGTGGTGCTGCTGGTACCCAAGGCCGAACCAACTACGATGGCACTGCTGTCTGCTATCAAGGCTTTGCCCAGGCGTCCTGGGTGGCCTGGTCTAATCAGGCCGGCTCGGGTGGCAACGCCGATCATGGTACCGGTAGCGTCAAAGACTTCTACCAGTACAAAAACCAGAATTACGTGAAAAAATCCGGTGTTGAGGGCACCTAATATATCCAGCTGGAAGAAGGTTGGGGCGATGCTAGGGGGTAGGTCAAATATCCCTTGGAATTGGGTGTGACCGGTAAGAATCGACAGAATGGTAATTGTTAATATGCCGATTATTATTGCGCCTCGTATCTTTCGCGCGCCCAAGCCGGCGATAATAAAAAACCCCAGAATCGCAAACAGCGTCGGCGCACTGGTTAAATCGCCCAAAGCAACCGTTGTGGCCGGGTTGGATACCATTATGCCCGCTGAACTTAAGGCAATAATGCCAAGAAATAAACCTATGCCGGCAGCTATGGCTGATCTTAAGGAAGCCGGTATGCCTGCCACCAGCCAGGCGCGCATGCCAGTTACGGTTAAAATTACAAAAATTATGCCGGATATGAATACCGCCCCCAGGGCTTGCTGCCAGGTATAGCCCAACTGGGCTACTACGGTAAAGGCAAAGAAGGCGTTTAAACCCATGCCTGGAGCCATGCCTATGGGCCAGTTGGCAAAAAATGCCATTATCAGCGAACCGAGGGCAGCTGCAAGGCACGTGGCGACAAATACCGAGCCTTTATCCATGCCTGTGCTGGAAAGAATATCCGGATTGACGAATATTATGTAGGACATCGTCAAGAATGTAGTCAGACCGGCCAGTAGCTCGGTACGGACATTCGTATCGTGTTCTGCTAGCTTGAAACGTTGTTCGAACATTGGTTTATCCTAGTGTTAGATCTGTATAAGGCAACCAGCTGCCGGGCATATTCTAATTCTGATTTGTCAATGAAGGTAAAATATTAACCGAATATGATAATCATAGGTTTTGAGAGTTCTTGTGATGAAACTGGCGTAGCCGTTGCCTGTAGTAGGCGCGGGTTGCTCGCGCATGCCTTGCATAGCCAGATAAACATGCATCAGGAATATGGTGGTGTGGTGCCAGAACTGGCATCACGCGATCATATCAGGCGAATAGTGCCATTGACGCGCAAGGTGTTGCAAGACGCCGCTGTCAAGCCCAGAGAACTATCCGCGGTTGCCTATACTGCTGGTCCCGGCTTGGCCGGAGCTTTGCTGGTGGGTGCAAGCTTTGCCAGGGCTTACGCACTTGGTCTGGACATACCTGCTATTCCAATTCATCATCTTGAGGGGCATTTGTTATCGCCTTTGCTGAGTCAGCCCGCACCAGATTTTCCATTTGTGGCCTTACTGGTGTCCGGGGGACATACTCAGCTAATGCGGGTCGATGGCGTGGCTTGTTATACCTTACTGGGCGAGACTCTGGACGATGCCGCCGGCGAGGCCTTTGACAAGGCAGCCAAGCTCATGGGCTTGAGCTATCCGGGGGGGCCAGAATTATCACGCCTAGCTCAGACGGGGGATGCCAGCGCATTTCAGTTGCCCAGGCCGATGCTGCATAGCAAGGATTTGGATTTTAGCTTTAGTGGTCTTAAAACAGCTGTTTTAACCAAACTGCGCGCGCTTGAGCAAGAGTCGGTGCAAAGCCCGCAAGCGCTTGCCGATTTGGCCGCCGCTACCGAGACCGCGATAATCGATGTGCTGGCGAGCAAGGCTGTGCAGGCCCTCAAGCAAACTGGTTTGAAAACGCTGGTGGTTGCTGGTGGGGTTGGCGCCAATAAACCCCTGCGCGAGCGCTTGCACCAAGCGGTTGGCAAGTTGCGGGCCAAGGTGTTTTTTGCGCCCCTTGAATTCTGCACAGATAATGGCGCCATGATCGCCTGGGCTGCGGTGATGCGTGCCAAGGCCGGCCTGCTCAATCTGGACGAGCTAAAGTACGATACCAGTTTTGAGGTCCGGCCAAGGTGGGATTTACAAGATGTTAACCGCTAGTACTGAGGCTGTGTGCTTGTAGTCCATCATTGACTATGCTGTAGTAATGCGCCGGATTGTTATTTTTTGCTACCTATTTTGCTTTCCTGGCCACTGAGCAAGCGGCTGATATTGGCCTTGTGCCTGGCCAGTAAAAGTACGCTGATAATCACTATTACCATAGCGGTAGTGCTATCCAGACGCCAGGCTACCTGGTTGCCAAGCAAGTAATAAAACGGCGCAAATACTGCGGCTAATATGGCAGCAAGCGAGGAGTAGCGGGTAATGAACGCCACCAGCAGCCAGGTTATGACCACGGCCAAGGCTAACCAGGGCTGCAGGCCCAAAAGTACGCCAAGGGCTGTGGCCACACCCTTACCACCACGAAATTTTAAAAATAGTGGAAATAAATGACCCAGGAACGCACCCAGGCCGGCCAAGGCGATGGCGCTGGCTGGCAGCCAGCCTGAGTGCGCGGCCAGAGCAGCCAGAAATACGGCTAGCCAGCCTTTGGCCGTGTCGCCTAGCAGTGTGAGTATAGCGGCAGTTTTGTTGCCACTACGTAACACGTTGGTTGCACCAGGATTGCCCGAGCCGAATTTGCGCGGGTCTTGCAGGCCCATAGCTTTACTAACGAGTACAGCAAATGGTATCGAACCAATCAGGTAGCCAAGCACCAAGGCAAGCAAACTGCCGAAAATTACAAATAATAGGGTCATGCGCTATTCTATACCGAGTACAATCGGCAGGACTTAATTTTAATGTGTACCAAGACCGGGCTTGGCATAAAACCTGGTTTGGTAATTAGGACTCATGCGCATATTAATATCTAACGACGATGGCTACAACGCCGCTGGTATCGAGGCGCTCGCTACGGCGCTCAGGCCCTTGGCTGAAACTACCGTGATAGCTCCAGAAACAAACTGCAGTGGAGCTTCCAACTCTCTGACTCTAAGCCGTCCATTAAGCGTAAGACAGTCCAGCAACGGGTTTTATTTTGTTAATGGCACGCCCTCTGACTGCGTACACGTAGCCATGACCGGCTTGCTTGACTTCAGGCCAGACTTAATCGTCTCCGGGATCAATAATGGCGCCAATCTTGGTGAGGACACCCTATATTCTGGCACCGTTGCCGCAGCATCGGAGGGCTTTTTGTTTGGCATACCTTCGATTGCATTTTCTTTGGTGGAGCGTGACTGGCTACACTTGGATTGTGCCGCCCAGGTGGCGCGCGATCTGGTAGAGCGCTTTCGTGCCAACCCATGGCATCGGCCTATGCTCTTGAATGTCAACATACCCGCAGTTCCGTATCATGCTTTGGCTGGCTATAGAACTACGCGCCTGGGCAAACGCCACCCTTCCGAGCCGGTTATACGTAGCAAATCACCGTATGGCGATACGGTTTACTGGATAGGCCGGGTTGGGATGGCGCGCGACAGCGGCCCTGATACTGATTTTGGTGCTATTGCTGATAATGCTGTTTCTATGACGCCATTACGTTTAGATTTAACCAATCACGATGAAACCACAATAATCTCCACGTGGTGTAACGACGACTAATATTATGAGTGGCTTACGGTATCCCTATCGTAATTATGCGTTGCAGGCAAGCGTACCAGGCTCAAAGTCAGGTGCGGGCAAAGCCTATTCAGCCACCAATAGCAACACCAGGATAAGTGCGCCCAAACCGTTTGTGTTACCCCATCCGGCTGGTAAGCAAGAGGCCTTGGCTGCGGGTGCTAAAGCAGCTACACAAGGCGTAAACCTTGGCTTGAATTCGGTAAGACAGCGCCATAATCTGGTAGATAGATTGCAACAATTGGGCATTGATGATAGCCGCGTGCTGGCTGCTATGCGTACCGTAGAGCGGCATCTGTTTGTTGATCAGGGGCTGGCCAGCCGGGCTTACGAAAATGATGCCTTGCCAATAGGATATGGGCAAACGATTTCGCAGCCCTGGGTTGTGGCCTATATGTTGCAGGCTATGGCCAAGGACAGGGTACCGCAGCGCGTGCTGGAAATTGGTGCCGGTTGTGGTTATCAGGCCGCCGTGTTGGCACAATTTGTACCTAATGTTTATGCAATCGAGCGCATACGTGGCTTATACGAGCAGGCCAAACTGAATCTGGCACAGATCAAATCGCCAGGACACATTCGGCTAATTTTTGGCGATGGTATAAGTGGCCTGGCAAAATACGGGCCTTATGATGGTATCGTTGTAGCCGCCGCTGGGGTTAAAATCCCCGATGTGTGGCTTGAACAACTATCAGTTGGTGGCCGTTTGCTGGCTCCATTAGGATCATCACAGCAAAAACTTATTATGATTGAGCGTACGGGGCCTGATTCGTGGCAGAGATCCGAGCTCGAAGACGTTCGTTTTGTACCCCTGCGTCCTGGCACGCAGCTCTAAGGAGAACCCAATGTTTGCAAGCACGCTGCCAATCACAGCGGCCAACTTAAAACCTGCTGAAACGATAGTCAGGAGCAATAGACATTTTCTTATGTTAGCGTTTGTACTTGGCTTAATGTTGTTGCTAGCCGGGTGTGCTGGACGTCAATCCCCAGCGCCTATCGTGAGCGGCTCTGGAGCTGCCTCGGCGGGGGGTACTTATGTGGTGCGTCCAGGCGATACCCTTTACAGTATCGCCAAAAAAAATAATATCTCCGTAGCAAGTCTGCAGCAGCTAAACAATATTAATGATCCAACGCAAATGTCGGTAGGCCAGGTTTTGCGCCTGGATAGTTCTGCAACTGTCAGCAGCGCCGCTGGTGGGCAGGCGGTAGCGTCACCAGTCAAAGATGGCTCATCCGCCAGCTCCGGTACACAGGCTGCCAGCAAGCCAGGCGCACGCGCCAGTGATGCCGGTTTGATCAACTGGGGCTGGCCTGCCAATGGCAAGGTAATCCAGGGTTTCAATAGCAGTACCAAGGGTATCGACATCGAAGGCCAGATGGGCAGCCCGGTGATCGCTGCTGCCGATGGCAAAGTTATGTATTCAGGTAACGGCTTGCGCGGACTTGGTAACTTGATTTTGCTGGGTCATAGCGATGGCTTCATAACCGCTTACGCACACAACGAAAAGCTTTTGGTAAATGTCGGTGAAACCGTCAAAAAGGGTCAGAAAATAGCTACCTTGGGAGATTCTGATACCACTTCGCCGCGCCTGCACTTTGAAATCCGGCGCAAAGGTACCCCAGTTGACCCGCTTTCGTACCTGCCAGTGCGCTAATCGCCAGGCCTTAAGTTGCATATGGTTAGTCGCAAAGGCGAGTTGTGCCGTCTGGATATTGAATCCATCGATTTAGACGCTCAAGGTGTGGCACATCACGAGGGTAAGGTGATTTTTGTTCAGGGGGCACTTGCTGGTGAACGCGTCAACGCGCGCATAACCAGGCGCAAGCCTTCGTTTGACAAGGCCGTCGTAGAGCAGGTGCTCAAGCCATCCAGCCTGCGGGTTATTCCTGAATGTCCGCATTTTGGGGTTTGCGGCGGCTGTGCCATGCAGCACATTGATGAACGCGCCCAGGTAGCAATCAAGCAGCGCGCGCTTGAAGATGCCTTTATTCATATCGGCAAACTTAGGCCTTTACAGGTCTTACCGGCAATCTACGGGCCTGGTTTTGGCTATCGTTACAGGGCCAGACTATCGGTACGTTATGTTGCCAAAAAGGGCGGCGTACTAGTGGGCTTTCACGAACGCCACAGCAGCTATGTGGCCGACATGCAGCAGTGTCTGATCTTGCCCGCACACGTTTCTGCTCTGTTGCTGCCGTTGCGCCGACTGGTTGCTGGTCTATCCAGACCAGAGCGCATACCGCAAATAGAGGTAGCCGTCGGCGAACAGGCCACGGTTTTATGCCTGCGTCACCTTGAGCCTTTAAACGCCGCTGATAAAAATTTGCTCAGTGATTTTGCTGATTTGCATGATATTCACTGGTGGTTGCAGCCCAAAGGCCCTGATTCTGCCTACCCCCTAAAAGCTGCTAGTGCTGATGTTTTATTCTATGCCTTACCAGAGTTTGGCCTGCGTATGCACTATCAGCCAGCCGATTTTACCCAGGTCAACCCTTTTATAAATCGTTGCCTGGTTAGCCAGGCGCTGCGCCTGTTACAGTTGCAACCCGGTGATAGGGTGGCTGACCTGTTCTGTGGCCTGGGTAACTTCAGCCTGCCTATGGCCGCATCGGGTGCACGGGTTGTTGGCGTAGAAGGTAGTGCGGCTTTGGTTGAGCGTGCTGCAGACGCTGCCGACAAACACGGCTTAGCCGACAGAATAGAGTTTCTTATGCAGGACTTATTTGCCGTGGACCAGACCTGGCTGCGTCAGCTAGGCAGTTTTGAGCGCATGCTGATCGATCCGCCGCGCGAAGGCGCGCTGGCCATAGCACAGGCTTTGGCAGCTTTAGCGCCAGCTGAACGGCCAAAAAAATTGGTTTATGTTTCCTGTAATCCAGCTACCCTGGCCAGAGATGCTGCGCTATTGCAGCACGTAGGCGGATGGACCCTGAGTGCAGCTGGCGTGGTAAACATGTTTCCCCATACAGCACACGTAGAATCCATAGCCGTGTTTGAGCCTTAAGCCAGCGCCCGCTCTTCTTGCTGGCGCTAGCCCTGCCTGGCCTGCTCGGCGAGGATCTTATTGGCTTGTTCACGCACCCTTTGTGGCGCTGTACCGCCTATGTGGTCACGTGCAGCCAAAGACCCTGGCAAGGTCAGTACCTCAAAGACATCGGCCTGTATTATCGAGCTGAAGGACTGCAGATCGCCAAGCGATAGATCTGCCAGATCGCAGCCATTTTGTTCGCAATGACGCACAGCCAGAGCTACCGTTTCGTGAGCATCCCTAAATGGTAAACCGCGTTTGACCAGATAATCGGCCAAATCGGTAGCCGTCGCGTAGCCTTGCATGGCGGCTGCCTGCATAGCCTCGGTATTAACCTGTATGCCGGGGACCATATCCACAAATATTGTTAAGGTATCGCGAATGGTGTCGGCGGTATCAAACAAGCCTTCCTTGTCCTCTTGATTATCTTTGTTGTAAGCCAGCGGCTGGGACTTCATAAGCGTTAAAAGCGCTATCAGGTGGCCGTACACCCGGCCAGTTTTACCGCGTGCCAGTTCGGGCACATCAGGGTTTTTCTTTTGGGGCATTATCGAACTGCCAGTGCAAAAACGGTCTGCCAGCTGTATAAAGCCTACGCGCGGACTCATCCAGAGTACCAGCTCTTCGGATAGACGCGAAATATGCATCATGATCAAGGCCGCGGCCGCGCAAAACTCGATGGCGAAATCACGGTCTGAAACGGCATCCAGAGAGTTTTCACATACGCCGTCAAAGCCAAGCATATCAGCAACCAGCAAGCGATCGATGGGAAAGCTGGTGCCAGCCAACGCCGCAGCGCCCAGGGGCAAAACATTTGTGCGCTGGCGACAATCGGCGAGTCGGCCTGCGTCACGCCCGAACATCTCGGCGTAGGCCAATAAGTGATGCCCCAGACTTACGGGCTGGGCTACTTGCAAATGGGTAAAGCCCGGCATTATGGTAGCGGCGTGCTGCAACGCCAGCGTAGCCAGGGCCTGGCGCAACTGGGCCAATAAATCCAAGACTGTATCTATTTCAGTACGTAGCCACAAACGTATATCGGTGGCTACCTGATCATTGCGCGAACGGCCGGTGTGTAAACGTTTGCCGGCGTCGCCGATGAGCTCAACCAAGCGCTTTTCGATATTCAGGTGTACGTCTTCGAGATCTATAGACCAGGCAAAAGTATTCTGTTTGATTTCTGCCAGGATTTGAGCCATGCCTGTTTGAATAGCGGCCAGATCTGAGTTGTCTATAACCCCGACCTTTGCCAGCATTGCGGCGTGGGCCAAGGAGCCCTGTATGTCAAATTCAGCCAGTCGTTTATCGAAATTTACGGAAGCGGTATAACGCTTTACAAGCTCAGAGACCGGCTCGGAAAAGCGTGCCGACCAGGCCTTGGACTTGTTATCAAATTGATTGTGGTGGGTTGTTTTATTACTCATAGTGGCGTAATTATAGATTAGCCGCGCAGAATGGTGCGCTAAACTGCTATATTACTGGTTTTGCGCAAAAACACAGTTATGTCCAGTTCCACCATTAAGCAGCTTGTTGCCGTAATCAAGCCATTCAAATTAGACGAGGTGCGTGAGGCCTTGGCTGAAATAGGTATTAGCGGCATAACAATCACCGAAGTCAAGGGTTTTGGGCGCCAAAAGGGCCACACCGAGCTGTACCGTGGGGCCGAATACGTGGTAGATTTTTTGCCCAAAATACGTATAGAGATAGTAGTGGAACAAGCGCAGCTGGATAACGTGATTGAGGCGATCATAAAGGCCGCCCATACCGGTCGCATAGGTGACGGCAAGATTTTTATCAGCAATGTCGAGCAGGTAATCCGTATCCGCACCGGTGAGACCGGCGTCGATGCGGTTTAGAGCAAGTCATGGAGCCGGTACGCATCTCCAAACTAATGGCCCAAAAGGGTTTGTGTTCACGGCGCGAGGCCGATGTTTACATTCAGCGTGGCTGGGTTAGGGTAAATGGCCAGGTCGTGAGTGAACTGGGTAGCAAGGCTTTGCCCAACGCCAAGATAGTGCTTGAGCGCCAGGCCAGTAGTGCACAAACCCGTAAGGTAAGCATAATACTTAATAAACCAGTAGGTTACGTCGTCCATAGAGAGGGGCAGGGCTATAAATTGGCGGTGAGTCTGATACGCCCGGATAGCCAATATCGACGCACTACCGCCGATAGCTTCAATCCTGGGCATCTGCGCGGTCTGGCGCCCGCTGGGCGCCTGGACATAGATTCTCAAGGCTTATTGGTTTTAACCCAGGATGGGCGCATTGCGCGCCAACTGATTGGGGCCGATTCGGAGCTGGAAAAGGAGTACCTGGTACGCGTGCAAGGTAATATACAGCCCGGTGGTTTGGCATTGCTAAACAATGGCTTATCACTGGATGGCCACGCTTTGAAACCTGCGAAGGTTGACTGGCTCAACGACGATCAGCTGCACTTTGTATTGCGCGAGGGCCGTAAAAGGCAGATCAGGCGCATGTGTGAGCAGGTTGGCTTAAAAGTGGTGGGCTTAAAGCGTGTACGTATGGGCAAGATTGTTCTAGGCGATTTGCCTACGGGAAAATGGCGTTATTTAAAACCAAATGAAAGCTTTTAACGCCATTATCCAGTATTTAAGCTAAATAATTACTATTTGTTCAAGCGATAGGTTTTATCGGCATTGGCTTTGGAAGACCATGGTAAGACGCTGTTTAGCCAGCCATTTTGAACGCACAGGCCGGCGTGTTCGCCGTCTTTAAACGCTGCTCCCTGAAAGCCATTGACGACATAACGGGCGTTGGGAAAACTGGTAAACGTTATTTCTACCGGGTCATGCACGTCAACCAGCAGCACCTCGTGCCCGGCCTATTGACTTGTAAAATCAGTTTTATTCTGGGATGCAGATTTGCCCGCGTAAGGCCAATTGCAATGTTTTGAATATCAGGACCAGGACCAAAAGGCTTACGAGTGCCAATAAAACCATTGATAACCACGCATAAAAGGCATAATTTTGACTATGAGCAGCCATCTCCAAACTGGCGATAGTCAGAGCCGCCAGTGGAAAGCTGCTGGCCCAGGCCGAGATGAAAAATGGCAAGCGTAAAAATCTCAATGTGCCCATGCCCAGCAATATCGCCAGAAATAAAGAGGTGAAGTACAACACACGGGCGAAGTTATCCAGGCTATCGGTTAAGGCCATATAAGATAAAAAACCAGCAGCTGGTGGTGCTATCAGGATAAAGAGGGTGGGAAAGAGCTTTTTGGGCAGGGCTTGGTGAAAAAACAGGCGATACATGACTATGGTCATAAGCACCAACCAAAACACTATCCCTATGCTAAAAAAGAACCAGCTTATATCGGCAGGGGCAAACTGCACGCCGGCTATTGGCACAATCACGTTGCCTACCACTGGAATAAACCACGCCGGGGTGGCATGCGTTATCTGGTAGTGTTCGTGATAAATCCAGCTGTTCATGGCCAGCATGGTAAATACCAGATGTGCGATTGCGCCTATGACCCACAGCCAGAAAGCCAGGCCGGGGGCTACCTTGGCCCAGGCCACCGCCAAAAGTAACAAGCCAATGGATATGGCCGGGAAAAAATTGAGCTTTACCGGGTGCGCAAAGTCTTCCTTAATAGCGCCTGGATAGCGTACTGACTTGCTTAGATAAAGAAGTAACAAAAAGATAAAAAGCAGGCTGGCAAACCAGCGTATGCCGGTACCCACAGCCAAAGGTGCTGCGATTACAAGGCTGGCTTTTTGCCACGCCAGTGCAAGCCCGGCGGTACCCATCACCGTAGCAAATAAGGCGATAGGAAAGTGCTCAAGCCGACTGTGACCGGAAGTTGGTGTATTCATTTAAACATTATATAAAGATATTAATTGTAATATACGCAAATATGCAAATAAAAGCAATATTTGTGCCTATGACTTGGTTGCCAAGGCAAAAGCTTACTGGTGTCAGGCCTCTGGTTTATGCTCTAAACCTATAAAATCAAACAGCTCCCGATCCATTAAGTGCGAGGGCACCACCGCTTGCAAGGCGCTGAATATATTCCAGGAACGGCCAGGGTGGGCTTGGTCCCAATGGGCGATCATGCGGTTGATTTCCTGGCGTTTCAGGTTTGGTTGCGAACCGCACAGGTTGCAAGGAATGATAGGGAATTGCTGGTACTGCGCGTAGGCGATGATGTCGCTTTCCGGGACGTAGGCCAATGGCCTGATAACCACGTGGCGGCCATCGTCGGATAATAGCTTGGGTGGCATGGCCTTCATACGGCCGCCGTAATACAGGTTTAAAAAAAACGTGGCAAGAATATCGTCGCGGTGATGCCCGAGCGCTATTTTGCTGGCGCCGAGCTCATCGGCAACGCGGTAAAGAATGCCACGGCGCATACGTGAACATAATGAACATTGGGTCTTACCCTCGGGAATGACCCTGGTTACAACCGAATAAGTATCCTGGGTTTCAATGTGGTAGGCGACCCCTAATTTATTGAGGTAAGCGGGCAAAACGTGCGCGGGAAAGCCGGGTTGGCGCTGATCCAGATTAACGGCGACGATACTGAATTCAAACGGCGCGCGTTTTTGGTGGGTGAGTAGCAAGTCCAGCAAAGTGTAGGAGTCCTTGCCGCCCGAAAGGCAAACCATTACTTTGTCGCCTTGCTGTATCATGCCAAAGTCAGCAATGGCACGCCCAGTTTCACGTACAAGGCGCTTGTGCAGCTTGTTGCGGTCGATACGCCGCTTGTCGTTTTTGGGTATATATTCGGGCGGAGTCTCTGACGGCGGTGGCCAGCTGGCGTCTCTTGCTATCGGTATTACTTTCATATGCGCTGGTGGGTTTTGATTAAGTGATGCTGATATTACAGAATTTTGCAGGCCTAATCTTAGCCCTTTTATTGATTACACCTTATGTTTATGCGTTTTTATATTTCTGCTGGTGCTGTTTTATTGATGTTAGGGGTTGCTGCTGGTGCGTTTGGAGCCCACGCCCTGCGCGGTCTGCTCGATGTGCACCAGTTGGAGGTGTGGCAAACCGCAGTCCAATATCAGATGTTGCACGGGCTAGGTCTGCTGCTGCTGGCGGCTTTGGCTAAATCCTTACACCCAAGGCTGGCCAGCTGGGCGGCAGCGCTGATGTTGCTTGGCTGCGTGATCTTCAGCGGCAGCCTTTATACTCTGGTGCTAACAGGCAGCGCCGGCCTGGGCCTTATAACCCCGCTGGGGGGTGTGCTGATGATAGTGTCGTGGTTGCTGGTGTGCGGCGCAGCGTTAAAACACGGCCATTAGCTCGCTGATTTAAAGCGAGTTCTGGCATCAACGTAGTCGTAATGGGCGCGCTCGGCACCCTGCGCGTAAAGCTCGTTCAAGAAGTCTTGTTCTTGCTCCAGCTGTGTTGCACCAAGCTCACGCCACCAATGCTTGTTGGCACCTTCAGTGCCATTATGCCAGCGGTAACCGCGCGCCTTCAGGGTATCTTTGACGTCAAAGGGGGCGCCAAAAGCGCGTACCAGCACGGTTTTACTGTTGGCCTGATCAAGCAAATCGGCGCAAGCTTGCGGTTGCAGATGCAGTAGCCAGGCGGTAGCCAGGCAATCGATGGCAGCGCGGTGGCCTTCATAAAACCAGCCCAGGTTTAAGAGCAGGTACTCAAGCTTGCGGCTGCCAAAGCCAAGGTTTTGCCAATCAATACCAAAAGCCGAACAGGCCCAGGCCAGATTGGCCATATTGGCAAAGCGCTGTTCAAAAAATGGCCTGTCAAATCTGGCGTTATGGGCAACCACCAGGGGGTCATCCGCCATAAAACGCGCTACTACAGCGTCATCTATTTTGTGCTGACTGACCATGGCATCGCTTATGCCAGTAAGCCTGGTGATATTTTCTGGTATGGGGCGGCCGGGGTCTTCAAATTGGCTGAATGCCTCCAAAACAGCAGTAATTTTTTTGGCCGCTGGGCTATAACTGACTTTTACCATACCGATCTCGATTATTTCATCGAAATCAGCGTATAGGCCGGTGGTCTCGGTGTCTAGCAACACCATGTTTAGCTCATCGCCCACTGGGGCTGATAGTTGTAGCGGTAACTCCAGCCCAGGCTTGCTGATAGGCACGCGCTCCAGCAGCCTGAAGTTATCGGGGGCGGCCTGTATTTCGCTCAGGCGTGCAACAGGAAAACTCATGGGTGTATTCGAATTTTGGCTATTAACTAGTCTGGTGTGTTTGATCGGGTAATATGATGATTTAAAACAGGTGTTGCGCCAGGATGCGGGCCTGGTCAAAGCTTGTTTGGCCCAACCAGGTAATACTGGATGTATCCATATTGGGGCCAGCCGACTGGTTATCGACAAAGGCCCCGGCCACCAGCTTGTCTTGCTTGATGTCATACAGCAAGGCGTAACTCTGGCTAATGCAATCGTGTGGTTTACAGCCCCAGTAAATCAGGTAATCGGTATTATCCAGGCTTGCTGCACTAGCCGGGGCGGTGGTGCCGTAGTTAGCTAACCATGGGGCCGCATCCAGAAGCGGGGCGGTTAATTGCTGATAAGATTTTTGCAAGGCAGAGCTTTTTTGTGCTGCCTCCCCCAGATGCGTGGGGTCACTCACGGCGCAGGCTGTTTGGGTGGCGAGTATCAATAGCGCACAGAAAACACTTGTTTTGCCCGATTTTGATAATTGCATATTCAATTTTCCTACGGTTATTGGACTTGATGTTTATATCAAGTATTTTGCCATGCTAATAGTAGCATTGATTAAAATATCAGCACGGCAGTGCCGGACCGTACTATGCGTATAACACGTCTAGGAAAATCAAGCGTATACAACCGTATCTTGTCGCGATGCTTTGCCCGTCGTGTATGGACAACCCTCTATTATGCAGTAACATATCTACATAAACGATTCGTGTAGGAGGTGCGAGCATGACCATCACAACCCTATCCAGTCGAGAGCTTAACCAGGACGTTACCCGTGCAAAGAAAGCCGCCAAGAGTGGTCCCGTCTTCATCACAGATCGCGGCAAGCCTGCCCATGTGCTGTTGAGCATAGAGGAATACCAGCGGCTGACAAAGCAACGTCGCAACATTGCTGATTCTCTGGCTATGCCGGACATTGCGGACATTGAGTTTGAACCGCCGCGTGTGACCATCGGCACCCAGCCGGCTGACTTCTCGTGATGTTCGTTCTCGACACCAACGTGGTGTCCGAACTGCGCAAGGTTCGGGTTGGTAAAGCTGACCTGAACGTGGCGGCATGGGTTGAAAGCGTCGATGCCGCAGAGCTATTTGTGTCCGCGATCACCATCATGGAGCTGGAGCTTGGCGTTCTGTCGATTGAGCGCAAAGACGCCACTCAAGGGGCCATGCTGCGTTCGTGGCTGGAGCAACGTGTGCTGCCGGAGTTCTCTGGGCGGACATTGCCAATCGATACAGCCGTGGCGCAACGCTGCGCCCAGCTGCACGTCCCCAACAAGCGGGGCGAGCGTGACGCACTCATCGCGGCGACGGCCCTTGTGCATGGCATGACGGTAGTCACTCGCAATGTGGCTGATTTTGAGCCTACAGGAGTGGCCGTCATCAATCCGTGGGAGGCGTAGACGTGTCGAGCAAGTTCCTTGCAGCGGTTGATCACCCAGCGTTCAAATATATACAAACACGAGCTGAGGGCACTCTAGGGGGTGGCAAAGGAACTGTTTGGTTTTGATGATTGGCAACTGGCGATTGCTCTGGCTGCCGGTGAAATTGTGGAGATATGTGATGGCGACCACAAAACGTAACAGTCGAATTCTGGACGAAATGCACGAGACGGCACATGGACTTCATAGCGTCGGCCTGATCAGCAAGCGTTGCATGGGCGAGTTCGAGGCGCTGTGCAATCTCGATGTGCACGAAATACAACCGCAGCAGATCAAGGCGCTGCGTGAGCGGTCGAACGTCAGTCAGGCGGTTTTTGCCGCCGTGCTGAATACCAGTTTGTCAACGGTTCAAAAGTGGGAGGTCGGCGACAAGAAGCCGAGCGGGCCGTCACTCAAACTGCTGAACCTGATTGAGCGCAAAGGACTTGAGGCGGTAATCTGAATGGCGTGCCTGACGTTTTATTGTAGTCAATCGCTGCATTCGCCAAGGCCGATATCAGCTATCAAGCGTATACAACCGTAATCAAAATAAGCAGGAAGTACTTATGCGTCAGTTGGTTAGCATATTTATGTGTAGATAGCCAAAACTGATGTGTGTACCGCTAATGTACACCTGCGCCTGATGTTGAAGCCCGCTTTGCCGCTCGCCGCGTAGCGACCTGCGCTCGTATGTCTGCACCTGAATAGGTGCTTGCGCGTAAGGCTTATGGATTTAGAAATTTTTGAAAAATGGTGGGCCCACCAGGACTTGAACCTGGGACCAACGGATTATGAGTCCGCTGCTCTAACCAACTGAGCTATAGGCCCACACAATGGGTATGTAAATACCCTAAGCCCGGCATTATCGCATAAATTTATAAATATTTGTGGACCTATGTTAGCCAGCTTTAAGTTTTCTCGCAGGCCTGTGTTTTTATAACCGCGGTGGGGCATAATAACCATGGTTTATTAGACGCTTAATAGTATCGGAAGATTTTCAGGAATATGGCTCGAACATCAGGAATATATATCCGTCTGCTTTTTAGCGGCCTGATAATTACGCTATTGGTGGCTTGTAAGCACCTGCCCAACCGGCACGAACAGCAGCAGGTGGCTGAAAATCAGACCATCCCCTCAGCCACTATTAAAAAAGAAGCTTTAGATGCACAGCGCCGCGGCGAGCCGGAAGACGTGGCGGCAGCAGCCAGTAATTTGCAGATTTTTCTGGCTGACACTAAGCCGCAGCTTGACTGGAGTCCAGTGCGCCTCAAGCCGGCAGGTTTGTTGTTCGTGCGTCCCGACCCGCTCATAAACAGAGGCGATTTAATGGGCATACAGTCGGCTGCGGGCGAGGATGACGCAGGCGTTTTGGTGCTGTTCTTAACCGAGGCAGGCTTGGCCAAATTACGTAGTGTTACCAGCTCAAATCCGGGCAAAAGATTGGCTTTGGTGGTTGGCCAGGAATTATTGGCTGCGCCAGCCTATGCCGCGCCCATCGTGCAACAACAATTGGCCTTTAAGGTCGGCTCGCAGCGTGACGCACAGCGAGCTGCGCGGGCCGTAGCCGGGGCAGACGGCTTAGCAAAATAATTGTAAAATATACGCAATGCGTATATTTTAGGATTGGCTATGGCTATTGCTCAACAAGTGTTTCTACGCGACGCTATGCGGCGCCTGAATTTAACCCGCGATGTATTTGCAGCCCGTATAGGGGTTAAACGGCGCGCCCTGGACACCTGGTTGCTACCCGAGGGTTCGCAAGAGGCGCGGGCAATGCCAGAGGTAGTGAGTCGCTTTGTCACCGAAATAGTAGAAAATGATGCCTTGTTGCGAAAGTATGCGCAAAATGCCCAATCCGGACCTTTGCGTGAGCGCATAGCCGTAGATAACAAGCATCAGTTGTTATCTGTAGATCAGTTCAGTCGTGAATCCGTAGAAGAGCTGTTTCGGGTCGCCGATCAAATGTTGCCCATTGCCAGGCGCGAAAAGGTATCGCGTGTATTAGAGGGGGCGGTTTTGGGTAACCTGTTTTTTGAGGCCAGCACGCGTACTCGGGTAAGCTTTGGTGCAGCCTTTTGCCGCTTGGGTGGTTCGGTCTGCGATACCACCGGTTTCACCTTTTCATCCATGGCCAAAGGCGAGTCAATCTATGATACCAGCAGGGTCATGAGCGGGTATGTCGATGCCATGGTAATCCGCCATCCAGAGCAGGGCTCGGTCGCCGAATTTGCTGCTGCTACCAACATACCCGTGGTAAACGGCGGCGATGGTGCGGGTGAACATCCAAGCCAGGCGCTCCTGGATTTATACACAATCCTGAGCGAGTTTTCGCGTCTTGGCAAGTTGCTTGATGGTGCCAATATAGTAATGGCGGGTGATCTCAAGTACGGGCGAACGGTACATTCATTAATTAAGTTGCTGGCGCTATACAAGGGTTTGAAATTTACCCTGGTTGCCCCCCCAGGCCTGGAAATGCCTGACTATTTGCTGGATACAGCCAGTAGTAATGGCCACGTTATACAACAGTGTAGCGACTTGGCCACTGGCCTTAAAGATGCCGACGTGGTTTATGCCACGCGGGTGCAAAAAGAGCGTTTGGTGGGAGAAAACGTCGAGAATTACGACGCAAGTTTTCAGATTACCAAGGCAGCCATTGACGCTTATTGCGCAGCCGATGTGGTTGTTATGCACCCGTTACCACGCGATAGCCGCGCCGGTGCGCATGATTTAAGTACCGATTTGAACCACGATCAGCGCCTGGCCATATTTCGCCAGGCCGATAATGGCATACCCGTGCGTATGGCAATATTTGCGGTTTTACTGGGGGTAGAAGGCCTGGTGCAGCACTCGCTACGCGACGTAACCTGGTCGCCGCCGTCGCATATCGGCCCCGACGATAGCGTATTTAACGGTATGTACTAGGGCCACTAGCTGGATGCTTATTCTTTAAAGCCACCCATAGCGCTACAGAGTTCGTCGAGCATGTGGGCGAGCTCGGCACTCATGAGGGCAAAATCTGCCTGTTCGCGCTCGCTCTCGTTGGTGCTTTGGGCCTCGTGCTGGTTTTGCAGTATATCCAGGGGTGCCAGACGCTTGATATCCATATTTTCGGTCAATACGAAAGAGATGCGGTCTTGCCAGCTCAACGCCAGGCGGGTACATTGCTTGCCATCGGCGATGTGGCGGCGCAGCTCGTCTGGTTCGGCCATATCTCGTACGTATCTGACTGTAGCGCGCATCTCAGTATTGGCGCGCAACTCAATATCCTGATCTATGCTGAATCCAGCCGGCGCCTCTTCTTGTGCCAGCCAGGCAGTCATGGCTGCGCTCGGTGACATATTCAAATGTAGCGGTAATAAAGGAAATGGGCTGATGGTTTTGCCAAGCACGCTGATTAATTCGTCGCTGCGTGCATTGGCGGCGGCGTCAATTACTGCCCAGCCATTGTTGGTGTCTAGCCAGATATGGGTGTCGTGGGCTATTTCAAATGCGCGCGGTAATAACTCCGTAGTAATTTGTTCCTTTATTTCTTTTAGTTGTTTGCGCCCAGGTTTGTAGCCTTGCTGTTCTTCCATTTCAGCGGCACGGGCGCGGCTGGCTTGATTAATAACGGTGCTGGGCAAGAGCTTTTTCTGGGTGCGTAGCCGTAGCAGGATCTGGCCTTCGAGTGAGTAAACCAGTCCAGAATCGGCAAATGGGGCTACCCAACCAGATACCTGCTTATCCTGGCTGCTGCCAGGGCTGAAGGCAAAGGACTGTAAAGACTCTTCCAGCTCTGTTAGTTTGGGGGAAAAATTGGCTGCGAGGCGATATAGCTTGAGATTTTTAAACCACATACATCAAAAATTAAGGTGCGTTAAGGTCATTGTGGCGGGTTTCGCGCACAAATAAGGTGCCTATTACCAAGGTCATTACACAGATTATGATTGGATACCACAAACCATCGTACATATTTCCGGTCGTGGCTACAGTGGCAAATGCCACGGGCGGTAAAAATCCGCCAAACCAGCCATTACCTATGTGATAGGGCACGCTCATCGAAGTGTAGCGTATGCGAGTTGGAAACATTTCCACCAGCATAGCCGCGATGGGACCATACACCATAGTTACTTCAAACACCAGGAAAAACAGCAGCAACAAAACCATAAAGTAATTTATTTGGGACGGATCTGCGTGGGCTGGATAGCCGTGATTGCGAATTGCTGCTTGTAGGGTTTGTTGTAATAGTTGAGTTTTTTCTGCAAATTCAGCCCGTGTAAGTTTGCTGCCGTCAAAGCTATCTATACGCTGCTTGCCGATAATGGCGTAGGCAATACTGTCCGCTGTTGCATCGCGGTTTTTATATTGCACGGCGTTATTGGCCATAAATGTCTTAAGCAAATCACAGGCGCTGGTATACGCAGCTATACCGACCGGATTAAATTGCAAAGAACAGTCATCCTGATTGGCCACTATGTAGACCGGTGCAGTTTGTTGGGCCCGTTCAAGCGCTGGGTTGGCATAATGGGTCAGACCTTTGAATATTGGAAAATAGGTCAGGGCCGCAATCAGACAACCGAGCATGATTATGGGTTTGCGCCCGACCCGGTCCGAGAGCGCACCAAACACCAGAAAAAATGGGCACGCCAGCAGTAGTGCCAAGGCTACCAGGAGGTTGGCCGTGTTGGCATCAACAGATAAGCTTTCGGTCAGAAAATACAGGGCATAGAACTGCCCTGTGTACCAGACTACGGCCTGTCCGGCGGTCAGGCCGAGTAAAGCCAGTAAAATCAGGCGCAGGTTTTGCCAGCGGCCAAAGGCCTCTTTGATGGGAGCGCGTGAAATCAGGCCCTCGGATTTCATGCGCGTAAAAGCCGGTGACTCGTGTAAACGCAAGCGAATCCAGACCGAAATGACGAGCAGGAATACCGAGATCAGGAAGGGAATGCGCCAGCCCCAGTCATTGAAGCTTTCCGCTCCTAGTACGCCGCGCGTACCGATTACCACAACCAGCGATAAGAACATGCCTGTAGTTGCGGTGGTTTGAATCCAACTGGTAAAAAAGCCGCGTCTATTATCTGGTGCATGCTCAGCCACGTAGACCGCTGCGCCGCCATACTCACCGCCCAAGGCCAGGCCCTGCAGTAAACGTAACAACAGCAATATCATGGGTGCCGCAGTACCTATTGAGGCCGAAGATGGCAGCACCCCGACAAAAAACGTCGACAGGCCCATTATCAGGATGGAAATGACAAATGCGTACTTGCGTCCAACCATATCCCCCAGACGGCCGAACACCAGCGCGCCAAAGGGGCGTACGGCAAAACCAGCGGCAAAAGTGAGCAGGGCAAAGATAAAGCCGGTGGTCTGGTTCAGATTGGTAAAAAAGTGTTGCGCTATAACTGCCGCCAAAGAACCATAAACGTAGAAGTCGTACCACTCAAAAACCGTACCCATGGATGAAGCCAGAATAACCCGCCGCTCTTCGTGGCTCATTGGCCGATCGGAGTCAGGCGCCGGTTCTGCTGTCTGCTTGGTAATGGTATGTGCTTGCCTCATATCCTGGTTCTGGTTGTATTACGTCTGGGAAAACAAATACAAATTCGGGTGCCGGCGCTATTGTGATCGAGGTGATTTCCTGGGGGTAAAAAGCATATCTCAGCCTGGTGATGTTCGGCCACTTCCTTGACAATTGCCAGGCCCAGCCCGCTGCCTTCGGCGTTCCTGCCCAAAATTCTGTAGAAACGGTCAAAGACGCGTTCGCGTTCGTCGGCTGGAATGCCGGGGCCATTATCTTGTACTTCAAGACATACCTGATCGGCATCGTTATAGGCACGAACGGTTACCTGTCCCCCCGAGGGTGTGTAAAGCAGGGCATTATCTATGAGATTATTGATTAGTTCGCGCAGCATTATCGAGTTACCGAAAATCGGCAGCTCTTCGGTGCTGGCCTCAAAACCCAGATCGATGTTACGGGTAAGCGCTGTCTGTACCCAATCTAGGGTGCAGCTTTCGGCCAGCGAGTACAAGTCCAGGGGCTGGGACGTTTGTGCCAGATTAGGGTCAAATGACTCGGCACGGGCGAGCAGCAAAAGCTGATTAACCAGGCGGGTCGCCCGTTCAGAGCCAATAATCAGCTGCTGCATGCTTTTTTTGATATTGTCCTGGTTTTCTGTGCGCAGGGCCAGCTCACATTGGGTACGAATGCCTGCCAGCGGGGTTTTGAGCTGATGAGCTGCATTGGCTACGAAGCGACGCTGTGACTCCAGCGAATCCGACAGGCGCTTGAGCACATTATTCATGGCTGCTATCAAAGGCACTATTTCTGCGGGGGCTAAATCGTCACGTATGGGGGATAAATCGCTGGATTTACGCTTGCGCATGTGTTCTTGCAGTATGCTTAGTGGCTCCAGGCCCTGGGTCAGGCCCAAGCCCGCCAGCATTGCGGCCAGGGGCAGAATTATTAGCTGGGGCGTAAGCATGCCGGTTAGAATTTCTTGTTGCAGCGTTGCGCGCGCTTCTGCCGGCTCAGCCACTACGGCTAAAAATCCTCTACCGTCCTGGTCGCGCCCGCCCCACTCGTAGGCTATTCTAAGAGCCGTATGATTTATGGTGGTATTGCGAAAGCGCACCTGGTCTATGTCATAGCTCCAGTTTTCCGGGATACGCAGTAATTTTTCACCGGCCAACACATGGCCGTTGGCATCCAGTATTTGCCATAGGATAGGGGTTTCATCGGCCTGGCCGGCAAAGACGCTTTGAGCAGTGTCAGAGAGCGTAAAACCATGCTTGAAGCTGTGTAGCTCGGCCTCATGGCGCAGCAGGCGCAAATGGTTTGCCAAAGTGCGATCGTAGGGCGAGTTGGCTATATTCAGCGAAATAAAATAAGTAATAACAATGCCTACAGACCACAACACAAATAGGGGCACTATCATCCACATCAGGATCCGCCCTAGCAGGGTAGAACGCTTGCGGGGAGGTTTATGACCCTTGCTATCGGCAAACATTATTAACTTGCCGTGGCGTTCGCAGTTTTGCTGGGCTGCGCCTGCTCTAATCTGTAGCCCAGGCCGCGCACCGTAATGATGCGTACATCCGCCGGTTCGATTTTTTTGCGCAACCTGTGGATATAAACTTCTATGGCATTCGTGGTTACTTCTTCGCCCCATTCGCATAGCAGATCAACCAGCTGATTTTTGCTGATCATGCGGCCGCTACGCGCCAGGAATATCTCCAGCAGACCAGTTTCGCGTGCGGATAATTCTATAGGCTCATCATCGATACAGGCTATTCTGCCAACCATATTAAAGCTCAGGCGACCGTGTCGCAGTAGTGAGCTTGGAGCCCCGCCCAGGCGCCTGATCAGCGCTCGAACTCTGGCCTCAAGCTCGCTCAGGGCAAATGGCTTGGACATATAGTCGTCGGCACCCAGATCCAGGCCTTCAACACGCTGTTCAATTGAGTCCGCCGCGGTAAGTATCAAAACGGGTAATGGCGTGCCGCGCTGGCGCAGCCTGCGCAGTACGGACAAACCATTAAGATTGGGCAAACCCAGGTCAAGAATAAGCAGGTCAAAACTCTGTACCTGCAAGGCTGAATCGGCGCTGGAGCCATCGTTGACCACGTCTACGGCGTAACCCTCATAACGCAACGACCTGGACAGGCCATCGGCAAGTATGCTGTCGTCCTCGGCTATTAAAATGCGCATGTAGAAATTACGGTTATAAAACCCGCTTATTGTTGCACGCATGTCATGTGCTAAATATAAGGGTTAACGAGAGAAAATCGGCGCCCATTACAGCGCTTGGGACCAATTTTTCATATCTGTGTTTTTATACAGTATAATTTGATGTAATAATCTACTGCTAAAGCTCTACTCCAAGGACTTAATTTATGGAAAACCCCAGCAATAAACCCAATCCAGAACGTGCCAAGGCTTTGGCAGCAGCACTTACGCAAATTGAAAAGCAGTTTGGCAAGGGTTCGATCATGCGTTATGGCGACAACCAGGTCGAGCACGATATACAAGTAGTTTCTACCGGCTCCCTGGGGTTGGATATAGCCCTTGGTGTGGGGGGCTTGCCACGTGGCCGGGTTATCGAAATTTATGGTCCGGAGTCTTCTGGTAAAACCACTTTGGCCCTGCACGTCATTGCAGAAATGCAAAAAATCGGCGGCACCTGTGCGTTTGTAGATGCCGAACACGCCCTCGACGTGCAATATGCTTCACGCCTGGGGGTCGATTTGGCCGATTTGCTTATTTCCCAGCCCGATACTGGTGAGCAGGCCCTCGAAATCACCGACGCTTTGGTACGCTCCGGCTCGGTTGATTTGATTGTTATCGACTCAGTTGCGGCGCTGGTGCCCAAGGCCGAGATCGAAGGCGATATGGGAGACTCCCTGCCTGGCCTGCAGGCACGGCTTATGAGCCAGGCGCTGCGCAAGCTTACAGCTACTATCAAGCGCGCCAACTGCATGGTTATATTCATAAACCAGATTCGCATGAAAATTGGCGTCATGTTTGGCAATCCAGAAACCACTACCGGCGGCAATGCGCTTAAGTTTTATTCTTCTGTACGCCTGGATATTCGTCGCATAGGTGCAATTAAAAAGGCCGATGAAGTTCTGGGCAACGAAACCCGCGTAAAAATTGTCAAGAACAAAGTCGCACCACCCTTTAAGCAGGTAGAGTTTGACATTATGTATGGCAGAGGTATCTCGCGTGAGGGCGAAATCATAGATTTGGGGGTGCAGGCAGGTATCGTCGATAAGGCTGGTGCCTGGTATAGCTATAACGGCGAGCGCATTGGCCAGGGCAAAGATAATGTACGTGAGCACCTGAAGCAAAACCCAGCCATGGCTACAGAAATTGAAAACCGCATTCGCGAAAATTTAGGCATTATCGCCAGGGCCCAGACGGTTGGTCCCGACGCTGACGCCGATGCCTAAAAAAGGTGTCGGACCGAGCCTGAAAGCCAGAGCAGTTGCTTATCTGGCTCGGCGTGAGCACTCACGCCACGAGCTCAGACTCAAGCTGGCGTCCTGGACTGATGACCAGGACGCCATAGAGCTTGTTCTGGATGAGTTACAGGCGCAAAACTGGCAGTCCGACGAACGTTATGCGCAATCCTACGTACAGCGCACAGCTGGGCGCCATGGCGCCCAGCGTATTATCCAGACGCTGCGCCAACAGGGGGTGCAAGACGCTGAGCTGGATGCCTTGCAGCAAGAGCTCAGGCAAAGCGAACCCGAGCGTGCGCTTGAAGTTTGGCGGCATAAGTTCGGGCATAAACCTGCTGATGCGCGTCAATACGCAAAACAGTACAGATTTATGTTGGGACGGGGCTTTGCTGCCGAGACCATTGCCAATATACTCAAAAATGCCGGGCTGTCCCAAGAGTAGTAGTTTGGCTTAGGGTATATAATCAAACGCTTTAGCAATTTTATTGATACCCAAATGCCTTTGTCTGAGCCAGACTACCAACGTGTACCGTTGCATAAACGGTCCATAAATATCCAGGCCTACGAGCGTGCCGATGGTATGTTCGATCTGGAAGCCCAGCTTCTCGATACCAAGGATTATGATTTTCCGCTGCACGATGGCAAAACCCACAAAGCCGGTAAAGCCATACACAATATGTTGCTGCGCATAACTATAGATGCTGATTACAACGTAGTGGCTGCTCAGGCGTGCTTTGAGGCGGCGCCATACGGACAGTTCTGTAGTGCCATAGCACCAGAATATCAGCAATTGGTGGGCCTGAACCTGTTGAACAAATTCCGCAAAGCCGTGCGTGCAAGGTTTGGGCGTACCGCTGGCTGCACTCATTTAACTGAATTGTGTGATGTCCTGCCTACGGCTGCGGTGCAAACCATGTCGGGGCGCAGACGTGTTGCAGCCGAAAAATCGCCAGAGTCGGAACGTAAGCCATTTCAGCTTGATGGCTGTCACGCCCTAAGAACCGATGGGCCAGTAGTCAAGGCCCAATATATCAAATGGTACCGGCCAGATCAGCAAGGCAAATCAGCAAATACTTTAAAGACACAGGCAAAGCAGTGATGCTTTGTCGACGGTATGCTTTTCTTTTAATCCATTCACAGGTAACTGTTTCATGAAAATTCACGAATATCAAGGCAAGGAGTTGCTGCAGAAGTTTGGCGTGACGGTCCCGCGTGGTATCCCCGCCTTTACGGTGTCCGAAGCCGTAGAAGCCGCTAAAAAATTAGGCGGCCAGGTTTGGGTGGTCAAGGCCCAGATTCATGCGGGTGGGCGTGGCAAGGGCGGTGGCGTTAAACTGGCCCGCTCTATTGACGAGGTCCGCAGCCTGGCGCAAGAGATTCTTGGTATGCAATTGATCACGCATCAGACCGGGCCAGAAGGCCAAAAGGTGCGGCGCTTGCTCATAGAAGAGGGTGCCGATATCAAAAAAGAATATTACGTAGGTATAGTTACCGACAGGCAAACTCAAAGGGTTTGCATTATGGCCTCTAGCGAAGGTGGTATGGAAATAGAGGTGGTTGCCGAAGAAAATCCCGAAAAAATTCTCAAGGTTTTTGTCGATCCGGCTACAGGCTTAACCGAGCAGGAAGCCAGCGAACTGGCGCGCGGTATCGGCGTACCAGAGGCTTCGGTGGCAAAAGCAGCGGCTGAGTTTCAAAAACTTTACCGCGCTTATTGGGATACGGACTCCTCACTAGCCGAAATCAACCCCCTGATTCTGGAAGGCAACGGTAACATCAAGGCTCTGGATGCCAAGTTTAATTTTGATTCTAACGCCTTGTTCAGACATCCGGAAATAACGGCTTATCGTGATCTGGACGAAGAAGATCCGGCCGAAATTGAAGCCAGCAAATACGATTTGGCCTATATCCAGCTCGATGGCAATATTGGTTGTCTCGTAAATGGTGCCGGGCTGGCCATGGCGACTATGGATACGATCAAGCTATTTGGAGGCGAGCCCGCCAACTTTCTGGATGTAGGTGGCGGAGCAACCGCCGAAAAGGTTACCGAAGCTTTCAAAATAATGCTTCAGAATGACCAGGTAAAGGCTATCTTGGTAAACATCTTTGGTGGCATTATGCGCTGCGACGTCATCGCCGAAGGGGTTATTGCGGCTTGTAAAGCGGTTAACTTGAGCGTGCCGCTGGTAGTGCGCATGAAAGGCACAAACGAAGAGCAGGGCAAAAAAATGCTGGCAGAGTCCGGCTTGCCCATTATTAGTGCAGATACCATGGCCCAGGCCGCCGAGTCTGTAGTCGCCGCCGCTAAGTAAGTTACCAAGGAACCAAACATGTCTATACTTATTAATAAAGATACCAAGGTAATAACCCAAGGTATTACGGGTAAAACTGGCCAGTTTCATACGCGCATGTGCCGTGAGTATGCAAACGGCATGGCTGCTTTTGTAGCTGGGGTACACCCCAAAAAGGCTGGCCAGGATTTTGAAGGCGTGCCAATTTATGCCAGCGTCAAAGATGCCAAAGAGGCTACCGGCGCCACCGTATCAGTAATTTACGTGCCACCAGCTGGCGCAGCTGCGGCTATTTGGGAAGCGGTCGAAGCCGACCTGGACCTGACCATTTGCATAACTGAGGGCATACCCGTGCGTGATATGCTGGAAGTACGCAACCGTATGCTGGCTGAAAATCGTAAAACCATGCTTTTGGGGCCTAACTGCCCTGGTTTAATTACCCCCGACGAGTTAAAGATTGGTATTATGCCCGGCCATATTCATCGTAAAGGACGTATTGGCGTAGTAAGTCGTTCCGGCACGCTAACCTACGAGGCGGTTGCCCAGGTAACCGAGCTTGGGCTGGGACAGTCCAGTGCAGTTGGTATCGGTGGTGATCCTATCAACGGTTTGAAGCACATCGACGTGCTGAAGATGTTTAATGACGATCCCGATACCGATGCCGTTATCATGATTGGTGAAATCGGCGGCCCGGATGAAGTAAATGCAGCATTATGGGCCAAAGAGAATATGCAAAAACCCATAGTAGGCTTTATTGCTGGTGTTACCGCGCCAGCGGGTAAGCGTATGGGCCATGCTGGCGCCTTAATCTCTGGTGGTGCCGATACTGCCGATGCCAAGCTGGAAGTCATGGAGGCTTGTGGTATTCGCACTACGCGCAACCCGTCAGAGATGGGCAAGCTCCTGAAAACAGTACTGTAAAGGAGTTAAGTGATTAAACAACAGCCAGAAAAACTGGTTATAGCCACCAGGGCCAGCAGGCTGGCCCTGTGGCAGGCTTTGCACGTACAGGAATTACTGCGCGGCCTGTACCCGGGTTGTGATGTGCAATTGCTCGAGCTAACTACTCGCGGCGACCAAATACTGGACCGCACCTTATCCAAGGTTGGCGGCAAGGGACTGTTTGTAAAAGAGCTGGAGACCGCTTTGCTTGATGGGCGTGCGGATCTGGCCGTGCATTCGCTCAAGGACGTGCCGGTAGACTTAAATCCTGAATTTAGCCTGGCTTGCATAATGACCCGAGCCGATCCCAGAGATGCTGTAGTGGCCAACAGCGTTACCTCGCTCGATGAGTTAGATACTGGTGCCATTGTCGGCACCTCAAGCCTGCGGCGCGAGTCACAAATCAGGGCTAAATACCCTCACCTCGTGGTCAAGCCCTTACGCGGTAATCTCGACACCAGGCTGGCAAAGCTTGATAGGGGTGATTACGCCGCTATAGTTTTGGCCGCGGCGGGTTTGCAAAGGTTGGGGATGGCGCACAGAATCGGCTCTTATTTGCCGGTCGAAACTAGTTTACCGGCTGCTGGACAAGGAGCCTTAGGTATCGAGATACTGGCCAACAGGCCGGAGTTGCAGGCTTTTTTGGCGCCACTGTCCGACCCGGCTTACACTAGCTGCGCTATGGCCGAACGTGCCATTTCAAGAGCTCTGGGTGGTTCTTGCCAGGTGCCTCTGGCGGCTTATGCGACCATGCAAGATAACCAGGTCTTTTTACGTGCCTTGGTAGCCGAGCCCGATGGCAGCAAGCTGATTTATGCCCAAGGTTTTGACAATCCCGCGCATGCCGAAAAATTGGGCCAAAACCTGGCCAGGCAATTAATAGATCAGGGTGCCGCAGAAATCCTGACGAGGTTGCTTGGGTCTAGTCAAGATGAGCGAAATATTTCTCACCCGCCCAAGGGGGCGTAACGAGGCTCTGGCGGGATTGTTAACCAGCCGGGGTTTGCAGGTTGTGTTGGCGCCCGCTTTAAGTATCCAGTTTACGGCGGTATCTGGCCCTGAGCCCAAAGCTGGCAATTTATATGTTTTTGTTAGCAGACAGGCGGTGCAAGCATATTTTCGCCGCCCCAGAAACTGGCCTTATGGTGCCTGGGCGGCAGCTGTAGGCTCTGCCACCGCAGCTGCACTTAATCAGTACGTGCCCAAGCAATACATATTGGCACCGGATAAAGCTGCTGTCGAGGACTCCGAGTCTTTGTTACCGCAAATAAAAAAAACCATCAATCAATCAGCGGTAGCCCATATATTCAGGGCTGAAACCGGTCGCGATTGGCTGGCTGAAAGCCTGATTGATCTGGGTTGGCAAGTCCACTATCATGCACTGTACCGGCGCCGCAACGTTTTGTGGGATGCGGCACTATGTGCCAGGTTTGCGGCCAGTAAAAATGCGGTTTTGCTGCTGACCAGCATGCAGGCCATCGACGCCATTGATCATAGCCTGAGCGCGCACGGCCAGGTCTGGCCTGTTGCTGGCTTGCGGGTAATTACCTTGCACGAACGTATAGCGCGCCGTTTACAATACGTGTGCGGGCCGCAATTAGCCGATAAACTTATAATATCCTATAGTGCAGCAGCGGACGAATGCTTATTGCAGGCCGTTTTGGCCACGCTGTGATTTATTTTGGATTTAAAGCCCTATGACAAACTCCGATAACAGCAAACAGGTAGCTAAAAAAAGCAATCAAGGCCAGACCCAGGCCCCACAGGACAAACCTGCACAAGCTGCTAAAAAACCAGCCAATCCTAATAGCCGTAGACTGATTGTGGCGATTGTTTTGTTGATCGTGCTGGCTGTTTTGTTGGGGGCGGGTTTGTTTTACCAAAATCAGCAATACCAGGCACTGAATGCAGATTTTATGGAACAGCGCGAGCTTAGCCTAAAAGGCCTTGAACAAGCGCGCAACCAGGCCCAGCGGGCGGTTGAGCAGGTGCAAAAGCAAGGCCTTGAAATTCAGAATCTGCGCGAATCCTTACAACTTACCAGCAGGCAGCTGCAAGACCTTGATCAAGCTATGCAAATGGTCAGTGATAGTGGCTCGGATTTACTTTTAATAAATGACATTGATCACTTGATCACGATAGCAGAGCAACAATTGGCCCTGGGTGGCAACGTGGCTAATGCAATTATTTCCCTGGAGGCTGCCCAAGCGCAATTGGCACGTGCTAACCGGCCTGCCTTGGCGGCATTACAGCAGTCCATCAATGGCGACATCGACCGTTTGCGCGCGGTCGCTACGGTTAACCTGCCAGTGCTGTTGCAACGCGTGGATAAGCTGGCATCCTTGATAGAAACAGCGCCATTGCTAGTACCCGATTTAGTCGTTGAGGATGCGTCTGCGAGCTCGGATAATAAGGCCGAGAACGCTGATGACGTCGCGCCTACCGAACAAGGGCAAGCCGCTGCTGACTGGCGCACAAAAATAGACCAGGTTCTGGATCAGTTGCAAGATGCCGGTAGCGCCGTGGCACAGGATTTGCGCAGGCTATTCGAGGTGCGCAGGATAGACGATACGGCGGCTTTGCTAATGTCGCCAGATCAGGCGCAGCGTTTTCGTGAAACCCTTAAGCAGCGCGCAGTGATGGCACAAATGGCTTTAATGATGCGGCAAACCAAGGTCTGGCAGTCTGAGCTAGGGCAATTGGCTAACGCCATAGAGCAACGCTACGACATGCACAGCCCCAAGGCCAGGGCAGCTTTGAATCTGGCGCGCGAGCTCTACGACACGCCAATAACCATAAGTATCCCTGACGTTGACAATAGTATTTCTGCTATAGCTGCGGTACGTGAGCAGGCCCAGCAGGCCCGTATCCAAAGCCAGCCAGAGAATGAGTCTGCTGAGCAGGGTTTATAAGGGGCAGGAATGCGTGCTTGGATCTGGACATTAATTTTATTTGTAGCTGCGGTAGCGCTGGCTTTATTGCTTAAGGACCATGGTGGCAATGTTTTGATAATTGCTCAACCGTGGCGGGTAGAGTTGTCGCTAGCCTTGGCGGTAGTGTCACTGATCGTAGTGTTTGTGGCATTGTATGTGGTTTTGCGTATTTTTGGCTGGTTGGGTAATAGTCCCGGCCGCTTCAGGGATTGGCGTGGTCGCAGACGTGAGGCACGTGAAATGCGCCAGCTTGAAGCCGGCTGGCTGCACGTTTTGGAAGGTCACTACATACAGGCAGAAAAAGATTTTGCTAACCTGGCCAACCATACTGAAGAACGTGCACGTAAGGTTTTGGCCTGTTTGAGCACTGCCAGGACACTGAATTTGCTCGGCCAAGTTAACAAGCGTGATGCCATGTTGGCACAAGCCAGATCAGCAGCGGCTAACAATACACGCTTGCGCAATATGGTTGCCGGTGTAGAAGCCGAGTTTTTACTTGATCAGAATCAGGCAAAAGAGGCATTACCGTTGCTGTTGCCACTGCAGGATAAATCGTTACGCTTCTTGCATCCTACACGCCTGCTTTTACGCGCTTATAGGCAACTTGGTGAAGCCGATCAGGTTTACGCTATAACGCGCCAGTTGTTACGCCGTGGTGCGATTGATCAGGAGCAGGCCCATACTTTTATTTGTGAGGCTACCAGCAAGCGCCTGGCGGTGGCCGATGAGTCAGCATGGGCTGGTATTTGGGGCGATTTAAGTGGTTCAGAGCGCATGGATCCTCTGGTGGCGCTGGCTGGCGCCAAGGCCCAGAAACGTTTTGGCAACAGCAATGAAGTCGCGCGCATTCTGGAAGCAGCTCTTGGACGCGGCCTGGATGATGGTTTATTGCGCGAATACGCCCAATGCGATGAAGATCAAGCCAAAAAGCGCCTTGGCCACGCCGAGCTCTGGCTGCGCTCCCATCCAGATAACGCTGGCTTATTAAGTGCTTTGGGGCAGCTTTGTCTCAGCGCCCAGCTGTGGGGGCAGGGCGAACACTACCTGCAACGCAGCTTGGCGCTGCAGCCCGATGCTTATGTTTATGCTTTGCTGGGTAATTTACAAGACGCCTTAAACCAGCCGCGTCAGGCCCTGAAATACTGGCGTCAGGCCTGTGTTGCGATTGACGCCGAGATCCCTGTGGTAAATAGTTTGCTGCCAGCGGCTGAAACAGCACAGGATCCGGTTATGTCAGCAATAAATAAAAAAACAGCACAGGGCTTAAATCCTGACGAAGAGTATTTTGATAGCGCCCCTATACCAGTTTTGAATGAAAAGCCCGAGTTAACCCAGGCTGATGTACGTTAAATCGTAATTTTTGACTAACCCAAGGACCCCACATGAGTTTTAGTAATGTGCCCGCTGGCGATAAACTGCCAGAAGAGTTCAATGTAATCATAGAAATCCCTCAAAACGCCGATCCGGTCAAATATGAAGTGGATAAGGACAGCGATGCCGTATTTGTAGACCGGTTCATGCTTACGGCGATGCACTATCCGTGCAACTATGGTTACATCCCACAAACCTTATCAGAGGACGGTGATCCCGTTGATGTGCTGGTGATAGCGCCGTTTCCAATACAGGTTGGAGCGGTGATCCGTTGTCGGGCCCTGGGTGTGCTTAAAATGGAGGATGAGGCCGGTTTGGATGCCAAGCTGTTGGCCTGTCCGGTTGATAAGTTATACCCCCCTTACAGCAAAATCAAATCCAGCGCCGACTTACCGGTGCAGGAGCTTGAGCGCATACAGCATTTTTTTGAACATTATAAGGACCTTGAAAAAGGTAAATGGGTCAAGGTGCAAGGTTGGGACGGCGTTGATGCCGCCCAGCAAGAAATCATTGCATCGGTTAAGCGCTATCAGCAGGCTGGCTAGCCAATCCTCAGCTAGCAAGCGCCGAATTCGCCATTGGCGCTGCCGATGGCATGGGTTTTAAAAACTCCCTCAGCCCCGACAATATTGTTCGGGGCTTTTTTGTCCGTAGCGGAAAGCTCGACTACCAAGGGCGCTTGTAACACGACAAACTTACACCTGGCAAAAGTCTGATTGTGGAGGTGATATGTTTGTTAGCGTGCGTTTAGCGTATACGTGCTGTTTTAAGCGGGTTTCTTTGGCCGCTCTTGCTTACCGCAAAATGGCGCGTCAGACTGGGCAAGCCATGGTCGAGTACGTAATTGTAGTGGCTTTGGTAGCAGTTGCTGCAATTGCTGTTTATCAACTCTTTGGCCAGGTTATCAGGGCACAAACTGCCGCTATGGCCAAGGAAATAGCAGGTGAGGATGGCACAGAATTATCCCGTATGGCCCAGAGCGCTGCCGAGACGGCGGCGACCCAGGCCGCTGCCAAGAGCCTGAAGTCGTTTACCGGTAATGCCGCTGCAGGTCAGTGATATGGGCAAGCGTGAGGTTCAGCAACGGGGTCAGGTGCTGGTATTGGCTTTGGTTTTGGTCGCCGTACTTGGTCTGGCCTGGTCGAGGTATTTTTCAGTTGGCCAATTGTTAGGGGCTAAGGCCAGACAAGTGCATGGTCTTGACGCTGCAGCTTATAGCGGTGCTTTGGTGCAGGCGCAAACATTGAATTTCATAGCCTTTCTTAACCGTGCCCAGCTGGCTCACCAGATAGCCATGGCTCATTTGGTTACCTTGGGCAGCTGGGCCCATTTTGGTGGTACCGAGGCTAAGCGCCTGTTGCGGGGTAATCCGCCAGCCCATCTCATAGCTATGCAGTTCGGCCCGCGTCATGGCCAAGCCTATATGGCAGCCTCCAGGGCAGCAGGTTTTGAAGAATTAGTAAAACAGGGCGGCAGCTTACGCCAAGCCTATAGCGCGCACGAGTCCTTTATACACGAGACCTCCCGGTCATTGTCCCTGAATTTGGTACAGAGCTTACCAGCGGTGCGCTTAGCTGCCATAAATGCAGTACTCCGAGCACATTACCCCGAGCTGCGTGAATCAGATCTGGTCGTTAAAGTGTTTGAAGATACCTGGCCAGAGCTATTGACATTGCGGCGTCAAGCTGATGCCGAGCTACTGGCGCTTACCACGAGTCTGGTAAAAAATTACGATTTTTTATCGCCACGTAACTACGAAGCAAAAAATAATTGGCCAGTAAGTTCGCGTTGTCCAGCGCTGCGCCATAAGTTGCGTCGACGCGGCTCAAGTTCTATGGATGAGTCCGGGCGCTGGTCGGCCGCCGATACGCTGTCCTTGCATGCCTTGCGGGCGAATCGCTGGATCGGCTGCTACTACCGCGAATATCCTATGGCTTGGGCCTGGATACCTGCCCGACAAGGTATGGCTATGGCGCAAGAACACGTGGATGACGCGCCTGGAGATTTTTCCCAACAGGACTTTTGGCGCTGGGTCAAAGCAGCTACCAACTGGAGCCTTTTGCAAGGCCAGGACAACCCTTTGGCCAACTCTTATGCCAAGCGTGACCAGCAGGCCTGGCCATCGCGTGGCCTGGCCAGCTACTTTGATATCAAGCGCCCAGATACGAACGGTATCAGTGGCTTTGGTCTGACTTTGACTATCAAGCAAAAATCTGGTCAAGAAATTCATACGCAAAGCGCTGCCGAGACATTTTTTGCCAGGGCTGACAGGCGTATCGATGGTAAATATGAGTTAGCTAACCTGTTTCACCCATATTGGCATGCGCGTCTATCTGCCAGCATTGCCAGGTTTTAGGGGCTAGCCATGAAAGACACGCAAACAGGACAGGCATTGGTCGAATCCTTGCTGGCTTTTGTGGTTGTAGCTAGCTTTGTAATCGGTATTTTGTGGCTTGGACAACTCCAGGATCTCAAGCTGCAATTAGGCCACATGAGTAGAAGAGCTGCTTTTGCCGCAGTGCAACAAAACATGGCTGAAGATAGATATACGAGTAGCGCGAATATTTATTTACAGCATCCAGGCAATTTCTGGAGCACACGTTTGGGCCATGCCTTAAACAAGCAGTCTGAAGCCATTAAGAGGCAAGTAGCCGCTTTGGATCCTAGCGCTAAGCCTGGTGGCCCGTTGAAAAATGCTGCCTGGCTGCGCCGCGAGTTAAGGCTTGGTGATGATGCTATATCGGTGTTTGCTATTAGCAGCAGCCTGGCTGGAGCATCTGAATTCAATAATGAATTAAACAGTTTTGACCGGCTTGCTATCACCCTGAACCAGGCTACTGCAATTTTAAATGGCAGTGGCGCGGGCGACGCCGATAAGGAAATCCAGCAAAGAATTGCCACAAGCCAGCACTTGTGGGCCAGCTTTGCCAATTACTCAAAAACACACGGCAGCAATGTTGCCACGGCCATGCAAGCGGTTGATGCTGCTTGGGGGCGTCCCCAGCCGGGTTGGGACTGGCTATCAGCCTGGAGCGGCTCGGTACCCAAAAAATATTTAAAGGACAAGCAAGCACCATGAAATATTCAACAACAATAGTGCTAAGTTTTACCCTGCTTGCCCTCACCGGTTTAAGCAAAGCCTGGGCATACAATCCGGTAAATGTGCATGCTGGCTACCAGTGGCGCTGGCAGGACACGCAAAAATTTACTGTTTCTGGATTGGATTTTAGTGTTTATAAATTTAGGGTCAATGCTAGTGCGGTCGATGTAGCCAAACAATTAGTACACGGCCAAGGCAGCAATTTTGACAAATTACGTATTACTGCTGAGGGCCTGGTTTTAAGCGGTCTTTGGCAAGACCAACACTGGTTGGCACGGCTGGCCTCAAGCGGGGATGTGACGCTTGGCACAATCTCTGCCATGCGCCTGCAACCCAGATCTATGGCGTTTGATCCGGCACGGTTCGCACCGCCCGATGCCAAAGCCATGTTGCTGGTATCAAACCGTCCTGGCAAACGCAATAAGGTACTGGCGGTTTATCGTTGCAATGGCCAAACCAGACAGGTGCTTGATGTTGTTAGCCTGGCTTTGCAGCGTTCTGACTGGGTCTTGCAAACAAATGCTGCAGTACCTAAAGATGGTTATAACTGGTTGCACCCAAATACCAAGGCCAAATTATCGCTAACAGTCAGGCAGATTGGCGGCTTTGTCTCTTTGACTTTCTGGTACCGGGATGCAGAGCTATGAAAGCTATACAAAAAATCCCTAGGGCTGCTGTTCTGGCTTGCCTGGCTTTGCTTGCTGGTACTGCGGCAGCAATCTTTTTGGCTCAGTACGTGCGTAGTCAGGTGCAGGCCATAGAAGAGCAGTCTAAGTTAACAATGGTACAGCGTATCGTTGCGGCGCGTGATATGCCTGCAGGAACGCGCCTGGGTGATGCCGACCTGGCGGTACGGGATTTCCCCAGCCAATGGGCAGGCAGTGACTTGCTGGCGGCAAGCCGTTATACCGAGTTAAAAGATCACATATTATCAACCCCGATTATGGCTGGTGATGCCATGACATTGGCGCACGTCCAGCAGCCGCGTGGCTCATTTGCGCAACAGTTAGCCCCTGGCAGGCGTGCCATTACCCTGGCGGTTGATCAGGTAAATTCCATATCGGGTTTGTTAAAGCCAGGTGATTTAATTGATTTATACGTGTCTTTTGAGTACCAGCGCAAGCGCCTGACAACGCCCTTATTGCAAGGGGTGCAGGTACTGGCGACGGGCTCAGAAACAAATGACTCTGATAGCAATGCCTCGGACTCTGGCGGTTATTCCACCTTGACCCTGGACACGGCGCCAGAAGATGTGATCAAGCTTGTGGCCGCCCGTCAGGCCGGTAATCTTACAGCCATATTGCGCCACCCGGCTGATGCCAGCGCTGATCGACTAGCGGCCCGAGGTGATCTGGCTGCTTTGCTTGGGGTCGCCAATGCGCCCATTCAGCCCGTGCGCAAGGCTGTAATTCTGTATGGTTCAGCGGGCGCTAAAAACATACCAGCATGGGCCAGGGCAGAAAAACAGCCTCAACGACCTGGAAACGGTTGGTTTGATATGCCACCAGAAGCAAACTCAATGTCACTTAACGCAAGTGCTTTGCCAGCCGATGTTAGCAATACGCCTGCCGGAGTATTTGCACTGGGACCAATAGATAGTGTCGACGCCGAGCCAGAACAAGAACCTGGGGGAGAATAATGCTGAGACATATTTTTAACGGCTTAGGCGCTTTATTGATTCTGCTGGGTTCTGTGCCAGCCCTTGGGTTAGCCGCCGATCTCAAGGAAACAAAAATATCCCTACAGGTTGGAGAGGTACGGGTTTTAGGAATACCTGGCGTGGCCCGAGTGGCCGTGGGTGATGGCAAGGTGATCAATGCCGTGAGTACCGATGATAAGGAAGTAATTATTTTTGCCCGCAAGCCGGGTTTTAGTACCTTGCATGCCTGGACTGCCGCTGGAGCCTTAATACCATATACGGTAGTAGTCGCCCCCGAGGGAACCAAACAATTACAAACCGAGTTGCGCAGCCTACTGGAGCGTATACCAGGGGTACGTATATCGAGCCTGGGTGATAAATTGTTGATTGAAGGGGATGATTTATCCGATCATGATCGCGAACGTCTAACCGAACTTGGGCGACGTTACCCGCAGTTGCTGGATTTTACCGGTACGGTAGGCTGGGATCAAATGGTTTTGCTCGATGTGCAGGTGGTGGAGCTGCCAACCAGCGTAATGCGCGAGCTCGGTATCCGTTGGGATAGTTCTAGCACCGGTGGTTTAAGCCTGGCCTTGGGGGCTGATGGTGGCTCGCGGCGCTTTGCTGAGCGCCCTGGTCAAACCGTTATACCCCTGGCCTTTCCAACTGCTCCAGCAGCTGGATACTACGGTATTAATGCTTTATTTGCTGCGCAAATAAATCTGTTGGCTAAAGAAGGCAAGGCTGTGGTGCTGGCACAGCCACAATTATTGGCGCGTAGTGGTGCAACAGCCGAGTTTCTGGCCGGTGGTGAGGTGCCTTACAGCACGGTGGATGGCAACGGCAATACACAAACGTCTTTTAAATCCTATGGCGTGTCCTTGCAAATTACGCCTTCTATCGAGCGCAGCGGGGCGGTACGCTCGCGTATAGAAGTAGAGGTAAGTTCCATTGACCAAGCGCTATCGGTACCCAGCGGGCCGGCGCTAAAAACCCGTAGAACAGCCACTGAGTTTAACGTGCGCTCGGGGCAAACATTGATACTGGCCGGATTCTTGTCACGGGAAAAATCCCGCAATACTGATAGCGTGCCAGGCCTGGGTCAATTGCCAATACTGGGTAATTTATTCAAATCTTCAAAATTCCAGAATAATCAAACCGAACTGGCGATTCTGGTTACACCACACGTAGTCAGTGCGGAGCATCCAGATCTACAAATTCGTCAACAACGAGTGGCGGCAATCCTGGGGCAAAGCTTTAAGTCGGCGCCGGCGCTGATAAATACCGTTGGCGCAGATTTACGGTCGCCGGCCAAAGGCAGTACGCAAGCCTGGAATCCGCGCCAGATCAGTCCAGGCTCGCAGTGGCAAGGGGATTTATTTAAAACGGGTAACTAACATGCAAAAAATAAATGTAGAGCTATGTTACGAAAACAGCAGCAGTATAGAGAAGCAGTACGCATTGCCGTTATTAATTGGACGCGATCCTGATTGCGATCTGGTTTTACGCAGTTGGCGGGTAGCCCGGCGGCATGCGCGCATATTGTTGCGCCACGATGAAATTTGGCTGGAAGACTTTGGCTCCATACTTGGCACTTCCGTCAACGGCCAGCGGGTCGCTGAGTACGGCCCTTTGACAAACACAGACGAAATCGTAATCGGGCCGTGTTTATTACGCTTCAAGGGCTCGGTCAGGGCAACGCCGCAGGCTAATGTAGCGCTTGCGCCCGTGGCAAGCAGCAGGGCATTACAGGTAAACCTGGACCAAGCCCTGGAGTCGGACGCAAAGCAGCCACAGCCTGCTGATAACAGCGTTACTACTCAGGTATCTGGCGCGCTTAGGCAACGCTTGCATAAGGAGTTGATTACCGCTTTGCAGTTACGCAGGCGCGATATTACTGGCATGAGTGATTCGGCTTTACGAGCAGAAGCAACCGACATAATCGGTAGCTTGTTAACGGCTGAAAGCCATGGCATGACTGCAGATGAGTGCGCGCGTCTAATTGATGAATTGGTAAATGAGGCGGTCGGGCTGGGACCCTTGGAGCCGCTGTTGGCTGATAACGGCATAACAGAGATTATGGTCAATCGCCACGATGAGATTTATATCGAGCGCGCGGGCAGGTTACTGCGCAATAATGCCCGGTTTACCAGCGAACAGGCCTTACTTGGCGTCATCGAACGTATAGTATCACCTCTAGGGCGGCGTATCGATGATAACTCACCGATGGTGGATGCCCGCTTAAAGGATGGTTCCAGGGTAAATGCGGTGATCGCACCGGTAGCAATAAAAGGAGCCAGCCTGACCATACGTAAATTTCCGTCCAGGCGCTTGAGCATGGAAGATTTATTGGCTGTGGGTGCTTTAAGCGAGCCGATGGCCGAATTCTTGGGGCATTGCGTCAGGCATAAAAAAAACATTATCGTTTCAGGTGGTACCGGTTCGGGCAAAACCAGCCTTTTAAATATTCTTTCCAATGCCATACCAGATAACGAGCGCATTTTAACTATAGAAGATGCTGCTGAATTAAGGCTGAATCATCAGCACCTGGTCAGCCTTGAGGCCAGACCGGCCAATCTTGAGGGTAGAGGGCGTATAGAAATACGCGATCTGGTGCGCAATGCTTTGCGTATGCGCCCCGATCGTATAGTGGTAGGTGAGTGTCGTGGGGCAGAAGCCTTTGATATGCTTGCCGCAATGAATACCGGCCATGAGGGTTCGCTTACTACCTTGCACGCCAATGGTCCCAGAGATGCTTTGGCCAGGCTGGAAGCCATGATACTTATGGCCGGCATGGATTTGCCGCTACAGGCAATACGTGAGCACGTAGCCGCCAGTATTGACTTTTTAGTGCAGTTAGTACGCGTTGCAGATGGCAGGCGCCTTGTAAGCGCAATAGTACAGGTAACTGGCATAGAAGCTGGGCGTATACAGCTACAAGAGGTATTTTTATGCGAATCCGGGCCGCCAGCAAGGTTTAATCCCAGCGGCTTACTACCAGACGGATTTACTGGTGCTGCGGCTGTCAATAATGACTGGTTTGTCAACAGTTTGAGCATGACAACCACTCAGTCATTAGAATTCGGGCGCTGACCATGCTGGTATTATTGAGCTTGGCTGTATTGGGGCTGGCATGTACGTATTTGTTTTGGCTCTTGTTTAATTACGCCGACGCGCGTTGGAACAGTTTTCGGGGGCAGTTAAACCAGGACGCACGCAATACGCTGGATGCTGCTTTCTTATTCGTTGAGTTGGCGCATTTGCGCCCGCTAGCCTTTTGGGTCGCAGGTTTTACCATGCTGATTGCTGCCTGGCTGGTAGGGCGCTGGTGGGGCATCATACCGGTATTGCTTATGCTCTTTTTCTTGCCGGGCTTTATTTTACGTAATATGCGCCGCCGCCGCGCCAGACGCTTTGACGCCCAGCTGCCAGATTTGTTGCAGGCCCTGGCGGGCGCTTTGCGCGCTGGCTCCGGAGTTCAGCCAGCCTTGCAGCATATCGTGGCTCAATCGCAGCCACCTTTGGCGCAGGAGTTTGCTTTGTTGCTGCGCCAACAACGCCTGGGCATGAGCTTTTATGAGGCTTTAAGCCAGTTACGTGAGCGCATGCCAAGTGCGGCTTGTGCCCTGGTAGTTTCCGCCTTAACCGTAGCCGGACGCACTGGTGGCAACCTGGCAGATATACTTGAAAACATTGCTGTCACGCTGCGGGCCCGAGAACATTGGCTGGGGCGCGTGCAGGCCTTAACGGCACAAGGGCGCTTACAAAGTAATGTTATGACCGCGCTGCCCATTTTGCTGGTTATGGTACTCGCCCAGCTAGACCCGGATACTATGGCTTTGTTGTGGCAAACCTGGCCTGGCTGGCTACTGATGCTGGCTATGCTGGTGCTGGAATTGTGCGGGTATTTATGGATAAGGCGTATTATCGCCATTGACGTGTAGGGGCTTTAATTGTGTTTTGGCTTTGGCCCGGCCTGGTTTTGGTATTTATCTCGGTAGGCCTTACTTTATGGGTACTCGCCTGGCCTTGGGCCAAGAACCTGGATACTGGCCAAAGAGGCAGGCAAATGGCTTTCTGGTGGCCCTGGATATTAGCCATGGCCCCGTATTGCGCTCCAGCCGTAACCTGGCACATGCGCCACAATCTGCGCCTGTGGTCGGTGCGTTCTGGTCTTGCCAGCCACTGGACGTGTGAACGTTGGTTGGCAGCCAGGGTTTTGAGTGCACTGGGCTTTATGCTGTTTTGCCTTGCCGCAGGTAGCCTACTTGGACTATCGCTGCGGCTGATTGTTTTGGGCGTTTGTGTGTGTTTGGTCGTGGGTTTTTTCTGGCCAGAACTCTGGCTGCGCAGGATAGCTGCGGCAAGACAAAAGCGCATGCGCCAGGAATTAGCCTTTATGTTGGACCTGCTTGGTTTGTGTGTCGAAGCCGGTTTGAGTTTATCTGCTGCCTTGAACCAGGTAACAAGTCAGGCTCCAAGTGGTTTGTTGCGTGATAGTCTGGCGCAAGCGGCGAGCCTGGAGAGGACGGGTTTAAGCCGCCAGCAATGGCTGGCAAAATGGGCTGCAAACGTAGATTTGCCTGGGGTGCATAGTCTGGTATTGGCCTTAGCTCAGGCCGATCGCCTGGGCATGAACCTGGGCCCATTATTACGTGCTCAAGCCGCCAGAGAGCGCAGTGAAAGGTTTCAGCGGGCAGAAAAAATGGCTTTGCAGGCCCCGGTAAAAATGCTTTTACCCATGATTGTATGCATTTTTCCCTGTACTTTCATTGTTATAGCCTTTCCTATAGTGGTGCAAATAATGGATAGCAGCTTATGATATTTGCCAGGTTACGCGGCCCTTGCGCACCGACCTCCTGGATAGGTCAGCCTGGGCCTTTGCGTATACGCGTTGCCAAAGGCTTTAGGCAAAGATTTTTTGGCTTGGCGCTATGGCAATCCTGGGGTGATAGCCCGTGTGCCCTTATGTTTACTTCTTGTTGTGCCATCCATACCTTTGGCCTGTGTGTGCCAATTGATGCGATTTTTTTAAATAAAACAGGCAGAATCTGCAGCTTTGTCTCTAATTTGGCTCCCAACCGGATAGCGCTTGATCGTGCCGCTGGTGCTGTGCTTGAGCTGCCAGCACAATACTGCCGCCAGGAGCACTGGCGCAATCAGGTAGAAAAGGCCTTGTCGGACTGGAAAATGGTAGCGTAAATTGGATAAAAACTACTGTAAATCAACGCGGTAATTAGTATATCCAGGGCCAATGCCAGCCACAGCACAAGGCTATCGCCCACGCCAGTAGCTAACAACAAACCCAATAATTCGTGAATACCGAAATATACCCCTGCCCAGCAGGCAATAAAAACAATAATTGCATATTTATTGCGCCAACAAGCTACCATTGAATAAAACAAGGCTCGTTTAATAGCTAAATTGTGCCAGGCAACCAGTGCTGGGGTGTGCCAGAAAAGCGCCGATAGTAATACATAAAGTATTCCAAACAGTATCAACGGTGCCTGCATTGCTTGGGTCAGGGCAAGCATATCTATGTCACCAGCGCCGTCCATGCTTGTTAGCAGCTCTGATAAAAACGGTGTTATCGCCAGCAGGGCTATTACAAAAGAACAGGCAAAATACAGCCAGCCCAAGCGATGCAGTCGGGCAAATACGCCATTTTGCTTTAGAGGTGCAAGCCACATGTATGGCATCAGACGTTGCTTGTCACTTAGGTGTCGGCTGGCTGATATGGTTATAAAGCTGAGGGCTGGGGTCAGTACCAGCAAAATCACTTGCCCAAGCAGTGGAATAAGTATCCCTATATTTACCAGCATGCTGGTGAACATACTCCAAAAGAGCATGGCTGCCGGCTGACGTTTGAATAAGGTATAGCCCTGAACAATCCAATTCCAGCCCGCGTTGGCAGGTAAGATGGCAGCCTGCAGGGGGGCGCTGACTATATTACTCATGAGACTGGCAGTGCGGGAGGGGTTTGCGTGCAGCGCAAGCGTAAAATACGCTCAAAGTGGCGTGGGTCGTGCGGCTTTAGGGTTTGCGCCGGCCTGGGCAAGTAAAAATCATATAGACGCGAAATCCAGAACCGCAGGGCTGCCGCGCGCAGAATTATGGGCCACGCGCTCAGCTCACCAACAGTAAAAGGGCGTACCTGGTTATAGGCTTGCAGCCAGGCAAACAGGCGCTTTTTAATAAAGCGTCCGCTGGGCCTGTGGATGCACCAATCGTTTACGCTAACGGCCACATCGAATAACCAGGTATCACAACCAGCAAAATAAAAGTCAATGAAGCCGCCCATTTGGGGAGTTTCGTAGGTGCCATCAAATAAGACGTTGTCCCGGAACAGGTCGCAGTGGCCTGGGCCGTAAGGCAATTGCTGATATTCAGTGGTTTTGGCGTAAGCCAGCTGCTCCGCCAAGGAATCTTCCAGCAGCTTGAGTTGCTCGGTATTTAAAAATGGCTTAAGCGCCGGGGCAGTTTGTTGCCACCAGTCTAGCCCGCGTAAATTTTTTTGCTGCATGGGGAAGCTCTGCGCGGCCAGATGGGCCTGGGCCAGGGTCCTGCCAGCCAGCATACAGTGGGCTGGGCTTGGTTCAGGCTCATAGCCACCGCTTAGGCGTGTAACTATGGCGCATGGCTTACCATGCAGGCTACTTATGCGCTGGCCATTTTGTAGCGTTTGTGGCTCTGGTACCGGCACGCCTGCATTGGCAAGATGATGCATAAGTTCTATATAAAAGGGCAGCTGCTGGGCCGTTAATACCTCGAATAAGGTAAGTACAAAAGAGCCTTGCGTGGTATCCAGAAAATAATTGGTGTTTTCTATGCCGGCAGTGATGCCGCGTAACGATACCAGCTCGCCAAGTTTATACTGTAGTAACAGATTGCGCGCTTCAGCGTCGCTAACAGGTGTAAATACGGCCATTTAAATTTCTTAAGGGCTGTCAAACCAAAATGATAGTGAATCAGGGATTTTAGTCCAATCGGAGCCACCCAGAGTATGGATAGCAGTGCCTGGCAATTTTGCGTTGCCCCCATGATAGACGTCAGTGATCGTCATTGCCGTTATTTTCATCGCTTACTCGCACCGCAGGCGCGCTTATATACCGAGATGGTTACTACTGGGGCCTTGTTGCGCGGCCAAGCCGCCAGGCATCTAGACTATAACCCGAGCGAGCATCCACTCGCTTTACAGCTGGGGGGCAATGACCCCAAAAGCCTGGCGCAGTGTGCCAAACTAGGCCAGCACTGGGACTATGACGAGATAAATCTGAATTGCGGCTGTCCATCGGATAGGGTGCAGCAGGGTGCTTTTGGTGCCTGCCTGATGCTTAACCCGCAGCTGGTTGCAGATTGTGTAAAAGCCATGCAAGATGCCGTTGACCTGCCCATTAGCGTCAAGCACAGGCTCGGCATAGATTATGAAACTAACTACGGCTTTGTGCGTGATTTTGTCGGTACCTTGTACGAGCAGGGTTGCAGAATATTTATTGTGCACGCCCGCAATGCCGTATTGCAGGGTTTATCGCCAAAAGAGAACCGCCAGATTCCGCCTTTGAGATACGAGTTTGCCGCGCGGTTGAAAGTAGATTTTCCTCAGGCGGTGATAGTATTGAACGGTGGCTTGGCAGAGGTTGATGCTTGCGTTGCACAATTGCAGACCTTTGATGGCGTAATGCTAGGGCGTGCCGCGTGGCACCACCCCGCAGTACTGAAAAAATTGCAAGTGGCGCTTGATCCAAGCGTACAAGTTCTTGACGACCAGAGCATTTTTGCGCAATTGGAGCGCTATATCCAGGCCGAACACGCCCAAGGCACCCCGCTGCAGATACTTCTCAGAGGTGTTTTGGGCTGGCAGTCGGGTACGGCTGGTGCGCGTATCTGGCGCAGGATGTTATACGATCCGCAACTGTTACGTACCCATGGCGCGGACGTTCTGCGCCTGGCCTGGCAGGCATTGGCGCATTAATTGTCTGGTTGGCTGGGCCAGTCGCGGATATATGCCTTGAGCATATTGTTTTCAAACTCTTGCGCTTTTACTATGGCACGGGCCATATCGTAAAAAGAAATTACGCCCATAAGTGTGGGGCCATCCATTACCGGTATATAGCGGGCGTGCTTATCCAACATGAGGCGTTGTACTTCATTTACGTCGGTATTTGGGGTCACGCTTAGGGGGGCGTCATCCATGATACTGCGGACCGTAAAGTTGCCTACCTGACCGTCATGGGCATGCAGGTGGTTGATAATCTCACGAAAAGTGAGCATGCCTACCAGTTGGCCGTGCTGCATTATGACCAGTGAACCAATATCAAATTGACTCATAGTGGCTATGGCGTCCTGTATAGACATATTGGGTGTCCCGGTGTAGAGGGTGTCGCCTTTCACGCGTAATATTTCTTTAACTTTTAGCATGTCGTTATCCAAAATTCAGTTGTTTGTCTTTTTTGCACCGGAGGTAGTGGTAAACACTTCATCCAGAGTCGGGTCTTGGTCTTGGAGGATAGCGCTTAACGCCTGTCTGAACTTTGGTGTGAATCCAGGCTGGCTTCTATCAAGTAGCAGCTTATCAAATAATTGCCCCAGTTTTTTCTGTTCAGGGTCGCAGGTCATAACCCAGTTATCACTATCAGCAGCAGGTACAGCATAAGAGAGCGCGCGCAAGTTGCCCAAGATTATTTCAAGCTGCTCGGGATGGATACGTAACTCTGCCTCCAGATCAGATTTTTGACACCCGGCTGGCTGCTGGTTGCGCTTAGCCCAAAGCATTTGCAAAATTATCAGGGAGTCCAGCATTTGTTTGCCGGCAAAATGACGTGAAATTTGGATATGCAGCCGTAAAGCGGGTAGTAAAGAAGCTATGGTGGCACCCATTAAAATTACCAGCCAGGATAAATAAAGCCACAATAAAAATATTGGTAATACAGCGAAAGCGCCATAAATAATGGTGTAGGAAGGAAACTTGGTTAAATACCAGGTAAAACCCGCCTTCATTATGCTCAACACTACCGAAGCCCCCACGCCACCATAGAGCGCGTCTCGCCAGTTTACTTTGCAGTTGGGTACAAACATATATAGCGCAGTAAAGCTTAGAATTGCAATAAAAAATGGCATAAGACGCAAAGCTATGCTAACTATTTCGGGCAAATCGGCTACATACCCAAGCGACTCGCGCAATAGGGTAGCGCTGGCCCATATGCTGGCGCCAGAAAAAATGGGGCCAAGCGAAATTATGGCCCAATATATGAGCAGGCGTTGCTGCATGGGACGTTGGCGCTGCACATTCCATATTTCGTTAAATGCTCCGTCGATAGTCATTATCAACATTATGGAAGTAACTACCAGAAATGCGCCGCCAACTGCGGTAAGGCCAGAAGCCTGGGAGGCAAACTGATTAAGATACTGCATGATATTAGCAGCAACCGCTGGCGGCAGCAGGCTTTCACTGAGAAAGTTTTCCAAAGCCTGGTGAAACTGCGCAAACAACGGAAAGGCGGTAAATAAAGCTAGTACCACAGCCAATAGGGGCACTATCGCCAGTACGGTGGTGAAGGTCAGGCTGGCTGCGACCTGGGTAAGTTTACGCTGGGCGGCAAATAACATGGTAAAACTCAGGATTTCAAGCGCACGCGTCTTGAGTTTTGAGCCAATAGCCAGTGCTGACATTTTTTCTTTGCGCATATGCAGCGATAATATGTAAATGGAAACCAAATTATCAACAGTTTATCTAAATTTGGCGCGCCTATGCTTATTCGGGCTGATCGTGCTGTGTTTATCCTGGGAGTTGTGGCTGGCACCGCTGCGTCCAGGGGGGTCGTTGCTGGCACTGAAAGCGGTGCCGTTATTGTTTGCCGTGCGCGGCGTCTCGCGTGCCAGTCTATACACTCTGCAATGGGTGGCTATGCTCAGCCTCGTATACCTTATGGAAGGCGTCGTACGGGCCTGGTCGGATATCTCCGTGCAGTCACAATCTTTGGCCTGGGTGGAAATCGTATTGGCTAGCGGTCTGTATCTGGGCGCTATTTTGTACGTGCAGCCTGCAAAAAAAGCAGCGCGTAAAAAACCTGTGTAAGAATATGTGTTTAATAAGTGTAATAATCAACTTTACTTAATGGCGGTGTTTGGAATATGTCTGGCAATACTTTAGGCAGCCTTTTTCGTGTTACTAATTTTGGCGAATCACACGGTCCAGCCATAGGCGTGGTAATAGATGGTTGCCCGCCGGGGCTGGAGCTTACCGAAGCTGATATACAGGCCGAATTGGATCGCAGGCGTCCTGGTACTTCCAGGCACGTTACCCAAAGGCGCGAGCCGGATGAGGTAGAGATCCTATCTGGTACCTACTTTGGCGTAACTACCGGCACCCCCATAGGCTTGCTTATACGTAATACGGATGCCCGCAGCAGAGATTACGCCAATATCAGCGACAGCTTCCGGCCGGGTCACGCCGACTACACCTATTACAAGAAATTTGGCGTACGTGACCCGCGTGGTGGCGGCCGTTCTTCAGCGCGCTTAACCGCACCTACCGTGGCAGCCGGGGCCGTAGCACGCAAGTGGCTGCAACAGCAGCATGGTTTGCAAATACGGGCTTATATGAGCCAGCTTGGTCCAATAAAAATCCCTTTTGTAGATTGGCAACACGTCAATGAAAACCCTTTTTATGCCCCCAATGCTGCTATTGTCCCGCAGCTGGAAACCTTCATGGATGGCTTGCGCAAGGCTGGCGATTCGGTCGGTGCGCGCCTGGAACTTAGCGCCACCGGTGTGCCAGTTGGCTGGGGTGAGCCTATATATGACCGTTTGGATGCCGATATAGCCCATGCCATGATGGGACTGAATGCCGTAAAAGGGGTTGCATTGGGCTCCGGGTTCGATTGTGTAGGCATGTATGGTTCGGAGCACGGCGATGAAATGACACCGGACGGCTTTTTAGGTAACAATGCTGGTGGGGTATTGGGTGGTATATCTTCTGGTCAGGAAATACGGGTTTCTCTGGCCATCAAGCCGACTTCCAGCATACGCATAGAACGCAAGTCGGTGAATACCGACAACCAGGCCGTGATGGTGCAAACCTTGGGGCGACACGACCCTTGTGTAGCGCTGCGGGCAGCACCAATAGTAGAAGCCTTGTTGGCCCTCGTTTTAATGGATCATGCTCTACGTCACCGGGCGCAGTGTGGTTAGTAGTTTATGGCGCTGGGTGCGCAGCCCGGCAGTATTGCTTGGTAGCGCGCTAGTGATGCTTAATGGTTGCGCTCAGGTGTACACGACCAGTCCTGGTGCTGTAGGTGTTAACCGTAGTCAGTATATGAGCACTATGGTCTCACAACAGCAGCTGGATCAGCAGGCAGCGGCTCAATACCGGCAAGTAATAGCCCAGGCTAAAGACAGGGCCATGCTCGATACAAACGCGGCCCAGAGCAAAAGGGTAAAAGCAATTACCGAGCGTCTTATCAGGCAGGTTGGAGTATTTCGCCCGGATGCAGCAAGCTGGGACTGGGAGGTGCACCTCATAAAGTCGCCCGAGGTTAATGCCTGGTGCATGCCGGGTGGCAAGATAGCCGTATATACGGGTATGCTTGATAAAATCAAGCCAACGGATGCCGAGCTGGCCGCGGTTATAGGTCATGAAATTGCGCACGCCTTGCGCGAGCACGCCCGTGAAAGGGTGTCACAACAAATGCTCTCAGGTCTGGGCATCTCAATATTGTCTGCTATGGGTGGCAGTCAGGCGGCTACAGATCTTGGCTCTACGCTAAGCAATGTCATGTTTACCCTGCCTAACAGCAGGCAGCACGAAATCGAGGCCGATCGGATGGGGGTCGAGCTAGCGGCTCGGGCCGGCTATGACCCCAGTGCAGCCATTAGCCTGTGGCAGAAGATGGCCAGCCAGGGTAACGCGGCTGTGCCAGAGATGCTCTCTACGCACCCCTCATCGCAGAGCCGCATCCAGGAATTGCAGCGCGCTGCAGAACAAGTTGCGCCCTTATACAAAAAATAATGCGTAAGTGCAGGGTAATAAGAGCTTTAAGGCCTTAATTAATTTATACTAGATTGTTTGCAAGCAACAATTTTAGAGATTTACTATGTCTATGTCCAAAACGCTGTATGACAAGCTCTGGGATGCCCACGTTGTGCACCAGGGCGATGACGGTACCTGTGTCTTATATATCGATCGTCACTTGCTTCACGAAGTAACCAGTCCACAGGCGTTTGAGGGACTGGAGCTAGCCGGACGCAAACCATGGAATATTCAGGCCAATCTTGCGGTTTCTGACCATAACGTGCCGACTACCGATAGAGAACAAGGTATTAAAGACCCCATATCACGCCTGCAGGTTGATACTCTGGATGAAAACTGCGCCAAATGGGGCATAACACAGTTTCGCATGAATGATAAGCGCCAAGGTATTGTGCATATCATAGGCCCGGAGCAGGGTGCTACCTTACCGGGGATGACGGTGGTATGTGGTGATTCCCATACCAGTACCCACGGGGCCATGGGAGCCCTTGCATTTGGTATAGGCACGTCCGAGGTCGAGCACGTGCTGGCGACTCAAACCTTGCTGATGAAAAAAAGCCGCAATATGCTGATCCAGGTCAATGGCGAGCTGCCAGCAGGGTGCACAGCCAAGGACTTGATCTTGTACATAATTGGCCAGATAGGCACTGCTGGCGGCACTGGGTATGCCATAGAGTTCGCAGGTCAGGCGGTACAAGACTTATCCATGGAAGGTCGCATGACCATGTGTAATATGTCCATAGAAGCAGGTGCGCGCTCGGGCATGGTGGCCGTTGATGACACCACCATCAATTATTTTAAGAACCGTCCTTATGCCCCTAAAGGGCGGGCCTGGGAGCAGGCGGTTGAGTACTGGCGTACGTTGCATTCAGACCCGGGGGCGCAGTTTGATCGTATTGTTGAAATTGATGCCAGCCAGGTGCAGCCGCAGGTTAGCTGGGGCACCTCGCCAGAGATGGTGGTGGCGGTTGGGGCTACAGTCCCAGACCCGGCAACAGCCAAGAATGATACGCAGCGCAAGGGCATGCAAAGGGCGTTGCAGTACATGGGTTTGGACGCCGGTATACCGATTACCGCGATAAAAATTGACAAGGTTTTTATCGGTTCCTGCACCAATGCCAGAATAGAGGATATGCGTGCTGCCGCCAGCGTTATCAAGGGGCGCAAGCTGGCAGACAATATCAAGCTGGCGATGGTGGTACCTGGCTCTGGTCTGGTCAAAGAACAGGCTGAAGCCGAAGGCCTGGATAAGATATTCCTGGACGCTGGTTTTGAATGGCGTGATCCAGGCTGTTCCATGTGCCTGGCCATGAATGCCGACCGGCTGGAGCCGGGTGAGCGTTGTGCGTCTACCTCAAATCGTAATTTTGAGGGTCGCCAAGGACAAGGTGGGCGTACTCACCTGGTCAGCCCGGCCATGGCTGCAGCCGCGGCTATCGCCGGCCATTTTGTCGATGTGCGCAATTTTTAGGGTTAGGACGTTATGCAAGCTTTTACCACACACAAGGGGCTGGTAGCCCCCCTTGATCGCGAAAATGTCGATACCGATCTGATTATTCCCAAGCAGTTTTTAAAATCCATTAAGCGTACCGGTTTTGGGCCAAACCTATTCGATGAGCTGCGTTATCTGGATCATGGCGAACCTGGTATGGACAATCAGGCCAGGCCTTTAAACCAGGATTTTGTGCTGAATCAGCCACGCTATGCCGGGGCTTCGATACTGTTGTGTCGCAAGAATTTCGGCTGTGGCTCGAGCCGCGAGCACGCTCCCTGGGCTTTACAGCAGTCTGGGTTCAGGGCTTTAATAGCGCCATCATTTGCTGATATATTCTTTAATAATAGCTTTAAGAATGGCTTATTACCCATTGTTTTATCTGAAGAAATCGTTAGTAAACTTTTTCGTGATGTGCAGGCAACTCCAGGTTATGAATTAAGTATCGATCTACAGGAGCAGCGGGTGTCTAGTCCTGCTGGCGAGGTCTGGGGTTTTGAGGTTGATCCATATCGTAAACAGTCCTTGCTCAAGGGGCTGGATGAAATAGGTCAAACATTATTATTGGCTGATCGGATCAAGGATTTTGAGCAACAGCGCGCCCAACAACGCCCCTGGCAGGCGCATGCATAGTTAGCACCAGATTTTATTGCAGAACATTCTTAATTATTTTGGAAAACATATGGTGGCACGTGTAGCAGTATTGCCTGGTGATGGCATAGGTCCGGAAATAATCGAACAGGCTTTGCGCGTTTTAAGTGCGCTCAAATTGGATATAGTTTTTGAGCATGGCTTGGTTGGTGGCGCAGCTTATGCTGCAACAGGGCACCCTTTGCCCACGGCCAGCCTGCAGCTAGCCAAATCTGCCGATGCCATACTGTTTGGCGCCGTGGGTGACTGGCAGTACGACAAGCTGGAGCGTTCATTAAGGCCGGAGCAGGCCATTTTGGGCTTGCGCAAAGAGCTTGGGCTGTTTGCTAATCTGCGCCCAGCTATTTTGTTTCCTGAGCTGGCCAGTGCTTCGACCTTAAAGCCGGAAGTTGTGGCTGGGCTGGATATACTGATAGTACGCGAGCTTACTGGTGATATTTACTTTGGCCAGCCGCGTGGGGTGCGTACCGTACAGCAAGGCCAATTTGCTGGCGAGCAAGAGGGTTTTGATACCATGCACTATGCTGCAACGGAAGTGCGCCGTATCGCCAAACTTGCCTTTGAGACTGCGCTTAAAAGGCAAGGGCGTTTATGTAGCGTGGATAAGGCCAATGTGCTCGAAACATCGCAATTCTGGCGCGATATTGTCACTGAAGTTGGCAAGGATTATCCACAAGTTCAGCTCAGCCATATGTACGTGGATAATGCCGCCATGCAGCTGGTGCGTGCCCCTAAAGAGTTTGACGTCATAGTAACCGGCAATCTGTTTGGCGATATTCTATCCGACGCTGCCGCTATGCTCACCGGTTCAATCGGTATGCTGCCGTCGGCTTCTCTTAATGCCAGTAGCCAGGGCATGTATGAGCCGATTCATGGTTCTGCCCCGGATATAGCCGGCCAGAACATAGCCAATCCATTAGCTGCCATTCTGTCTGCTGCCATGTTGTTGCGCTATTCTCTTGATATGCCGGTTGCAGCCCAAAAGATCGAGTCTGCGGTTAAAGATGTTTTGCAACAAGGTTTGCGCACTGCTGATTTGTATGAGCATGGTACAACCAAGGTTTCTACTGCAGAAATGGGCGATGCTATCTTGAAAGCATTAAAATAATACTTTTATTTATTGGTTTAGGCGGATTTATATGTCTCAGGCTGTAGGTTTGGTAGGCTGGCGCGGGATGGTCGGCTCGGTGCTTATGCAGCGCATGCGCGCAGAGAACGATTTTGCACTGTTTGAGCCAGTCTTTTTTTCCACTAGCAATGCCGGTGGTAAGGCCCCCGATTGGGCTGATGGGCAGGAAGTTTTACAAGATGCCTACGATATTGAAGCCCTGAAAAAATTACCTATAATAATCACCACTCAAGGCGGTGATTACACTTCTGCGGTTTACCCCAAGTTGCGCAATGCTGGCTGGCAGGGTATGTGGATAGATGCTGCTAGCACATTACGCATGCAAGACAGCTCGGTGATAGTGTTGGATCCTGTCAACCGTGCAGTAATAGATAAAGCCTTAAAGCGCGGCGTGCGCGAGTTTGTAGGTGGCAATTGCACGGTTAGCTGCATGCTGATGGGCTTGGCTGGACTATTCAAGGCTGATATGGTCGAGTGGTTGACGTCCATGACATACCAGGCAGCATCCGGTGGCGGGGCCCGTCATATGCGCGAGCTGCTAACCCAATTTGGTATATTGCACGCTGCGGTTGAGCCACTGCTTAAGGATCCAGCCAGCGCCATTCTTGATATCGACCGCGGCGTGTTGCAGACTCAGCATGATGCTGCGCTACCGCATGATAATTTTGGTGTGCCGCTAGCTGGCAGCCTGATTCCCTGGATTGATTCTGATATTGGCGGCGGTGTCTCACGCGAAGAATGGAAAGGCGGGGCAGAGACCAATAAAATTCTTGGTCGTGGCGCTGGTTTTGAGACACCAGCCATTGCCGTGGATGGTTTATGCGTACGTATTGGCGCCATGCGCTCCCATAGTCAGGCATTGACAATTAAATTGCGCGGCGATATCCCCATGGACGAAATTCATGCTGCCATCAGTTCGGGTACTGAATGGGCTAAATTGGTGCCAAACGACAAGCAGTCCAGTATGCAAGAGTTAAGTCCAGTGGCTGTAACCGGTACCCTGGATATTCCGGTAGGGCGTTTGCGTAAAATGGCTATGGGACCACAGTATTTGAGTGCTTTTACGGTTGGCGACCAGCTGTTATGGGGAGCTGCCGAACCGTTACGGCGTATGTTACGCATTGCCTTGGGTGAGCTTTGATGCAAAAGCCTTATTCTGTACGCGTGCTTGCCACGGCCAAAAACACAGCGGCTTGTATGCTGGCCGTGGGCGTTTGCTCGTTGGGCCTGATGGGAGCGAGCGCTACATTGGCAGCCGAGCTGGGCCACGCGCGTCTGGTTTCTGGCGTTGGCCAGGAGTTGCGTATAGTAATCCCGGTGGTGGGCTTAAATCAGGCCGACCTGCAAGCGTTCGAGGTCGTTGTGGCGCCGGCTGCAGACTGGCAACAAGCAGGGCTTACGCCGCCGGTTGCACTGGAAAGCTTGACGATAAAGCTTCAGCCCGACGACCTGAACAGCGAACGCATGCTTTTGCAAATAAGCTCAAGTCAAGCTTTCGACCAGCGTCTGGCCGACTTGCTGCTGGATATAAAAACCGCGTCGGCGCAACAGCGCTATCAAGTATCTTTGATCAATCCCAACCAGCTTGCCCTGGATTCGATACAAAAGGCACAGGCTGCCCCCGCGCTTTCATCCGGAGCTAAAAGTCAAGCCGCAGTTAGCAATGACAGCATAAGTGTACGCCCAGGCGATACGATGTTTGCCATCAGCCGCAAGCACCTGCCTCAAGGGGTATCGGTTTATCAGTTGATGATGGCTTTGTTTATGCATAACCAGGACGCATTCATAAGCAATAACGTCAACCTGGTACGTGCTGGTGCTATTTTACAAATGCCAGAACAGTCACAAATTCTGGCGATTTCAGATGCTGAAGCCCGACGCTTGTTTGTGGCTCATAATCAGGAGTTTGCCAGGTTAAGGGGGATGGCCAAGACGCAGGCTGGTGTCGCCGTAGAACTTCAGGACAAGGCATTTGACGCCAGTGCGGGGACTATAGCTGCTGCTGATAGCCAGCTGGCGGACGAGGCCACAGAAACAAAGGACGTATTACGCTTAAGCGCTGCGCCGCTTGCTGGCTCTGCTACGGGTGGGGCTGATGCTTCTGCAGGTGGTGCTGATGCAGCCAGCGACGCAGCCGGGTCTACGCATGTGCAAAATGGCGCGACACAGGCAAATGCAAGTCAGTCCCATAAAGAGGACATGCCTGTAGACACCAATGCTAAGCCTGCGCCTACAAATGATAAGCCAGGCGTAGCAGATTCGTTGGCGGCAGCCATAAGCTCAACTATAGGTGGTAATGCAGCGCGTGCCGATACCGACCAGGACGTGCGTGAAGATACCAAGGCCGCTGAAGCCCGTGCTATCGCCGAGGCCAAAGAGCGCGTAGGGCAATTAGAGGACAATATCAAGAATCTTAACGAGGCCCTGAAGGCGCAAGGTATTGCCGCTAAGGATGCGGTGGTGCAAGGGGCTGAAGCCGTTGGACACTCTTTGGAGCAGTTATCGGAAGCTTTACATGAGGCTGAGGAAACAGAAAATAGCACCAAGGCTGAGCATACTGATGCTGATACTGATGCTGATGCCAGCATTACTAGCGATGCGGCTACGGGTAGGTCAATAGCAAAAACTGATAAAGCTCATACGGACTCTCCAAGCGGCTCTTCTGTTGCTGCCGACACTGGCAAGAGTGGTGCTGATCAAGCGCATGAGCCTACAACTGATTCGTCTAAAACCGCAGTAGAAAAACCCGATCATGGGCGTGCTGGTGCTACTCAAACAGCCAGTACCATAACTGACAAAGCCTTGGTTTCTAAGCCAAGATCATGGTTTAAGGATAATATTGTGCCGGTAATTTCTGGCTTACTGGCCCTGATCGTGTTATTGGTAGTTTGGATCTTGCGCAGAGCCAGTAAAAAAACGGCAATGGCCAATGAACAGGCCCAAGTGACTGAAGCCATGGTACAACAAAAAATAAAGGATATAGACCTGGATCTTAAGTAGTCTGCCAGGATTTTGTTGGAGATGTAACTTTAATGATGCGCATTGCGCTTGGTCTTAGCTATGACGGCGGGCATGCTCACGGTTGGCAAACGCAGCCAGACAAAATGGGCTTGCAGGATACGCTCCAAAAGGCCCTGGCAAATTTTTTAAATCAAGATCATGTCGCTACTGTTTGCGCCGGGCGCACCGACACCGGTGTGCATGCCTTGCAGCAGGTAGTACATCTGGACACCAGCGCGCAACGTTCTGAGTACTCTTGGGTCAAGGGCTTAAACTCATTTTTGCCGTCTTACATTGCCGTGCAGTGGGCCAGGAGCGTCAATGAAAATTTTCATGCCAGATTTTCTGCCCGGCAGCGCACCTATTTTTATTTGTTACACAATACCCCGATCCGCTCTCCTATACTCGCAGGGCGGGTAGGCTGGTCCTACGAGCGCTTGGATTTACATGCCATGCGTAGTGCCGCTGCGTGTTTAATTGGTAAGCATGACTTCAGTGCTTTCCGGTCTGCCCAATGTCAGGCTAAAAACCCGGTGCGCAATATATTCAAGCTGGATATAAGTGTGCACGGATCGTATTACTTATTTCATTTTTCTGCCGATGCGTTTTTGCATCATATGATTCGCAACCTGATGGGTTGCCTATTATTGATTGGCAAGGGTAAACACCCCCCCGGCTGGCTGGCTGAGGTACTCCAGGCTCGTCAACGGCGTTTGGCTGCACCAACCTTTATGCCCGATGGCCTGTATATGGCGCATGTACAGTATGCCGAAGAATTCATGTTGCCGTTACTGCCTGCACGGGTAGCACTGGAACACCATTTGGGTAACTTTGGTGCTTGAGTATATTATTACGGATACTTTTAGCTAACAATAGTTGTAGGTTTTACCCTCTTATCGTATAGAATTACCAGATCTGAGGCGGCAGGGTTACAATTCCGGTTCCACTTCTAGGGACAGCGATGAAATACTTTTTACTATTATCCCGCTGGATTGATAGTTTGAACACTTTGGTAGGACGTGCCATTACCTGGCTGGTGCTGGTGGTGGTGTTGGTTAGTGCTACCAATGCGGTATTTCGTAAACTTTTTAGCCTTAGTTCAAACGCCTGGCTGGAATTGCAGTGGTACCTTTTTGGCGCAATCTTCCTGCTGGCATCAGGCTATACCTTTTTGCGTAACGAGCACGTACGGGTCGATGTGCTGGCGCAAAAACTGCCCGAGAAAACGCAGATAGGTATAGAAATTTTTGGGGTTATATTTTTTCTCATGCCAGCGGCTTGCCTGGTTTTCTGGCTTTCCATACCGTACTTCTGGGATTCTTTCCAGATGCAAGAGCTGTCATCCAACACCGCAGGTTTAATACGCTGGCCAGCCAAGTTATTGATACCAGTCGGTTTTTTTCTTCTTATTCTGGCTGGAGTATCACATTTAATCAAGTGCATAGGGTTTTTGCTGGGGCGTTGCCCGAACCCGATGAATGTGGATAAAGGTAAATCCAGCGAGGAGACGCTCGTCGACGACATTATTGCGCAGCAAAATCTTAACGGACAAGGTCGCTAGTCATGGATTTTCTCGTAGCCAATCTAGCGCCTATCATGTTTTTAAACCTGATAGTTTTCCTAATTCTTGGATTCCCGGTGGCGTTCTCGCTGGCGGCCACCGGTGTTTTGTACGGTCTGGTTGCCATAGAGTTCGACTTGATGAGCCCTTTGTTGTTTCAGGCTTTACCACAAAGAATTTTTGGTATTGTCAGTAATGACACTTTGCTTGCAGTGCCATTTTTTACGTTTATGGGGCTTATCCTGGAGCGTTCCGGCATGGCCGAGGACTTGCTGGACACCGTCGGTCAGTTATTTGGTCCCTTGCGCGGGGGCCTTGCCATTGCAGTAGTTTTTGTGGGGGCTTTGCTAGCCGCTACCACTGGCGTTGTGTCAGCCTCGGTGATTTCCATGGGCCTGATATCTTTGCCCATTATGCTGCGTTATGGCTATGACCGACGTTTGGCTACCGGTGTAATAGCTGCTTCAGGAACGCTATCACAAATAATTCCCCCTTCACTGGTTTTGATAATACTGGCTGACCAGCTCGGCCGCTCCATAGGTGATATGTATCGCGGAGCAATGCTGCCTGGCTTGGTGCTGGCGGGCGCATATATGGCGTATGTGTTTTTAGTAGCTATAGTACGACCTAGTCATGTACCGGCTCTGCCGCCCGAAGCGCGTGGCTTTGTTGATGCCAACGGGCGCCGTGGGTTGCGCTCGTTGCTGGTTCTCACCCTAATCGCAGCAACCGTAGCCCATTTTGGTTCGCAGTATTATTTTAGTTCGCACACCGATATACCGGTCGATGAGCGTGTGGTAATCATTTTGCTTATATGGGGGATTGCGGCGCTATTAATGGCTGTTGTCAACCGATTGCTGCGTTTGGGCTGGTTATCGGCCATGGCCGAACGCGTAGTATTTGTCATGATACCGCCTTTGGCGCTTATTTTTCTGGTGCTGGGTACGATTTTTATTGGCCTGGCTACGCCAACCGAGGGCGGGGCTATGGGTGCCGTAGGCGCGCTTGTTATGGCAGTCTCGCGTGGCCGGTTTTCCGTCTTGCAGTTACGCCAGGCTATGGAAAGCACCGCGCGGCTATCCTGCTTTGTAATATTCATACTGGTTGGTTCGACCATATTCAGCCTGAGTTTTAGAGGAATTAATGGCGACCTATGGGTTGAGCAGCTGCTTATGCATATACCTGGAGGTGAGCTTGGGTTTTTGATTGTAGTTAGCTTGTTGACCTTTTTTCTGGCGTTTTTCCTGGATTTTTTTGAGTTGGCTTTTATTATCGTGCCATTGCTGGGTCCTGTGGCAGATAAGATGGGTATCGACCTGATCTGGTTTGGGGTATTGCTGGCCGTAAATATGCAAACCTCATTTGTGCACCCACCGTTTGGTTTTGCTTTGTTTTACCTGCGCTCAGTAGCCCCTAAAGAGGACTACCACGACCGTGTTTCTGGCAAGCTAATCGCCAAGGTAACCACCGGGCAAATATACTGGGGCTCGATACCATTTATCGTCATACAGATTCTGATGGTAGTGGCTGTAATGGCTTTTCCGGGTATGGTTACCCACTACAAAAGCGAGGTATCCAGTATTGATCCGGATAGCGTAAGCTTTGGACAGGATAATCCTTATGATAGCGACGGCTTTGGTGACGATTTTGGAGCAACATTTCAGTGATGGGCCGTATTCGTGTAAAAATCTGTGGTCTCACGCGTGTACAGGATTTGTATGATGCAGTCGATGCAGGTACCGATGCCGTCGGTATGGTTTTTTATCCACCCAGTGCGCGCAATCTTGAGATTGCCAATGCCCGGCAGTTAAGGCGTGCGACGCCGGCGTTTGTCAGCGTGACGGGTCTGTTTGTTAATCCGCAGGCCGATTTTGTAGCACAGGTGATGGAGCAGGTAAAACCCGATATATTGCAGTTTCATGGTGATGAATCTGCTGTATTTTGTGCGGGTTTTGGCGTTCCGTATATAAAGGCATTTCGTGTCGGTGCACCGGGCTTGGACAGTGCCGCCGCGCTAGCCACGCAATGCCAAAAATACGCGAACGCCAGTGCCTGGCTATTTGATAGTTACAGTAGTTCCTATGGCGGTAGTGGTACGCGCTTTGACCTCAGTCTGCTCAATGACGTGCTTAAGCAGCCGTATAATTACGCCGTTGGCCGTGCGGTGATTATTGCTGGTGGTTTAAACCCACAAAATGTCGGCCACGTAATAGCGCAATGCCAGCCTTATGCCGTGGATGTCAGTAGCGGTGTTGAGTCTGCCCCAGGACTTAAAAATAAAGATCTGCTGCATGAGTTTATGTCGGCAGTACAGGCATCTTCCTGAAATAAATTTTACAAAATGAAATTCATTCATAAACTTAATAACCAACTGCTACCTAGCCCAGGAGGCCATATGAAATCACCCAGCGCTTTAATGAAACTCGCAGCCGTTGCCGGCTTTATGGGTTTGTGTGCAATAGCCCAGGCCCAATCGGTAGCGGTTACATCAATAGTTGAACATCCGGCCCTCGATTCTGTGAAGGACGGGGTGTATGAAGCATTGAACGCGGCCGGTTATACCGAGGCCAAAGGTTTACAGTGGCAATTTCAAACGGCACAGGGTAATAACGCTATTGCGGCCCAGATAGCGCGCAAATTTGTTGGTGATGATCCCGACGTCATAGTAGCAATAGCGACCCCATCGGCACAGGCGGTAGTTGCTGCAACCAAAAAAATCCCGGTGGTTTATTCCGCTGTAACAGACCCGGTTGCAGCGCAATTGGTGCCTGGATGGGAAGCCTCAGGTACTAACGTGACCGGCGTTTCAGATGCTTTGGGATTAGAAAAACAGATTGATTTAATACGTCAAGTAGTTCCTGATGCCAAAAAAATAGGCATGGTTTATAACCCTGGCGAGGCCAATTCGGTGGTGGTGGTCAAGCGCTTGCGTGAGCTCTTGCCAGAGCATGATATGAGCCTGGTGGAGGCTACTGCGCCCCGTACCGTTGATGTCGGTGCGGCAGCACGCAGCCTGGTAGGCAAAGTGGATGTCATCTACACCAACACCGATAATAACGTGGTATCTGCTTATGAATCGCTGGTGAAAGTGGGTGACTCCGCTAAAATACCGCTGATTGCCTCGGATACCGATAGCGTCAAGCGTGGTGCAATTGCGGCATTGGGGGTCAATTACCGCGATCTGGGGGTACAAACAGGCGCCATAGTTGTGCGTATACTCAAGGGCGAGCAGCCCGGTGACATAGCCTCGCAAACCAGCGCCAAGGAAGAGCTGTTTGTTAATCTGGGTGCCGCCAAAAAACAGGGAGTTACGTTGTCTGACGCGCTGATTGATTCGGCAGCTGAAGTTATAGAATAAAAAATCATGTCGGCATACGCAATGTGGGGAGCCCTTGAAATAGGGCTCATTTTTAGCCTGGTTGCCCTAGGGGTTTTGATATCTTTCAGGGTTTTACGCTTTCCTGACCTGACTGTTGATGGCAGCTTTCCGCTGGGAGGCGCGACCGCCGCATTGCTTATCCATAATGGTGTGGACCCATTTACGGCAACCATAGCGGCCATGTTGGCAGCCGCTTTTGCCGGCATGGTTACCGGATGGTTGAATGTAAGTCTGAAAATTATGGATTTACTCGCCAGTATCCTGGTGATGATAGCCTTGTATTCAATTAATTTGCGGGTTATGGGCGCTCCCAATATCCCGCTTATTGCCGAACCAACGGTATTTTCGCTGTTGGAACCAGCTGGCATGGAAGATTATATTGCCCGTCCGTTAATCCTTTTGGTGTTAGTTTTGCTCGCCAAGTTTTTGCTGGATTGGTTTTTTGCTACCCAGATAGGTTTGGCCATGCGTTCTACTGGTTCCAATCCCAGAATGGCCAGGGCACAAGGTATACATACCGGACGCATGGTGTTGCTTGGCATGGCGGTGTCGAACTCACTATGCGGACTGGCTGGGGCCTTGTTTGCCCAATCCCAGGGAGGAGCCGATATATCCATGGGTATTGGCACAATCGTTATTGGTTTGGCGGCAGTTATTATTGGTGAATCCATCATGCCCAGCCGGCGTATGGTAATAGCTACGCTGGCGGTAGTGGTTGGGGCGGTGCTATACAGGCTGTTTGTGGCAATGGCCTTGAATGCCGACTTTATCGGCCTGAAAGCCCAGGACCTTAATCTTATTACGGCTGTGCTGGTTACCGTCGCGCTCGTAATTCCTCTGATTAAGCAGCGTTTTCACAAAAAGAGGGCGTAATGTTAAGCGCGCAAAACCTTCAGCTTACCTTCAATCACGGTACACCAATAGAGACTCAGGCTTTAAGGGGCATGTCGCTGGAAATTCCAACCGGTCAGTTTGTCACGGTAATTGGCTCAAATGGCGCCGGTAAGTCAACTTTTCTGAATGCCATTTCGGGCGAACAAAAAGTAGATGCCGGTACGATTCTGATCGACTCCGAAGACGTCACCAATCAGCCGGTCTGGAATAGGGCCAAAAAGGTTGCCAGGGTTTTTCAGGACCCTATGGCAGGCACCTGTGAAAACCTTACCATCGAAGAAAACATGTCGCTAGCCCTGGGTCGAGGTCAGTTTCGTAGCTTGCGCAGCGCCGTACGTGCAGAGATGCGCGTGTTGTTTCGTGAACGTCTGGCGGTTTTGGGGCTGGGGCTGGAAAATCGGCTTACCGACCTTATCGGCCTGCTTTCAGGTGGTCAGCGCCAGGCTGTAAGCTTGTTAATGGCGGCTTTACGGCCTTCACGTATTTTGTTGCTTGATGAGCATACCGCTGCCCTGGACCCGCGCACTGCCAGCTTCGTTCTTGAGCTTACGGCGCGCATAGTTGCCGAGCATAAGCTAACCACTATGATGGTCACGCATAGTATGCGCCAGGCGCTCGATGTTGGCGACCGCACGGTGATGTTACATCAAGGTAAAGTTGTGTTAGATGTTGCGGGTGATGCCAGGCAAGGCCTGGAAGTAGCTGATTTGCTTGCAATGTTCGAAAAGGTCAGGGGTGAAACATTAACCGATGACAGTCTACTGCTAAGCTAGCTGTTTACCCTTATACTATCGAGTTGCGAATATTATTAAGCAGGCGGATTCTAGTGTTTTTTAAAAAATCTTTGGAGCAGTTTATAGCTATCACCATGGCCGGTCGTAAATTGGTTTTGCGCACGGCCATACTAGCTGCCACCTTGCTTTTAGTGGCCTGTGACAAGCCACAGGAACAGGGCATGCAGGCAATGCAAGTGCCCGTCAGTGTGATACAGGTAAAGCCACGGGTAGCTGCGGTAACGGCCAACTTGCCCGGTCGGGTGCAAGCGCTTGAGGACGCGCAGGTGCGCGCCAGGGTAAACGGCATAGTAAAGTCAATCAATTTTGAGCAAGGTGGGCTGGTTAAAGCCGGGCAGTCACTCTTTGAGATAGATCCAGCGCCATATGCAGCCGCCCGCGACCAAGCCAAGGCGCAATTGCAAAATGCCGTGGCAGCAGCAAAAACTGCCGATACCTTGCGCCAACGTTATTCCAAGCTGGTTAAGCAAAGCGCCATCAGCAAGCAGGACTATGACAATGCATTAGCCCAAGCGCAGCAAACTGCCGCCCAGGTGCAAGCTGCTCAGGCTGCCCTGGATCAGGCCGAAATAGATCTTGGTTATACCAAGGTTACCGCCCCGATTAGTGGGCGTATCGGCAAGGCCCAGGTAACGGTGGGTGCTTTGGTAAGTGCCAGCGCCGCCAGCTTGCTGGCTACTATCCACAGTTTTGATCAGGTGTACGTGGATTTCACCCAATCAGTTGAGGATATGTCTGCTTTACGCAGGCAAGTTGCCAACGGTCAGGTTAAGCCCGCTGCAGACGATGCTGAAGAGGTGTATTTGAAATTCAATGATGGCTCCACTTATAAACATAACGGCAGGCTGATGTTTTCTGGTATTGCCGTAGATCCCGGTACAGGACAAGTTAACTTGCGGGCAATTTTTCCCAACCAGGAGGAGCTGCTGTTACCTGGCTTGTACGTGCGTGTGCAGATAAAACAGGGTACCGATCCTGAGGCCCTGATTGTGCCCGAACAGGCCATATTGCGTACGCCCGACGGCAATAGTACTTTGGTGGTTGTCAAAGATGATAAAGCCAATTACATACCCGTGCAGCTAGGCCCGCGTGCGGAAGGTGGCTACATTATTTATGACGGTATTCAGGCTGACGATGTAGTGGTGGTGGCTGGTTTTCAAAAAATACGGCCAGGTGCACCAGTCAAAGCCTTGCCCTGGAACCCTAAGCAGCAAGCAGATCAGGCTGCTACCGATGCGCAGCCAGATGCAGCAGATAAGGCGCAAAATAGGTCCGAAAATCAGTAAAACAATTTAATAATCAGTCCAGCCGTTCAATGCCGGACGTAAGCTGAACATATTTCAAGAGCTTTCATGCCTCAGTTTTTTATAGATAGACCAATTTTTGCCTGGGTAGTTGCTTTGGCAATTGCCTTGGCTGGAATTCTGGCCATACCTAATATGCCAGTGGCTCAATATCCAGATGTAGCGCCGCCAACGATTAACGTCAATGCTACTTATCCAGGGGCTGCAGCCTCTGATGTAGCTACTACGGTATCGAGTATTATAGAAAACGAGCTAAATGGCGCCAAAGGCTTGCTTTATTATGAGTCCGTCAGTGATTCCAATGGTCAGGCACAAATAGCAGTAACCTTTGAGCCCGGTATTGATCCGGATATGGCCCAGGTGGACGTGCAAAACCGTATTTCAAACGTCACTGCCCGCTTGCCGTCAGCTGTTATACAGCAAGGTCTTAAGGTTACCCAAACCAGTACCGGCTTTTTAATGGTGGTAACCTTATCATCCACTGATGGCAGCATGACCCAGGCCGAACTGGCCGACTATATAACCCGCAACATACAAAACCCCATGTCCAGGGTAAAGGGAGTTGGTAATTTTCAACTCTTTGCCTCTAGCCGGGCCATGCGGGTATGGCTGGATCCGCAAAAACTAGTTGGTTTTAACTTGAGCGTGGCCGATGTAAACCAGGCTATCGCCAATCAAAACCTGGTTATTTCAGGCGGAGTATTAGGCGCGCCGCCAAACCCTAGCAGCCAGCGCGTTGCCGTACCTTTGCTGGTTGAGGGGGAGCTGGTTACGCCAGAAGAATTTGGCGATATTATTCTACGCGCCAACGATGATGGCTCAAGCGTCAGAATCAAGGATGTCGCCAGGGTTGAATTGGGGTCAGATAACTACCAATTTGGTTCGCGTTTAAATGGCAAGGACACCGCAGCCTTTGCCCTGTCGCTGACGCCAACGGCGAATGCTCTGGAGACGGCCAAGCTGGCCAAGGCAAAAATGGAGGAGCTAAAACAGTTTTTTCCAGACAACGTAACATACACAATACCTTATGACACTTCGCCATACGTAGAAGTATCAATAGAACAAGTAGTGCACACCCTGTTTGAAGCCATGTTCCTGGTGTTTGTAGTAATGTTCATTTTTTTACAGAACGTACGCTACACCCTGATTCCGGCCCTGGTGGTGCCGGTAGCGATCATGGGCGCCTTTGCGGTATTGGCGGTTACGGGATTTACGGTTAATGTGTTAACCATGTTCGCCATGGTTTTGGCCATAGGTATTCTGGTCGATGATGCTATCGTGGTGGTAGAAAACGTTGAGCGCATAATGGCTGAAGAGGGGATTTCGCCCAAGGAAGCCACTAAAAAGGCCATGCCGCAAATTACTGGCGCTATCGTAGGGATTACGCTGGTACTAACCACCGTATTTTTACCGTTGGCGTTCATGTCTGGTTCGGTAGGGGTAATTTATCGCCAGTTTTCCATAGCCATGGCTGTGTCTATAGGATTTTCAGCATTTCTGGCTTTAAGTTTCACCCCCGCTTTATGTGCAACTATTCTCAAGCCCATTCCCAAGGGCCAGCATGGATCAGCCAAGCGCGGATTCTTTGGTTGGTTTAACCGCTTTTTTGAATCCTCAACTAACAAATACCAATCATGGGTGGGCCGCAGCCTTAAAAAAGGCGGTCGTATGATGCTGTTATTTGTGCTGTTAGTGTTGATTCTTGGCTGGTTGTACATGCGTTTGCCATCGTCTTTTTTACCGGAAGAGGACCAGGGTTACGTAATCGTAAACATAGAGTTGCCTTCTGGCTCAACATCAAACCGCACGCTGGAAGTGATAGAACAAGTCGAACAATATTTTATGCAACAACCCCAGGTTGAAAACATAATTACCGTGCGTGGTTTTAGTTTCAATGGTAATGGCTTGAATGCCGCCATCGGCTTTGTACCGCTAAAACCGTTTGATCAGCGCCGGGCGCCGGAAGATTCGGCACAAGCCATTTCTGCCAAAGCTATGGGCGCTCTCATGTTTGGCATACCTGATGCTTTGACCATATCGATTACGCCGCCTGCTATTTCATCACTTGGTAATTCGTCGGGCTTTGATCTACGCCTTGAAGATCGCAGTGGTTTGGGGCAGCAGGCGTTGCAAGATGCGGCCCAACAGCTACTGGTCATGGCAGGAGAAAGCCCGGTGCTGACACAAACACGCATTACCGGCCTAAGCCCAGGGCCGCAACTGAAAGTCTCGATTGATCGCAATAAGATCGCTGCTATGGGAGTGGATTTCTCTGAAGTAGCTGGTTTAATCTCAACCGCCATTGGCTCTGCGTACATTACCAAGTTCACTAACCAGGGTTGGGTGCAGAATATCTGGGTGCAGGCCGACGAAAATGAACGCATGAACCCCGATAATATTCTTCAATTAAACGCGCGTAATAATCAGGGTGAGATGGTGCCCTTATCTACCTTTGTGTCTTTTGAGTGGACCCAGGCGCCGGTACAGGTAGTGCGCTATAACGGCTATGAGTCAATCCGCATCTCCGGCGCTGCTGCGCCTGGTTATGCTACTGGTCAGGCGATGGCTGAAGTCGAAGGCCTGGTAGCTAAGTTGCCGCAAGGCTTTGGCTACGAGTGGACCGGGCTGTCTTTTCAGGAAATCCAGGCTGGCAACCAATCGGCTATTTTATTGGGCCTGTCAGTATTGGTAGTGTTTATGGTTTTGGCCGCTTTGTATGAAAGCTGGGCCATACCGTTATCGGTGATGCTGGCTGTACCGCTTGGCATGTTAGGCGCGGTGGCGTTGACCAGCGCCATGGGCATGTCCGGTGACGTTTATTTTCAGGTGGGCATGGTAACAGTGATTGGTTTGTCGGCTAAAAACGCGATTCTGATAGTCGAATTTGCCAAAGATTTATACGCCAGCGGTGCAGGCTTGGTAGAGTCGGCCGTAGAGGCGGCGCGCTTGCGGTTTCGCCCTATACTTATGACTTCGTTTGCTTTCATTTTGGGCGTATTGCCACTGGTCACCGCCAAGGGGGCTGGTGCCGCCAGTCAAAATGCCGTGGGTCTTGGGGTGTTAGGGGGTATGCTGGCAGCCACTCCTTTGGCGGTTATGTTTGTACCAACATTTTTTGTGGTGATTCTCAAACTGTTTAAAACCAAACCTAAATTATTGGGTAATCAGGCAGCGCACATACCGCTTACCGATCCCACCATCAATCCTTCCGATAAAGGCTAGGTATGGAAGTTTTTAAATACCGTAGGGCTCTGGTTACCAGCTTGGCTTGTATAAGTCTGGCCGCGTGCTCATTGGCTCCTGACTATCATCGCCCCCAGGCTCCAGTACCTGAACTATATCCGGGGCAGGATAGTGCACCAACCAGCCAGGCTGAACTGCCGCCATGGCGTGAATTCTTTGCGGATCCCAGGCTTAATGCCCTGATAGAGTTAGCGCTGCAAAATAACCGCGACTTGCGTATAGCCGCTGGACGGGTAGCCGAAGCGCAGGCGCAATATGGTATTGCTGACTCTGATAGGTACCCTACCATAGGCCTGCAAGGCGCAGAGCAGGCCACGCATCTACCGCCCAACATGCGCGCTGGTGGGCCCGATGCCAAAGCGGTAAATCGAAGCTTTACGGCGGGTTTGGGTATGCTATCGTTTGAGCTGGATTTTTTTGGCCGGATACGTAATCTCAGCGAATCGGCATATCAAGAGTTTCTTGCTACCGCCGAAGCGCGCCGTACGGTGCAGCTTGCTCTGATAGCACAAACGGCAGCGGCATACTTTAATTTGCGTGCTGCTGAAACGCTCAAGGACTCTACTGAGCAGACTTTAAAGGCGCGTCAAGGCACCCTCGATTTGGTCCAGGCCCGTTTTAATGTCGGCATGGCCTCTGATTTGGATTTAGCCCAGGCGCAGTCGCAGGTAGATGTCTCGCGCGCCCAGCTGGTAGCTGACGAGCGTCAGCTAGCGCAGGCCAACAACGCCATGCAATTGGTAATTGGTACAGCCATACCGGCAGACCTGCCGCAGGCCATGGAGTTTGGTAAGGGTCAGCTACTGGCTAGCATTCCTGCTGGCTTGCCGTCCATGCTGCTTGAACGCAGGCCGGATATAATTGGGGCCGAGCATCAGCTACTGGCCGCAAATGCCCAGATTGGTGCCGCCAGGGCGGCTTTCTTTCCTAATATTTCCCTGACTGGTTTGCTCGGTTTTGCCAGTCCCGAGTTAAATGCCTTGTTTGGCAGTTCGCACCGCTATTGGCAGTTCGCACCACAAATCAATATGCCTTTGTTTTCCGGTGCGGTTAGCGGCAATCTTGCTTTGGCCGAGGCGCGTAACAATATAGCCGTGGCCAATTACGAAAAAACCATACAAACCGCTTTCAGAGAGGTTGCCGACGGCCTCGCTGGCGAGGCTACCTATGGCAGGCAGCTGGATGCCTTGCGCGACACCGAAAAAGCTGCTTTAAAGACCTTGGAGCTTTCGCAAATACGCTATGAAACCGGGGTTGACAGCTTTTTACAGGTGCAAACCGCACAAATAGGCTTGTATCAGGTGCAACGTGACTTCATTATGCTGGGTACCAATGCGTTGCTGAACCGGGTTGAGTTATACAAGGCCCTGGGTGGGGGTTGGTCTGCCCAAGATGACCAGCCTTTGCCAGACACAGTTACACAGGATAGTATGTAGAGATGGAATTAGGCGTCAATATCGATCACGTAGCCACCTTGCGCCAGCAGCGCCTGGGTACTTACCCAGACCCACTGCAGGCGGCTTTGTTAGCAGAGGAAGCTGGTGCAGACCTGATAACTTTGCACTTGCGCGAGGACCGGCGTCATATCCAGGATAAGGATATTTACGCCATTTTGCCGCGTTTGCGCACGCGCATGAATTTAGAGTGCGCCATTACCAGTGAAATGCTGGCCATAGCCTGCGATTTAGGGCCACAGGACGTATGCCTGGTACCAGAAAAAAGGCAGGAGCTTACTACCGAGGGTGGGCTTGATGTAGTGACGCATTTTGCCCAGGTGCAAGCAGCAGTAAGTCAATTACACACGGCAGGCATACGGGTATCGTTATTTATAGACCCGGAACAAGATCAGGTATTGGCAGCTAGCGCAAGCGGTGCTGAGCTGATTGAGCTACATACCGGAGCGTACGCTAATGCCACTAACCAGGCTGACAAAGACTTGCAATTAGCTCGTTTGCAGCCGGCCATAGCCGCCGGTATTGGTCAAGGATTGCGCGTTAACGCGGGCCACGGCCTGAATTATGACAACGTCCAGGAGATAGCTGCATTGCCAGGTATCTCTGAGCTTAATATTGGCCACTCAATAGTGGCGCAAGCCATATTTGATGGCTGGTTTGCAGCCGTAGCCAACATGAAAGCTTTAATCATTGCTGCACAGCGCAACAGCGGTAATAACTAGTATGTCAGCCTTTTTTGAGCAATTATTTAGTCGCCAGTCAATAAAATTCGTTCAGGCCCCTGGGCCCAACGAGCACCAGCTCGACCTGATTTTGCAGGCAGCCATGCGCGCCCCTGATCATGGGGGCATACGTCCCTGGCGCTTTAAACTGATTCGTGGTGTCGATGTAAAGAACATAGTGGATTTAGCCATTCAGGCCGGTGAGCGCTCGGGCAAGCCCATGCCTGACTTTAAAATCCAGAAGTGGAGTAAGTGGTTAGCGCAGGTTCCGCTAGCCATAGCGGTGGCTAGCGCCGCAGACCCCAATGGCAGGATTCGCCCCATTGAAAGCCAGCTTTCCGTAGGGTGCGCCGTAATGAATATGCTAAATGCTGCGCATGCCCTTGGCCTGGGTGCGTTTTGGAGCACGGGCATGGGCACCTATATGGATTGGGTGCCCGAAGCTTTGGGCTTTGACGTGCTGGATGAAACCTTTATGGGCTATTTGGTTATAGGTACCCCTATAGATCAAGTACAGCCTAAAGAGCGTCCTGATTACCAGGACTTTGTCAGCGAATGGCATCCTGGATAAAGGTAAAATAATTGCTGTAAGGCATACCAGTCAGGCCGTATGCCGATTTATTGTAAAGCTTTTGGAGCTACACCATGACAGATAAATTTAATGTTGCCGATATGACTTGCCAGCACTGCGTCAAGACCATAACTTCCGCTATCCAGGCGCTGGATGCCAGCGCCAAGGTGGATGCAGACTTGCAAACGCACGTAGTTACGGTGGCTTCAGGCCTGGCTGCGGGTCAGGTTTTGCAAGCTATACAAGAAGCCGGTTACGAAACTAGCCAGGCTGTTGCGTAGCCTGGCTAGGCTCTCGGGCGTTGTGGCCCCTAATTAAGCAAAGGCTGGAGCGCCTGGTATAGATCATCCTGGGATTCGCTATCCGAGGCCAGCCAGACGGCCTTGCCTTGCTTATCAAAGGCATACACACCGCGGCTGTGGCTGACCTCATAAGCAGCATTGGCCTGGTCTGACTTGGGCTTTTCTATCTGGTAGGCAACCCGGTAGCGGCGGGCCAGGTCGGCGATGCTATCTTCATCACCGCTTAAGCCAATGGCGTTGGTGTCAAAGGCATCAACGTAAGCCTGTAGAATCTCTGGCGTATCCCGGTGTGGGTCAACGCTCACAAATACCACCTGAACCTGATCACTTTGGCTACCTAAAGAATCAACCAGCATGGCCAGCTGCGCCATGGTTGTAGGGCATATGTCTGGACAGCTGGCATAGCCAAAAAACATTAATGTGACCTTACCCAAAAGGCTTTTTTCGGTGACAGGGCCTTGTGCGCTTTGTAGCGCGAAGTGCAAATCAGGCAAAAACCCCTTTACTGGGTGCACGGCTGCCATAGACACAGACAGGCTGGCCATGAATATGGCAAGGCCTGCCAGCAAGCGGCGGCAAAGCCTGTGCAGCTGTAGTTTAAACGGGCTCATATTCGAGTAATCCGCTGTGACGCAACAGGGCTTCAATTTCCGGGTCACGCCCCCTGAAGGCCCTGAAAGAATCTGCCGCCGGGCGGGCGCCGCCGATGGCAATAATCTCGTCGAGATAGCGTTTGCTGGTAGCCTTGTCAAAGATGTTACGGCCACCGTCAGGCAGCTCCTGGGCCTGCTCTTCAAAGGCGCTAAAGGCGTCTGCCGATAATACTTCAGCCCACTTGTAGCTGTAGTAGCCGGCAGCATACCCGCCCGCAAAAAGGTGTGAAAAGGCGTGCGGAAAACGGTGCCAGGAAGGTGGCAGGATAAGAGCTATTTCTTTGCGCACCTGGTCCAGCGCATCCAACACCTGCGTTATGGAAAGGCCTTTGTTTTGCGTGTGGATTGACATATCAAACAGGGCAAACTCTACTTGTCTCAAGGCCTGTAAACCGCTTTGGAAATTACGTGCACTAAGCATTTTTGTGTAAAGCTCGCGCGGCAGTGGTGCGCCTGTATCTACATGACTGCTTAGAGACTGTAATACGTCCCACTCCCAACAAAAATTTTCCATGAATTGCGATGGTAATTCGATGGCATCCCACTCTACGGCATTGAATGCGGCAGCCCCCAAATCATCGACTTTAGATAATAAAGTGTGCATGGCATGGCCGCTTTCATGAAAAAGCGTAATAACGTCATCGTGGCTTAGCAGCGCTGGCCGTGCACCCTGAGGTGGAGGGAAATTACAGGTCAGCCAGGCCAAAGGCGTATGGACGTGGCCGTCGCGCAGACGGCGATTGCGCTCGCTGTCAACCCAGGCACCCCCTTGTTTGCCAGCACGGGCGTACAAGTCCATGCCCAAGCGGCCCAATTCATTGCCATTTTGATCGAGTACACGGTATATTTTTGCGTCTGGGTGCCAGCTGGGGGCTTCAATGAGTTCTAGCTGAACGCCGAATAATTGCTGTATGACCTTGAATAAGCCCTGTAAAACTTTGGGTTCGGTAAAGTAAGCGCGCAGCTCTTCATCGGAGTAAAAATATTTTTGCTGGCGTAAACGCTCAGAAGCGTAGGCTACGTCCCAGGGTTCGAGCTGCTCCAGGCCCAGGTTTTCTTTGGCAAACAAGCGTAGTTCTGCCAGATCGCGCTCGGCACTAGGACGGGCTTTTTTGGCCAGATCGCGTAAGAATGCCATGACCTGGCCGGCGTTTTCTGCCATACGGGTTTGTAAGCGCAAAGTAGCAAAGCTGTCATAGCCTAATAGCTTTGCCTCCTCGGCGCGCAAGGCCAGTAGTGATTCTATGGGCTCGGAGTTATCCAGGCTTAGATCACCCTGTTCCGATGCGCGAGTGGCAAATGCCCGATACATTGTTTGCCGTAGCTCGCGGTCTTCAGCGTATTGCATTACCGGTAGATAACACGGCATATGCAAGCTTAGTTTGTAAGCATCAGGGTTGTCCGGTAGTGCGGCCTGTTTGGCAGCGGCAATAACGTCTTCTGGCAAGCCCTTGAGGCGGTCAGAGTCGTTGATCACCAATGACCATTGGTCTGTAGCGTCCAACACATTTTCAGAAAATTTTTGTGCCATCTGGGCTTGCAGCTCTGAATTTTTTGCATAGGTTGCACGCGCCTGGCCTTTGAGCTCGACTCCGCTTAAACGAAAGTCACGCAAAGTGAGTCTGACAATATGCTGGCGAGTCGGGCTTAATTTGTCAAACTCAGGGCTTTCATACAACTGCTGATAGCGTTTATACAGACCCTCATGCAGGCCTATCCAGGTAGAGAACTCACTGACATGCGGCAGGCATTCGTTATATGCTGCTCTGAGTTCGGTAGTATTGACAACATTATTCAAATGACCCGCGATCGACCAGGCTCGGTAAAGTTTTTCGGAGTAATCCTCTATTGGTAAGACCAGGTTTTCCCATGTCGGCGCTGCGTCCGAATTGCATGCCGCCTCTACCGCTGCGCGGCATTGCGCTATCAACTGTTTGATGGCTTGGGGTATATGCTCTGGTTTTACCTGGCTGTAATTAATATATGCATCAGCAGATACCAGCAAGGGATTGGTGTTTAAGTTTGAAATGCTCATTTATAGTAATTGGAGTTGCTGTTTTGAAAATCAAGCCAAATGTTTCAGGCTTGTAAGCTACGCTCGGCGGATTCAATGGTGTTGACTAACAACATTGCAATGGTCATAGGTCCAACCCCCCCAGGCACCGGAGAGATTGCGCCGGCAGTTTTGAGTGCTGAAGTAAAGTCAACGTCGCCTACCAGAGTGCCATTTTCCAGACGGTTTATGCCTACATCGATTACCACGGCACCGGGCTTGATCATTGAGCCGTCTACTATGCCGGGTTTGCCAGCGGCTACCACCAACACATCGGCGCGTCTGGTCTGGGTGGCCAGGTCACGGGTTTTGGAGTTGCAAATGGTTACCGTGGCGCCGGCGGCCAACAAAAGCATGGCCATTGGTTTACCCACTATGTTACTGGCGCCAACTACCACTGCTTCACTGCCGCGCAATGCTACATCCATGGATTGCAGCATTTTCATGACCCCATAGGGCGTACAGGGGATAAATCTGGGACGTCCCGTAATCAACAGCCCAGCGTTGCTTATATGAAAGCCGTCCACGTCTTTAAGCGGACTGATGGTTTCTATTACGAGGCCGGTATCAATATGCTTGGGCAGTGGCAGCTGTACCAATATACCGTGCAGTTTGGGATCGGCGTTGAGGTCCTCGATAAGGTCCAGAAGCTCGCCTTCAGTAGTGTCTGCACCCAGGGCTATTACCCTGGAGTAAATTCCGGCGGCTTTGCAGGCCGCTGCTTTATTGCGTACGTATATTTGTGAGGCTGGATTTTCGCCCACAACCACTACCGCAAGCCCGGGGGTAATACCGCGATCCTTGAGTTCTTTAACTTGCAGGGCAACGTTGGCGCGCACCTGGCTGGCAAGCTGTTTGCCGTCAATTATGGTGGCTGTCATGCTAAACCTCGTCGGATCTGGTCAAGGCTATTTTCATAAGGTCTGCTACGGTGCTCACTTCCAGTTTTTCCATAATATTGGCCCTGTGGGCTTCCACAGTTTTGATGCTAATGTTCAGGTCGCCCGCAATTTGTTTATTCAAGCGGCCCGCCACGATACGCTCCAGCACTTGTTGTTCTCTGGCGGTTAGACGTTCTAAAACTTCTTGCTGACTACGCAAGGCTTGCGCTTCAGTGGCGCGCTCTTGGGCTAACTGCAGCATATTCGCTACTATATTACGTAAATCGGCCTCATTGAATGGCTTTTCAAGAAAATCTACGGCCCCTTTTTTCATGGTTGAGACGGCCATTGGTACATCACCATGACCCGTTATGAAAACGATAGGCAAGGGCGCTTTACGCTCAAGCAATGCCTCCTGCAACTCAAGGCCACTCATACCAGGCATACGTACATCGGCTATCAATACGCCAACCATATTGGGATTGTAGGCCTCCAGAAACTCTTCAGCGCCGCCAAAACTGCGCACTTTATAGCCGTTGGCTTCGAGTAGCCAACGCAGTGAATCCCTGACGGCTTCATCATCATCTACTATGAAAATGGTACTTGTGGTAGAAGTTTCGGTCATTACGTAGATTCCTTTGAGTTAGGCCCGTTACTTGACTGGCAGCCTGCTTTTGGCAAGGTGAAACGAAATATGGTTCCGCCTTCCGGGTTGGCACTAGCCCATAAGCGACCATGGTGCGATTCGATTATGGTGCGACAAATATTAAGCCCCATGCCCAGACCCTCGGATTTGGTGCTATAAAATGGTTCAAAGAGACGCTCAGGGTGTTGCAACCCGTGGCCGCGATCTATAACGGCTATCTCTATCAGCGGGTGGATATCATTGACGTGCAAATGCAAGAAACGGTACTCGCTGTTTTCCATGGCCTCCAGGCCATTTTTCAATAAATTCAATAAAACTTGTTCGATCAATATTGGATCGGCCAAAACCTCCGGCATAGGATCCAGCAAGTGCTGGACTATTTCTATCTGACGCTTGCGCGCGTCTATGTCAGCAAAACCAACGGCATTTTCTGTGATTTTAGCCAAACCTACGGCCTGGCGCCTGGGTTCGCTGCGCTTAACAAACTCGCGGATGCGGCTAATGATTTTACCAGCTCGCTCGGCTTGCTGTGCAGCCTTTTCCAGCGCAGGCAAAAGAGTTTCAGGTGCGGTTTTACCCGTTTTAATCATCGCCACGGCGGCCATATTGTAATTGTTAATTGCGGTTAATGGCTGATTAAGCTCGTGAGCCAGGGATGAGGCCATTTCGCCCATGGTCGTCAAACGACTGGTAAGCTGGGCCTTTTCTTGTTGTACGCGAGACTCCTGCTCGTGCTTACGGCGTAGTGTTATATCGCGCGCCACCTGCATACGCACCCTTCTTGAGTCGGTCCACACCAGCGTTCTGTGGTGCACCTCAAACCAAAGACCGGCCGAGGGTGAGTAAATTTCCATGGCTTCATCTGTGAAGCGCTCCAGGCGCCCACCCAACAACTCCGTGTGGCCATTGCTTTGGGCGCCAAACAGATGGCGGTAGATACGATTGGCAAAGAGCAGCTCCGGCCCTTCCGGGGTATCGGCAACAACCGAAATCGCATCCTCAAGTCCTTCCAGCACCGTCATAAAGCGTTCGTGTGCTGCTGTAAGAGCTTCGCGGATCCGTTTGGGCTCGGTAATATCCGTCATGGATGTCATCCAGCCTATTTGCTGACCCCTGGGGTCAAGTAGGGCAGAAACATACATGCGCGCACTAAAGCGCGAGCCATCACGTCGCTGTGCCTCAATTTCAAGACCACTGCTGGGCGTACGGCCGGAAAGCAGCTGTGAGAGGGTTTCACGATGTTGATCGTGGCGTCCGGGTATCCAGTACGGAAATGGAGCGGTGCGACCAACCAGGTCGGTTTCATGCCAGCCTATCATGCGACAAAAGGCCGGGTTTACATAAGCTATTCGACCTTGTAGGTCAAATACCCGCATACCAGTGGACATGGAGTTTTCCATGGCTCTTCTAAAACCGGTTTCAGCTAGCAAAGCAGATTCGGCCTGGGTCCTGAAACGGGTATAACGCCACAATGCCAATAAACTCAATACAATGACAAATGACAGTGCCATCACCACTAGCAGCAGGCGTTCCTGGCGGGTTTCCTGATCTATGGTTACAAACATTACGCTATCGCTTTGCAGGCGTTGCAACCAAAAAAATACCCCCATTACGCACAGGTACAAAAACAGCACAATAGCCGGCGTCAACCAATACAAGCGACGGCTGTTACTGGCGTGCTCGTAGAAGGTTGTTGCAATTACTGGTTTGTGTTCTGGTTTGGCCATAGCATACTGGTGTTTAGGATATGGGCATTTTAGACCTTTATTACCAGATTAAATTTCACTATATGGGATAGATGTCCATAAAATGAAATTTTGCTTGTGCTCATGCCCGCTCTTTCTTAGAATGATGCAAAATATCTCGAATTTAGTATTACTTAAAATTATTCCAAGGAGACATGTACCATGTCATCTATAGACCAAGGCCTTAGTTCAGCGACAGATATTGATCAGCAAGAAACCCAGGAGTGGATCGATGCCCTGGAAGCGGTACTGGATCGCGAAGGCGCTGAACGCGCGCATTTTCTGATTGAGCAGTTAATTGATCTGGCCCGGCGCAGTGGCGCTCATATTCCGTACTCCCCGAATACTGCTTACGTCAATACCATTCCTCCTGGGCTGGAGCCAGCTCACCCAGGTAATATGGTACTGGAAGAGCGCATACGTTCGTACGTGCGCTGGAATTCCATGGCTATGGTGGTCAAGGCCAACCAATATGACACGCCTGATGGTGGTAGCTTAGGTGGCCATATAGCTTCTTTCGCCTCCTTGGCGACGATGATTGAGTGCGGGCAAAATCACTTTTGGCACGCTGAATCCGGTGATCATGGTGGTGATCTGGTTTACTTTCAAGGGCATTCGGCTCCAGGCATGTACGCCCGTGCCTTTCTTGAGGGACGTTTGAGCGAAGAAAACCTGAATTTTTTCCGCCAAGAAGTCGGTGGTAAAGGCAAGGGCTTATCCTCTTATCCGCACCCTCATTTAATGCCTGATTTTTGGCAATTCTCCACTGTATCCATGGGCCTTGGGCCGATGATGGCGATTTATCAGGCGCGTTTTCTCAAGTATTTACACGCCCGCGGCATAGCCGATACCAGCCAACGTAAAGTATGGGTGTTTATGGGCGATGGCGAGGTTGATGAACCCGAGTCAATGGCTGCGGTTGGCCTGGCGGCACGGGAAAAACTTGATAATCTGATTTTCGTGGTTAACTGCAACTTGCAACGCCTGGATGGTCCGGTGCGGGGCAATGGCAAGATAATTCAAGAGCTCGAAGGCGCCTTTCGCGGTAATGGCTGGAACGTTCTCAAGCTTATCTGGGGCGGTTATTGGGATCCATTGCTGGCACGCGACAAGGATGGTCTGCTGCGCCGTATCATGGAAGAAACCATTGACGGCGAATACCAGGCCTATAAAGCTAATGACGGCAGCTTTGTACGTGAGAAATTTTTTGGCAAGCACCCCAAGCTGCTTGAAATGGTTAGCCGTATGAGCGACGAGGACGTTTGGCGCCTGAATCGTGGCGGTCATGATCCGCACAAGGTGTACGCCGCATTTGCTGCTGCCGCCGAGCATAAAGGGCAGCCATCGGTAATATTGGCCAAGACCATTAAAGGTTATGGCATGGGCCATGTTGGCCAGGCCAAAAATCCAACCCACCAGCAGAAAAAACTTGATATTGACTCGATCCGTGAGTTTCGTGATCGCTTCAATATTCCCATCCCGGATGATCAACTAGAGCAACTGCCGTACTTCAAGCCAGCGGAAGATGCGCCCGAGATGAAGTACCTGCACGAGCATCGTCAGGCCCTGGGTGGCTATCTGCCACGGCGCCGGGTCAAGGCCGATGAGTATCTGCAAGCGCCGTCACTGGACACTTTCAAGGCGGTCCTGGACCCAACCGCAGAGGGACGTGAAATCTCGACAACCCAGGCTTTTGTGCGTGTTTTGAATCAAATACTGCGGGATAAAACCCTGGCTCCCAGGGTGGTGCCAATTCTGGTTGACGAGTCACGCACTTTTGGTATGGAGGGCCTATTCAGGCAAATCGGTATTTATGCACCCGAAGGACAGAAATACGTACCGGTGGATAAGGGCCAGGTTATGTATTACCGCGAAAGCGCTGATGGCCAATTACTGCAAGAAGGTATCAATGAGGCCGGGGGCTTTTGCTCCTGGATAGCGGCGGCTACCTCTTACTCGGTCAGCAACCGCATCATGATACCGTTTTATATTTATTACTCGATGTTCGGTTTCCAGAGATTTGGCGATCTGGCCTGGGCCGCCGGGGATATGCTGGCGCGCGGTTTTGTGCTGGGGGGTACGGCTGGACGCACTACGCTTAATGGTGAGGGTTTGCAGCACGAAGACGGCCATAGTCATATACAAGCCTCTTTAATCCCTAACTGTGTTGCCTACGATCCAGGTTTTGCGCATGAGGTAGCGGTAATAATCCAAAATGGCTTAAAGCGCATGGTGCAAGAGCAGGAAAACATTTTCTTTTACATTACAGTGATGAATGAAAACTATCCCCAGCCCGGACTGGTGGCTGGCGATGAGGAAGGCATCTTGCGCGGTATGTATAAGCTCAAGTCGGTTGGTAAACCCGGCAATAAAGCGCACGTGCAATTACTTGGTTCAGGCACCATCTTGCGTGAGGTGCTGGCGGCACAAGAATTGCTGGCAAACGATTGGGGCGTATCTTCAGATATTTGGAGCGTCACCAGCTTTAGTGAATTACGTCGTAATGGACTTGATGTTGAGCGCCATAACCTGCTGCATCCGGAAGGTCCCGAGCAGCTGGCATACGTAACCGAAAAGCTGGCAGCAACATCCGGTCCAATAGTGGCATCCACCGACTACATCAAGGCTTTGCCAGATATGATCAGGCAGTTTATACCCAATGGCAGAAGCTATAAGGTACTCGGTACAGATGGTTTTGGGCGTTCGGACTTCCGTTCGGAACTGCGCAAATTCTTTGAAATAGATCGACATTTTATTGTTCTTGCAGCTTTGCGCAGTCTCGCCAGCGAGGGCACGATAGATATCAAAAAATGTTCGCAAGCCATTAAAAAATACGGTATTGATCCCAACAAAGCCAACCCGCAATACGCCTAAAGGACAATCGACATGAGCACAATCATTGAAGTCAAGGTCCCCGATATTGGTGATTTTGACGCCGTTGAAGTTATAGAGATCCTCGTCAATCCAGGCGACACTATTACAGCCGAACAAAGCCTGATTACCGTAGAATCGGATAAGGCTTCCATGGAAATTCCTTCCAGTGATGCCGGACTGGTAAAAGACCTGGTGGTCAAGATTGGGGATAAGGTTAATGAGGGTACGGTTATTCTCACGCTAGAAGCCCAGGCAACGCCCGCTACTGAAAGCAAATCACAGCTTGCGCAGGAGCCTGCCGTTGGCGCAACGACCGCACCCCAGTCTCAACCTCAAGCTGAGCAGACGCCAGCTGCCGCTGAAGACTCTCAGGTCCAGGCCATTAGCGTGCCCGATATTGGCGATTTTGATGCTGTAGAGGTAATTGAAGTATTGGTTGCGCCAGGCGATATTATCAAGCCCGAGCAAAGTTTGATTACCGTGGAGTCGGACAAAGCCTCCATGGAAATTCCGGCATCAATCGGCGGCAAAATTACGCAAATAAAGGTAAAGCTGGGTGATAAACTATCCCAGGGAGACGAGATTCTGCTGGTGCAAGCCAGTGCAGATCAGGCGCCGCTCCCAGTAGCTGCAAGTCAGAGTGACGTCGGTGCATCTGCAAGTACGGCACCGGAGCCTGTATCCGTAGCTGAGCAACAGCCAGAGCAGGCTCAGGCAGACGCTGCGCAGTCTGACCGCCCACAAGTACCAGCCGAGGCGCCGGCGGTACAGGTTTCAGAACGGCGCTCGCCCACCGCGTCCTTCGCTCCTGCCGACGTGCCCCTACGTAATTTGCCGCATGCTTCGCCTTCGGTGCGCAAATTTGCGCGTGAGCTTGGAGTTAATCTTACGCAAATTACCGGTTCAGGGCCCAAAAATCGCATCACTGCCGATGATGTACGCGCTTATGTCAAGCAGGCGCTTGCTGTTGGTGGGCCAAGCCCAGTTGGTTCTGCTGCGGTAGGTGAAGGCTTAAACGTGCTGGGTTGGCCCAAGGTTGATTTTGCCAAATTTGGTGATATTGAAACCCAGCCACTCTCGCGTATCAAAAAAATCTCAGGCGCCAATTTGCACCGTAACTGGGTAATGATCCCCCACGTTACCAATAATGACGTGGCTGATATTACCGAACTTGAGAATTTGCGCCGCCAGCTCAATGAAGAGCACAAAAAAGCCGGCACCAAAGTTACCATGTTGGCCTTTTTGATAAAGGCAGTGGTTGTGGCCTTAAAGCAGTTTCCGGAATTCAATGCGTCGCTGGATGGTGAAAATCTGGTATATAAACGCTATTTTCATATAGGCTTCGCCGCCGATACTCCAAATGGTTTGGTAGTGCCAGTAATACGGGATGCTGACCAAAAGGGTGTGCTTGAATTGGCCACTGAAACCGCCGAGCTTGCAGCGTTAGCGCGTGAGGGCAAGCTTGCTCCGGGGCAGATGCAAGGCGGCTGCTTCTCAATTTCCTCTTTAGGGGGCATTGGTGGTACCGATTTCACACCTATCATCAACGCGCCTGAAGTAGCCATTTTAGGTGTATCCAGATCCAGCATGCAGCCGGTATGGAACGGCAAGAAATTTCGCCCACGCTTAATGTTGCCGCTATCACTATCTTATGACCACAGGGTCATAGACGGCGCTGCTGCAGCCAGGTTCAATGCCTATCTGGCCGGACTTTTAGCCGATTTTCGTCGCGTAATTCTATAGGGGACAGATATGTCAAAGCTAGATTTAATAGTCCCCGATATAGGTGATTTTGACCAGGTTGAAGTAATTGAAATCTTGGTCCAGCCTGGTGATCAGATCAAGGCCGAGCAAAGTCTGATTACGGTAGAGTCGGATAAAGCCTCTATGGAAATTCCGGCCGAGCACGCCGGAGTAATTAGCAGTATCGTCGTCAAAATCGGCGATAAAGTATCGCAAGGCAGTGTTATTGCACAAGTAGATGTGCAGGATCCGGCCCTGCAAGCAGGCCCCAGCGCGGCTGATAGCGCTATTGAAAAAGATGCAGCAGCCAAGCCAGCTGCTGCTGCAAGCGCAGCAGCCAGCAAAGCATTTTCCGGTAATGCTGAGCAGCAGTTTGATGTAGTGGTGATAGGCGCTGGTCCGGGAGGTTACTCGGCAGCATTCAGGGCCGCAGATCTGGGTTTAAAGGTTGCGCTGATCGAACGCTACAGTACGCTTGGCGGCGTTTGTCTGAATGTCGGCTGCATCCCATCAAAGGCTTTGCTGCATAGCGTTGGGGTGTTAGAGGAAGCTAAATCCCTGGTTGACCACGGGATAACTTTTGCTGAGCCCGAAATAGATCTGGCTAAACTGCGCGCCTATAAGGACGGTGTGGTAGCCAAACTTACTGGCGGTTTAGCCGCTATGGCCAAATCACGTAAGGTAGCCGTGTTGGTTGGTAACGCGCAGTTTGTTGACCAACACCATATAGAGCTTGCGCAGGCCGATGGCAAGCGACAAACACTAAAGTTTGATGCTGCCATTATCGCTGCCGGCAGTGAGTCAGTTAAGCTGCCATTTTTGCCGGATGATCCTCGCATAGTCGATTCAACCGGTGCCCTGGCTTTAAAGGAAATCCCCAAGAACATGCTCATCGTGGGTGGTGGCATAATTGGCTTGGAGATGGGCACGGTTTATTCAGCCTTGGGGGCCTGTCTGGACGTGGTAGAGATGCTGCCAACCTTAATGACGGGTGCCGACAGGGATCTGGTAAAAGTTTGGCAAAAGCACAATCAGCAGCGCTTTGACAGAATTATGCTAAATACCAAAACAGTGGCTGCCGAGGCTAAAGACGATGGTATTTGGGTCAGCTTTGAGGGTGAATCGGCGCCAGCACAGCCGCAGCGCTATGACCTGGTGTTGCAAGCCGTTGGCCGTAGTCCCAATGGCCTTAAAATTGGTGCTGAAAACGCAGGCGTGCAAGTGTCAGATCGTGGTTTTATAGCAGTAGATACGCAAATGCGCACAAATGTTCCGCATATTTATGCCATCGGTGACATAGTTGGCCAGCCAATGTTGGCGCACAAAGCGGTGCACGAAGCGCACGTCGCTGCCGAGGTGATTGCGGGCGAAAAATCCTTTTTTGATGCGCGTGTGATACCGTCGGTTGCTTATACCGATCCCGAGGTGGCGTGGGTAGGTTTAACTGAAGCAGCCGCCAGGCACGAGGGCATAGAAATCAAAAAAGGTTTGTTTCCCTGGCAAGCTTCCGGTCGTGCCATCGCCAATGGCCGTGATGAAGGCTTTACCAAGTTGTTATTTGATTCTCAAAGTGGCCGTATCCTCGGTGGTGGTATAGTTGGTACCAATGCAGGAGATTTGATCAGTGAGGTTGTTTTGGCTATAGAGATGGGGGCCGATGCGGTTGATATTGGCAAAACAATACACCCGCACCCAACCTTGGGAGAATCAATCGGCATGGCGGCTGAAGTAGCCGAGGGTAGTTGTACCGACGTGCCTGCAGCCAGGCGCAAGTAATATGCCAGCACACATAAGTAGGCCAGGTGCCAGCCTGGCCGATTGGCTTAGCTACCTGGAAAAATTGCATCCCAAAAGCATAGATTTGGGTCTGGAGCGGGTTAAAGAGGTTTATAAGCGCCTTGGTATAAAGCTTGATTGTTTTCGTATAGTAGTGGCCGGCACTAATGGCAAAGGTTCTACCTGTGCGATGCTGGAATCGATCATGCTGGCTGCTGGCTATAAGGTTGGCAAGTACACCTCGCCGCATCTGCTCAGGTTTAACGAGCGCATTTGCATTAATGGCCGGATGGCTGCTGATGCTGAGATCATCAGCCAGTTTGAACGCATTGAAGCCGCCCGTGGCGCCATAAGTCTGAGTTATTTTGAATTTGCCACCTTGGCAGCTTTTTTGCTGTTTGATCAGATCGGGCTTGACGTCGTGGTGCTGGAAGTAGGGCTGGGTGGCCGACTCGATGCCGTAAATGTAGTTGATAACGATTGTGCCATAGTTACCAGTATAGATTTGGATCATACCGATTGGCTGGGTACAACCCGCGAGCAAATAGCCTTGGAAAAAGCTCACGTGTTCAGGCCCGCCAAGCCGGCTATCTGTGCTGATCCGGTGGCGCCCCAAAGCCTGGTCGATTATGCGCAACATATCGGCGCTGATTTATGGCGCGCCGGAATCGATTTCAACTTCTCCGGGGATCGCCAACAATGGGCCTACGGTGGGCGCCAACAACGGCGCAACGCCTTGGCGTATCCAGCTTTGCGCGGTGCCAATCAATTGCTGAATGCCGCTGCGGTGCTGGCAGCTTTGGAAGCGGTGCGCGACCGCTTTGCTATAACCCAACAAGAAGTACGCCAAGGTTTGCTCAATTTAAACTTGCCGGGCCGCTTGCAGATTCTGCCAGGTTTGCCGGCCACCGTGTTGGACGTAGCCCATAATCCGCACGCCGTAGCTGCCCTGGGGCAAAACCTCGATGCCATGGGTCATTTTCCTCATACTTTTGCGGTCGTAGGCATGTTCAACGACAAGGCCATACCAGAGGCATTGACACGCATGGTCAACCGCGTTGATCATTGGTTATGCGTTGATACGACGGGCCCGCGCGGTACCAAGGCCGACTCCTTGGCGGCTACCTTGCGTCAACTTTACGTTGATCAGCCCAGCAAAGACGAGTTTATGGATAGTGTCGTCGAGCTTGAGCGCCCCAGCCAAAAACCGGGCGTGCGCCCAGCCGTCAGAGCATCTGCGCCGCGTAAAGAAATTCAGATCCAGACTTTTGACGGGCCGCAAAGCGCCTACGAGTATGCGCGCCAACATGCTACAGACAATGATAGAATCGTCGTGTTTGGATCTTTCTCTGTAGTTGGTCCGGTACTCGAAATCCTGGATCAAGAGGGAAGAGACGTACTTGGCTAGGGGCTAAAACATGTTTTTTCGTAAAAAAGCGACTGTCGCTAAACGGCCGGTAGTGCGTACTGGCGCGGCTGCTGAGGCTCAGCTTAAGGACTTACGAATAAAAGCCAGACGCCGCCTTTTGGGCGCCCTGGTCCTGGTGCTTACTGCTTTTATTGTAGTTACCTGGCTTTTCGATAACCCGGTCAATGAACCAGCGCCTACGCCAATTGTAGTGCCAGAGGTAGTCCACGGAATTACAGCAGAGCCGAGCCCGGCTGCCGAATTACTGCAAGATGGTTTCGGTTCCGGCGTATTGGCTAACGCCGATCAGGCGGATGCTTCACAACAGCTGGGCGACTCTGTTGCCAGTAGGGCAGAAAAGGCGCAAGAATCAGAGGCAGACCAGAACATACATATAGCTGAGCAACAAGCCCAAGAGGCTGGGGCAGGTGGCAGCAAGGCTCAGGAGCAATCCGCCGCTGCCGAACCCAAACCGCAAGCCAAAGAAGTCAAACGTTCTGATGATGGAGCCTTGGCGCTAGCGTTACTGGAGGGTAAGAGCCCAGATGCTGCTGCCCCAAGCAAGCGTGCCGACAAGCCGGGCTATTACTTACAGGTGGCAGCTTACACTACCGAACAAGACGCGCTTAAACGGCGTGATGGCTTACGACAAGCCGGTGTATCTGATGCTTACGTAGAAAGCGGTCAATCCGGTGGGCGTACGGTTTATCGTTTGCGTGTTGGTCCGTTTGTGTCGCATGACGCAGCCCAGGCTGCACAAACTCGTTTGCGGGCCCTGGGCTATGAAAATGGCCTGATAGCCGGGCAGTGACAAGCTTCGATTATTTTATGCTGGCTTTAGTGGCTATATCGGCCATTATCGGTCTGCTGCGAGGGTTTTTGCGTGAAGTGTTATCCCTGATAGCTTATTTGCTGGCTTTTGTAGCAGCGGTGTGGTGGGGTCCTAAAGCCGCTGACATGCTCATAAATTTGATTGATAATGGCCTATTACGCAGCTTTGCTGCGTATGGCGCAGTTTTTATTGCTGCTTTGCTGGCAATCGGTCTTTTAAACATGGCTTTGGGTGCACTGGTAGATCGTACCGGGTTAACGCCTGCCGACCATGGTTTAGGGGCGGTTTTTGGTACGGCACGCGGCATAGTTATTGTGCTGGCTCTGGTTGGCCTGGCTGGTTATACCGAGCTGCCACAAGAACCGTGGTGGCAGCAGGCTCGCACTTCGGCAGCTGCAGTAAAGGGCTTTCAACAAATTAAACTCATGCTACCGCTTGAGGTAGCTAAACTTTTACCATATTAAGCTGGATATCATGTGTGGAATTGTCGGTGTATTAGCGAAACGGCCAGTCAATCAGTTGCTCTACGATAGCTTGCTGTTGCTGCAGCATCGGGGTCAGGACGCCGCCGGGATTGCTACTGCACACGAGCATTTTTTCAGTATGCACAAATCACATGGCCTGGTGCGTGATGTATTTCGTACCAGAAACATGCGTGCTTTGCCAGGCAATAGTGGTCTTGGCCACGTGCGCTATCCCACGGCTGGCTCAAATGATAGTGTCGATGAGGCCCAGCCGCTGTATGTTAATGCACCCTTTGGCATTACTTTTGTGCATAACGGTAATCTCACCAATTGGCACGAACTGCGGCAGTCTTTATTTAAGCACGATCGCCGCCATATCAATACCAATTCCGATTCCGAGGTTTTGCTAAACGTTTTTGCCCACGAGTTACAGCAGGCTTGTGAAGGCTCAAGCTTGGATGAAAATGCTGTTTTCAAGGCGGTGCGTGCGGTTCATCGACGTGCCCGCGGTGCTTATGCCGTGATTGCCAATATAAGCAACTTTGGTTTGGTGGCGTTTCGAGATCCGCATGGTATCAGGCCATTATGCCTTGGCAGTAATGAGTCCGAGTTTGGTACAGAATGGATGTTTGCCTCCGAGTCGGTAGCCTTGACTGGCACAGGTTTTAATCTGGTGCGCGATGTCGGCCCAGGTGAAGCGATCGTAATTACAGATGCTGGCACGCTTTACCAGCAAGACTGTCGTGATTCTAGCGTAGCGGTTACACACTGTGTATTTGAGTACGTTTATTTTGCCCGCCCAGACTCGCTGATGGATGGTATTTCGGTTTACAACGCGCGTTTACGCATGGGAGAGTATCTGGCAGACAAGGTAGCGAAGAGTTTGCGCTTGGGGGATATTGATGTTGTTATGCCAATCCCTGATTCGGCCAGGCCTGCCGCTATGCAACTTGCTGCCAGGCTGGACCTGGATTATCGTGAGGGCTTGATTAAAAACCGTTATATTGGACGCACCTTCATAATGCCCGGTCAGGCGGTACGAAAAAAGTCGGTGCGGCAAAAACTCAGCCCTATAGAGCTGGAATTCAAGGGCAAAAATGTTTTATTGGTTGATGATTCTATAGTGAGGGGCACCACCAGTCGTGAAATTGTTGAAATGGCGCGTTTGTCCGGGGCCAATAAGGTCTTTTTTGCTTCAGCAGCCCCCCCGGTGCGCTACGCCAACGTGTACGGCATAGATATGCCCAGCCAGCAGGAATTAATTGCCTATGGCAAGAATGTCGAGGAAATAGCTCAGGAAATAGGAGCGGATGGCTTGGTTTTCCAGGATTTGCAAGATTTGGAGCAGGCCCTTAAAGACTTAAACCCTGGCCTGCACAATTTTGAATCGTCCTGCTTTAATGGCAATTACGTTACGGATGATATTGACGCTGCCTACTTTGAACTGTTATTGAATGAAAGACAGCACCCACAACGGGCGGGAGCCCTGGTTGGGGCCGTGGCGCAAGATAATTAGGTAAGTGTTTGGCTATGCCTTGCTGCGCGCAAACACGGCAAACAATAACAGGACTGCGCATATACCAAACGTAATCAGGCCCCAGATGGCATACTCCAGGCCCAACAGCTCAACCCTGGCATCACTGCAAGTAGCGTAAATTCCAAATAGCCATGGCAGTAACGACTCCAGGCCGGATTGGGTCATGAATTTATCGGCAAAGGTTTGGGTGCAGGAAAATGATAGTGCTGCAACCGTATATTGGTACCAGGCAGCGACAATACCTGCACAAGCCGCGCCTGCAGCCAGTAAGGCTGCGACTCGCTTAAGCACAGACTGGTGCCCCAATAGCAACGCTGCACCGCTTAGTAAGGCTATTACCAGTAATATAAAACGCTGCAAGACGCACCAGGCGCACGGCCGCATACCGAACACGTGTTGTGACACTAGCGCAACAAATAAGGCGATCAGGCTGATCAGTAGGCTTATTTGCAGGCCTGTTTTATGTTTGTCGAGTTTCATAGGGTATCCAGTATTTCACGCTCAAAGCGCCTTTGTGCAAGCGGCTTGGTCAGGTGTTGTCCTTTAAGAATAAAAAGGTCTTCAACCATGCCGCCAAGGGTCATGATTTTAGCCATTAAAAGGGTAATCTCATGGCGTGTAAAAACACAGGCCAAGTCGTACAAAAGCCCTTGCCGGTCAGCACAAGTAATCGATAGCCGCCAGGTATGCTGTTCGGAATCTGGCGATAAATTAATGTTGGGCATTACCGGAAAAACTATCGACCTGCGCGAGCGTAGGCGCCGCTTGACTTTAGCCTTTGATTTCAACTCCAGCTCATTATTTAGCATTGCCTGCAAGCCGTGCTCTAACAAAGCCGCTTGTGCACGCATATCGTCGTTTTTATTGGGCATTAAGACAATGAAGCTGTCCAGCGCCCAGTTTTTATTGGTTGTATGAATGCGTGCATCCTGAATGCCAATATCAAAATGGTCAAAATATTTGCAAATATCTGCAAATAAATCCGTTCGATCCTGAGCATATACCAATACTTGCAAGGCATCACTGGCTGCGGTTATACGAGTTTTAACCACCGCCTGCTGCTGATCGGCAGCGTATAGTTGACGCGTGTGCCAAGCTATTTCGTTGGCATCGTGCCGGAGAAAATAGGCGACGTCTAATTGTTGCCAAAAGGCCAGTCTGGTTTCATCACGCAGTCCCTGCCGGCGAATCTCAGCAGCGGCTAATTCCTTGCGTAAAGCAAGCACTGTGCTGGTGTCGGGCCTGGGGCCGCCTAGCGCGGCCAGGGCTTTGTGATACAACTCTTCGAGCAGCTTGCCTTTCCAGTTATTCCAGATATTAGGCGCGGTGCCACGTAGGTCAGCGACGGTTAATAGATAAAGGGCGGCCAGACGGGTTTGGTTACCCATACGCAAAGCAAAATCGTGGATAACCTGCGGGTCACTTAAGTCGCGTTTTTGTGCAACCAGCGATAGGCTGAGGTGCTCTCGCACCAGAAATACCAGTAATTCCAGGTCTTCCTGATCCAGGCCATGCTTGCGCGCAAACCTGCGCACCTCGGCTGCTCCCAGCACAGAATGGTCGCCACCGCGGCCTTTGGCTATATCGTGAAACAGGGCTGCTATATACAGCAGCCAGGGCTTGTCCATTTCGGCCATTAACTGGCTGGCCAATGGGTACTCCTGCGCATATTCGGCCTGGGTGAAACGATACAGGTTGCTTATAACCATCAAAATGTGCTGGTCTACCGTATAGGCATGAAACAAATCATGTTGCATTTGACCTACTATGCGCCTGAATGGCGGTAGGTATTTGGGCAAGACATTCCATAAGCTCATATCGCGCAAGGCGTGCACAATACCCCTTGGTTGTTGCAGAATCTGCAGAAATAACAACTTGTTATGCGCCTTATCTCGAAAGCTGCGATCAATTTTGTGGCGCGCGTGCCACATGGCCCTTAATGTGCTCGCGCCCATGCCTTGCAGCTGGGGATTTTGCTGCATAACCAGAAACGCCCGCAGCATTAATTCAGGCTGTTGGTTAAATGCCTCAGCACGCATTAAAACCAGGCGCTGACGCAGGACCCCAAAGTCATCATCCAGCTGTTGGCACTGTTCTGTGGCGGTGGGAAAGAGAAATTCTTCCAGGCTGAGCATTAATATACGATTTATCTGGCTGACAACCTTAGCCGCCCAATAATAACGCTGCATTAATAGTTCGCTGGCCCTGCGTGTGGCCGTATCCTTAAAGCCGTAAACATTTGCCAGGCGTGGCTGCAGGTCAAATAAAACCCTATCCTCGCGTCTGCCGGCGAGTATGTGTAATTCGATCCGCAGGCGCTTAAAAGCCTGCTCGGCGCGTCTTAGGGAAATAAACTCTTGTTTGCTCAACAGCCCGGTCTTGGCTATCGCCCGCCAATTGGTACCAAAGCCGGCCGCACGTGCGAGCCAAAGCAAGACTTGTAAATCCCGCAAACCACCTGGAGCTTCCTTGCAATTTGGCTCTAGCGAATAGGCGGTATTCTGGTGGCGCGCATGGCGCAACTTCATTTCCGCCCGTTTATCGAGAAAAAACTGACGAGGATTTAAATCCAGTTGCATGTGTTCACTAAAGCTTTTAAAAAGCTTTTTGCTGCCAGCGATAAAACGCGCCTCAAGTAAGGAAGTTTGCACCGTAATATCGGCAGCAGCCTCGTGCCGACACTGGCTTATAGTGCGCACACTATGCCCTGGTTCCATACCAAGATCCCACAGGGCAGCAACCAGCTTGGCTATATTGTGTTGCTCTGTCTGGGTAGCCTCGGCAGGCAACAAGATCACAATATCCAGGTCGGAGTATGGGTAAAGTTCACCGCGACCATAGCCACCTACTGCGGCTATACACGCCCCTTTGGGTAATGGGTGAATCTTTAAGAGCTGGCGTACGGTGTTATCAGCTATGCGTCTGAGGTTGCCTAGCAAGGCGTCCGGGCGCAAATGCTCGCGCCAGGCGAGCAAGGCCAGCTGGCGCTCACTGTTGAGGTGATGGCGCAGCGCAGTAACCAGCCTGGACTGTTGGTGCATTGAAAGCGCTTTCAGGTCAGGGTTTGGCCTGCACGAATGCCGGTGGCTTGGGCATGCCAGGAGAAATCGTCAATACTTCATAACCATCGTCTGTTACCAGTATGGAATGTTCCCACTGAGCCGATAGGCTGTGGTCACGGGTAACCACGGTCCATTTATCAGCCAGGGTACGCAATTCACGTCTGCCGGCATTGATCATGGGCTCAATTGTAAAAATCATGCCTGGCTCCAGACGCAGGCCGGTGCCGGGCTTGCCGTAATGCAATACTTGCGGATCCTGATGAAACATCTGGCCTACGCCATGGCCACAATATTCGCGTACTACAGAAAAACCGGCATTTTCGGCGTGTTTTTGGATAGCATGGCCGATGTCCCCGAGGTGGGCCCCAGGGCGCACCTGTTCTATGCCCAACCACATGCATTCGTAGGTGTTTTCAACCAACCTGCGGGCCAGTATGGAGGGCTTGCCGATGTAGTACATACGACTGGTGTCGCCATACCAGCCGTCTTTGATTATGGTTATGTCTATGTTTAATATGTCGCCGTTTTTAAGCACTTTTTCGTTCGGTATACCGTGGCATATAACGTGGTTGACCGAGGTGCAGATCGAAGCCGGGTAGGGTGGGTATCCAGGAGGAGCATAGCCTATGGTTGCTGATTCAACCTGCAGGGTATTGGTAATAAAATCCAGACATAAGTCGTCCAGCTCTTTGGTGGTTATACCGGGCTTGACGTGCGGCTCTAGGTAATCAAGAACGCTGGCTGCGGCCTGGCAAGCAGCGCGCATTTGCTCGAGTTGTACTGGGTCTTTAATAATCGGGGTCATAGAACTTGCTGTGTGTGCTTGAAAAATAGTAGAATTATAGGCTTAGCAGTAAATAGCGTACGTGGTATTAAAAGGGTGTCCTTTGAGCTACTTGATTCTAATGTAGATGTTAGCGCCGGATACTTACCTAGTACAAGACCAAACCCTTTAGGAGAATATTCATGAGCCTTATGCGCGACATGTTAGAAGCGGGCGTTCATTTTGGACACCAAACCCGTTACTGGAATCCCAGGATGGCCGATTATATTTTTGGCCAACGCAATAAAATACATGTAATCAACCTTGAAAAAACGGTACAAAAGTATCTTGAGGCCTTAAGCTTTGTGCGTCAACTGACGGCACGCGGTGGCAACATACTTTTTGTCGGGACCAAACGTTCGGCACGTGATACTATCGCCCTGGAAGCGCAACGTTGTGGTATGCCATACGTGGATAGCCGTTGGCTGGGTGGCATGATGACCAACTTTAAAACGGTCAAAACATCAATCAAGCGCTTAAAGGATATGGATGCGCAGCTAGCCGAAGGTGTAACCGAACAAATGAGCAAAAAAGAAGCGCTCATGTTCGAACGCGAAATGGCCAAGCTAAACAAGTCCATCGGTGGCATAAAGGATATGAACACCTTGCCGGATGCCTTGTTTGTAATCGACGTCGGTTATCACAAAATAGCCGTGGCTGAGGCTCAAACTCTTGGTATTCCAGTGGTTGGCGTGGTGGATACCAACCACTCGCCAGACGGTATAGATTATGTTATTCCTGGCAACGATGACTCTGCCAAGGCCATAGCTTTATACGCTGCCGGTATCGCCGATGCCGTTTTGGCGGGACGTGAACAAGGCCTGAGCGGCCTGGTAGAAGAACTTGCCGAAGACGAAGAGTTCATTGAGCTTGAGCAAGAAGCCGAGCAAGAGTAAGAGCTACCCTAAATGCCTGCTTAGGTGATTATTAGCAGGCTTTGTCTAGTCACCAGTAACATTGGTGAGTACAGGAGAATTAAATGGCCCAAATTACCGCTGCGATGGTAAAGGAACTGCGCGAAAAAACTGACGCGCCCATGATGGAATGCAAAAAGGCCCTGACCGAGTCCGATGGCGATATTGCCCGTGCAGAAGAAATTTTGCGTGTCAAACTCGGTAGCAAGGCCTCAAAAGCAGCCGGTCGCGTTACGGCCGAGGGCTTGATTGGCTTGTTTATCGCTGCCGACAACAAATCCGGGGCTTTGGTAGAGGTCAATTGCGAAACCGACTTTGTGGCCAAAAATGATGATTTCATTCTTTTTGTCAACAAGCTTGCACGCATAGTAACCGAGCGCAATCCCACCGATCTTGAAGCTTTGAGCGAACTCGCCATGGGTGAGGGCACGGTTGAGAGTACCCGCGCAGCTTTGGTAGGTAAAATCGGTGAAAATATGTCTGTGCGCCGTTTTCGCCGTTTCGAAACCGACGATGCCCTTAACAGCTACGTCCATGGCGGCCGTATAGGGGTGCTGGTTGACTATCAGGGCCCGGAAGAAGTGGGCAAGGATTTATCCATGCACATAGCTGCTACACAGCCAAGAGCCCTGGATGCTGGCGGGGTTGACCCAAGCCTGATAGCGGCCGAACGCTCAGTAGCCGAACAAAAGGCCAAAGATGCAGGCAAGTCGGCAGAAATAACCGCAAAAATGGTCGATGGCGCGGTACAGAAGTATCTCAAGGAGGTTACCCTCTTGTCTCAGCCATTCGTAAAAAACGATAAACAGTCGGTTGAACAAATGCTGAACGAAAAATCAGCCAAAATCAATCGCTATGCCTTGTTTGTTGTGGGCGAGGGAATTGAAAAAAGGTCCGAGGATTTTGCTGCCGAAGTTGCCGCAGCTGCCAGTGGCTCCTAGTGGCCGGCCTCATGACTACACCAGCTTACAAACGGGTCTTGCTGAAACTTTCAGGTGAGGCCCTGATGGGTGGCGATGCTTTTGGTATAAACAGGGCAACCATTTTGCGCATGACCGAAGAGATCCACGGGGTGGTCTCTTTGGGAGTACAGTTGGCGGTGGTTATAGGTGGGGGTAATATCTTCCGCGGTGTTGCCCCTGGCGCCCAGGGCATGGATAGGGCGACAGCCGATTATATGGGCATGCTGGCCACGGTGATGAACTCTCTGGCTTTGCAGGACGCTTTAAAGCACCAAGGGGTAAATGCCAGGGTGCAATCGGCCTTGAATATCGATCAGGTAGTCGAACGCTATATCCGTCCCAAAGCCTTGCGCTATCTTGAGGATGGCATGGTGGTAATTTTTGCCGCTGGCACGGGCAATCCGTTTTTTACCACCGATACCGCTGCTGCCTTGCGCGGAGCTGAAATTGGCGCTGAAATAGTTTTAAAAGCAACCAAAGTAGACGGTATTTATAGCGCCGATCCCAATAAGGATCCAAGTGCTACGCGTTATACCAGTATCAGTTTTGATGAAGCAATAGTGCGCCGTCTGGAAGTTATGGACGCCACTGCTTTTGCTTTGTGTCGCGACCAGAAATTACCAATCAAGGTATTCTCAATTAACAAGCCAGGCGCATTGCGCCGTGTTGTATGTGGCGAGGATGAAGGCACTTTGGTGCAGGTTTAGGGTCTATCATGAGTTATGCAGAAATAATCAAATCGGCCGAACAACGCATGGGTAAGTCCATTGATTCGTTAACCGGCAGTTTGGCCAAAATACGTACCGGCAGGGCTCATGCCGGCATACTTGATCACGTACAAGTGGAATATTATGGCTCGCCGGTACCTGTTAGCCAGGTTGCCAACGTTGCCGTACTGGATGCGCGCACGCTCTCGGTTCAGGTGTGGGAAAAAAGCATGGCTGCTTTGGTAGACAAGGCCATTCGTGAATCTGATCTGGGGTTGAATCCCATTTCCATGGGTGACAATATTCGTGTACCTATGCCGGCGCTGACCGAAGAGCGTCGCCGTGACTTGACGAAGGTTGTACGCGCTGAAGGTGAAGACGCCAAAGTGGCCATCCGCAATATTCGCCGTGAAGCAAATGATTCATTAAAAAAGCTCGTTAAAGAAAAGGAAATTTCTGAGGATCACGAACGACGCGCTCAGGATGACGTACAAAAACTTACAGATCGTTTCGTGATTGAGGTTGATGGCATTATTAGCGCCAAAGAAGCAGAAATAATGACCGTCTAAGCAGCCAGTTGCATTTGGCTGAACAGGCATGCCATCAGTTACCTCATCCACCCTATCAGTACCTGAGCTGTCAGGTAATCCACAGCACGTTGCAATCATTATGGATGGCAACGGTCGCTGGGCTACTCAAAGACATTTACCGCGCACTGCGGGTCACATACGCGGAGTGCAGGCCGTGCGTAGGGTGGTTGAGGCCTGTGGCAACAGGGGAGTTAAATACCTTACCCTGTTTGCTTTCAGTACAGAGAATTGGCGCCGGCCGCAAGGCGAGGTCTCTTTGCTGATGCGCCTGTTTGCCAAAACCTTGCAAAAGGAGGCCGACCGTTTGCTAGAGCAGGGGGTACGTTTGCGCGTAGTTGGTGATCTCGATGCCTTTGACGTTAAGCTACGAGAGCTTATAAGCAAGGCCGAAGAGCATACCGCGAGTTGTACCGCTCTTACCCTGACAATCGCAGCAAACTACGGTGGGCGTTGGGATATATTGCAAGCTACCCGGCAGATGTTGCAGGCCAGGCCCGAGATAGCAGCCCATCCGGAGCTTTTAAACGAGCTGGCTTTGGCGCCTTATCTGGCTATGTCTTACGCCCCGGAGCCGGATTTATTTATCCGCACCGGAGGGGAGCAGCGCATCTCAAATTTTTTGATCTGGCAACTGGCCTACACCGAATTGTATTTTACTAATGCTTGGTGGCCTGATTTTGGCGCGCAACAAATTGATGCTGCTTTTACGTGGTATCGGGGGCGTGAACGCCGTTTTGGCCGTACCAGCCTGCAGCTACAGGCTGGACTCTAAAGGAAGAAAGGTGTTAGTGCAACGCGTAATTACCGCTGTGGTGCTGTTGCTGATACTGGCAGCAGCTATAAGCGCGCCCGGCCCATGGCCATTAATAGCTTTGTTAAGCCTGATGTTTGCCTGTGCCTACTGGGAATGGCTGCGCTTGGTGCCTTGCTCCAATAACACTGCCTGGCTAGGGGCAGTAAGCCTGCTTGTGCTATTTGGCTTGCTCAGCCTGGCAGTAATCAGCCAACAGGCCTACGTCGCAATATTTTTTACGACTATAGTTATTCCTTTAAGCCTGTTGTTCTGGCTTATGGTTGCTCCTGCCATGGTACGCAGCGCCAGCGTAGGTGCGTCATGGCGGCCATGGATGTTGCTGCTAACCGGGGCCGTTTGCATGCTCGCTGCCTGGTACGGACTGGTGTGGACATTTGTTTTTTATGGTGTGCAGACCATGATAAGCCTGTGGGCCTTGGTTTGGATAGCCGATAGCGCAGCCTATTTTGTCGGGCGTCGTTTCGGACAACGCAAACTTGCACCTAAAGTAAGCCCTAACAAGACACTTGAGGGTGGTATGGCTGGCGTGTTGGCCGGTGTACTATGGTTTATAGCCGGGGTCTTCTGGTGGCCAGATAGCTATGCTGCTGTGGTCTTTGTCCAACATGGCTGGGTATTGGTGATTGTAAGCGCGGTGCTGTTATCTATCTGGTCAATAGTGGGTGATTTATTTGAGTCATTATTGAAACGGCGTCTGGGAGTAAAGGATTCTGGTGTATTGTTGCCAGGTCATGGCGGCGTATACGATCGCATAGATGCTATTTTGCCAGTGGCCCCGGCGGCGTTGTTGCTGCTTTCAGGCACCGGTATGTGATTAATGGGCAAGTTACAAAAATTATGCGTGCTCGGCTCCACCGGCTCTATTGGTGTAAGTACACTCGATGTGGCCCGGCGCAATCCAGAGCACTATAGCGTTTATGCTCTGAGCGCCAATAAGCGTATCGAAGCACTGGTGCAACAGGCCAAGGATTTTGCGCCCAAGGTAGTGGTCGTACCAAATGACGCCGCACGTAAGCGTTTTCTGGCATTATGGCCAGCTGCTTTGACGACGCCTGAAATTCGCCAAGGCGCCCAAGCCCTATGCGATACCGCCGCTGATCCCCTGGTCGATGTGGTAATGGCTGCAATTGTGGGTGCAGCAGGCCTGCCCAGTGCCTTGGCTGCCGCGCAAGCAGGCAAGAAAATTTTACTGGCAAACAAGGAGGCCCTGGTTTCTGCTGGTGCATTGTTTATGTCTGCTATAGAAGCGTCCGGGGCACAGCTGCTACCCATTGATAGCGAGCATAATGCCATTTTTCAATGTTTACCGCAGCTCAGCGATGCTAATGGCGTGTCTGGCAATAATGGCGTATCCGGCAAATCCACCAAATCTATACGCAGATTGATTCTGACCGCTTCGGGAGGTCCTTTTCGCCAATTGCCTACAGCCCAGTTAAGTCAGGTCACGCCACAACAAGCTTGTGCCCATCCAACCTGGAATATGGGCAAAAAGATATCGGTTGATTCTGCCACTATGCTAAACAAGGGTTTAGAGGTGATAGAGGCCCATTGGCTATTTGCCATGCCAGCCGATAAGATAGAGGTTGTAATACATCCGCAAAGCCTGGTGCATTCGATGGTCGAATACGCTGATGGCTCCTTGCTGGCACAATTAGGCCAGCCGGACATGCGCACACCCATAGCTCATGCCATGGGCTACCCTGAGCGTATAGCAAGTGGGGTTGGACTATTTGATCTGGCATGTCTGGGATCTTTGGAGTTTGAGCTGCCCGACCTTAACAGATTCCCCTGCTTGCATCTGTCCTATGAGGCTTTGCGGGCGGGGCAGGGTGCATGCATAATTTTAAATGCCGCCAACGAAGTGGCAGTTGAGAAATTCCTTGCTGGCCAGATACCTTATACACAAATAGCAGGTATGATACAGATGTGTTTAGAAGCCCTGAGCCAGCATGCCAGCTGCCAGCCAGGCTCACTGGCAGAAATCCTGCAGCTTGACCAACAAACCAGGCATTACGCCCGTGCTTTGTCTAATTAACCATACCCTATGCTTTATACCGTCTTAGCATTTTTGATTGCCATAGGCGTGCTGATTACTTTTCACGAATTTGGCCATTACGCGGTTGCGCGTTTGTTCGGTGTCAAGATTTTGCGTTTTTCCATTGGTTTTGGCCCGGTGCTGTTGCGGCGTAAAGATAAACACTCAACTGAATGGGCTTTATCGCTTGTGCCCTTGGGTGGGTATGTAAAAATGCTGGACGAGGCCCCGGCAGATGCCGATTTATGTGTGCGCAAAACGGCCTTCAATAATCAAAGTCTGGGGCGTCGTGCAGCGATTGTTGCCGCCGGGCCCATGGCCAATTTTCTGCTGGCTGTAGTCATTTACGTCTTTTTGGGCTTATGGGGCGTCTATGAACCGGCCCCAATAACAGCCCAGCCTGGCGTAGATACCCCGGCTCATCTGGCTGGAATACAGCGCGGCGATACCATAATCAAGGTAAATGATAAAGCGGTTAGCTCGTGGTCTCAGGTGCGTTGGCAATTTACTGAACCAATGGTGGCTGGTGGTGAACTGAAGTTGGAAGTTAAAGATGAGGCAGGCACTATCCGGCAGCTGGAAATGAAGCTGCAAGCGCATAATCTGGAGCCCACCGATTCAGATCCAATGGCTGAGCTTGGTCTGCAACTGGACCGCCCCAGGCTTACATTTAGTCAAATTGTTGCCGGTAGCCCGGCCCAAGACGCGGGCTTAAAGCCAGATGACGTGGTTATTGGCATACAGGATGTGCGACAACCAGATCCACAAACCTTTGTGGACATAGTAAAAAATCATCCCGACCAGGAGATCGGGCTAGAACTGCTGCGCAACGATACGCCTGTAAGTCTGAAGATCAAAGCCCAGGCAATTAACACCGATGATGGTCAGCGTATTGGTCAATTGGGCGTAATGCTTTATGCCCAGTACCCTCAGGTTTTAGTGCGTTCTGGTTTGTTTGATAGCCTGGTGCAAGGGGTGCAGCGCACATTTGCTACGAGCTTACTGACTGTGCGTATGATGGGGCGCATGCTTTTTGGTGAAATATCCCTAAAAAATATTTCTGGGCCTATTACAATAGCTGACTACGCTGGCCAAAGTGCACGGCTTGGCGTGGCAGCGTATTTGGGCTTTCTGGCCCTTATCAGCATAAGTATCGGGGTGTTGAATCTCTTGCCTGTGCCCATGCTGGATGGAGGCCATTTGTTATTTTATTTGTTTGAAGCTTTGCGTGGTGGCCGCCCTTTACCTGAACACGTGTTAGAGTTTGGTCACAGAATAGGTCTTACACTTGTGCTGACTTTGATGTTGTTGGCATTATTTAATGATTTTCAAAGGCTTTTCAGTTTATAACAATCTGACTTACAATCCGGCATCAAGATTACGTTGCCGTGACTCCCAGTGGCTATAAGGAACCAAGGATGTCGTCCTCCAGAAAATTACCATTATTTAGACGTGTCGTTTGCCTGGCACTGGCCAGTTTGCTGCTTCCGGCCCTGGCTTTTGCGTTTACGCCTTTTGTGGTAAAGGACATCCAGATAAACGGTATCGAACGGGTTGATCCGGGTACTATTTTTACCTACATGCCGGTGCAGGTAGGTGAAACATTTACCCAGGAACAGGCTTCAGATTCTATACAAAAGCTGTATGGCACCGGTTTTTTCAATGACGTTCAAATCGATGCCGATGGCGATGTGCTGGTTGTTAAGGTAGTCGAGCGGCCAACTATCGCCTCGGTGAATTTCAATGGTATGCGTGAATTTGATGCCAAGGATCTGACAAAATCACTTATGCAGGTTGGTTTTGGCCAGGGCAGGATTTTTGACCAGGCCATGCTCGAGCGCGCAACCTTTGAACTCAAGCAGCAATACTTGTCCAAGGGCAAGTACGGGGTACAGGTAAATCCCATCATTACGCCATTGCCACGCAACAGGGTCGGTGTGAGCTTTGATATTTTTGAAGGCGATGTAGCTACCATCGATAAAATTGAGTTTATCGGCAACAAGGCATTTTCTTCTGGCACGCTAGAAGACGTGCTGGAGCTGACCACTGGTGGCTTTATGACCTGGTACACGGGTACCAACAAATACTCGCGTGAAAAGCTTGAAGGTGACGTCGAGCGTTTGCGTTCCTTTTATCTGGACCGTGGCTATCTGGAGTTTTCCATGGAGCCCCCTCAGGTGACGATTTCACCTGATCGAGAAAATATTTATATCACTTTTACTATCCACGAGGGCGAGCCATTTACGGTCAAGCAAGTGGATCTGGCGGGTGACTTGCTTGGATTGCAAGACCAGCTCGAAGAACTCATAACTATTAAACCCGGATCAATTTTCTCGGCCGAGCACACCAATGCCAACGCCAAAGCTTTAACAGATTATCTGGGCTCTTTGGGTTATGCATTTGCCAACGTCAATCCTAATCCGCAGCCCGATAGCGAAGCTAACAGCACTAATCTGACCTTTTACGTCGATCCAGGGCGCCGCGTTTATGTGCGTCGCATTAACGTCGGTGGCAACACACGCACGCGTGACGAAGTGGTCAGGCGCGAGATGCGCCAGCAAGAGGCGGCTTGGTACGATTCTTCCAGTATTGACAACTCTAAAGAGCGTATAGACCGTTTAGGCTATTTTGATGATGTAGATGTTAAAACCACCCCGGTGCCTGGCTCGCCAGATCAGGTCGATCTGGACGTGGACGTCAAAGAAAAACCCACCGGTTTGCTTAGCCTGGGGGCCGGCTATAGTTCTACCGACAGATTGATGCTATCAGCCGGTATCAGCCAGGACAATATTTTTGGTAGTGGCAACTCCCTGTCGCTGGATGTAAACACCAGTTCCACCAACCGTGCCCTGGTGATTATGCATACCGATCCATACTGGACGATGGACGGCATCAGTAAAACCACCTCGCTCTACTATCGTCGCACTACGCCCTATGATGTGTATGATAGTGACGAGTCGGGCTGGTTCAAGGTGGAGTCAATGGGTTTGGGTCTGAACTTCGGCGTGCCAATTTCGGAATATGACCGAATATTTGCTGGCGTAACTTTTGAGCGCAACTCTTTAAAAGACATCCGTGGTTGCAAAACTTTTACTAGTTCCGCATCAAAGTGCGGCGTGCATGACCCGGCGCCTTTTGCCTATCAGCAATTTGTCAAACAGTACGGTGACACCACCAACGCGGCCATATTCAGCTTGGGTTGGTCCAAGGATACCCGCGACAGTGGGGTGGCGCCCAATAAGGGTGGCATGACCAGCATTTCGGCCGACGTTTCGACCATGGACTTGCGTTACTACAAGCTAAGCGCCCAGCAGCAGTATTTCTGGCCCTTGGGGCGTGCTTTTACGTTCGCGGTCAATGGTGAGGTGGATTGGGCCAGAACTTACGGCAGCAGCAATAAACAGTTTCCGGTTATTAAAAATATGTATGCCGGTGGCATTGGCTCGGTACGTGGTTATGATGGTGCGTCTTTAGGTTCGCGCGATCCCTTAAGCGATACCTACCTGGGCGGGAATCGCCGCATAGTTGGTAACGTTCAGCTGTACTTGCCATTTCCTGGCGCCACCCGTGACCGCAGTTTGCGCTGGTTTGTCTTTGGCGACGTAGGACAGCTTGCAACCACTGGCAATACCCCCTGTTATCATGGCAAGCACAACAAGGTCGAAGACCCGTGCGGCTGGAAATACTCGGCTGGTATAGGCCTGTCCTGGGACTCGCCACTAGGTCCGCTGCAGCTTTCATTTGCCCGGCCGCTTAACTCCAAAGCCGGTGATAAAAAACAGGTATTTCAGTTTCAAGTTGGTACCGGTTTTTGATAACCCTGATTTAATGGCACAATAGCGTTTTCGCACTTTTTAAAAAAACCTTTAAGGTAGCTTAAATATTATGTTTTCTTCTGGCTCAACAGTTTGTAGTTCCATGCAAGCATTAGTTCGCAAAAACTTTGTGTTGTTTTGCGCGGCCCTCTTGGTATCAGGGTCGTTTTTTGCCACCCCGGTATATGCTCAGGGCACAAAAATTGGCTTTGTCAGCACCGAGCGTATATTGCGTGATTCCAAGCCAGCCAAAGAAGCCCAGGCCAAAATCGAGTCAGAATTCAAAAAACGTGACAGCGAGCTGGAAAAATTGGCTAACAGCCTGCGCGACCAAGCTCAAAAACTAGACAAAGATGCGCCCGTTTTATCTGAGGCGGAGCGCGTCAAGAGACAGCGCCAATTGCAGGATCTGGATTCCGATTTGCAGCGCAAGAGGCGTGAATTCCAGGAAGACTTTAACCGACGTCGTAACGAAGAGTTTTCCGCTATCGTTGAAAAAGCCGACGCTGCCATTAAAAAAATTGCTGAAGCCCAGGACTACGATCTCATAATCCAGGATGCTGTAACTGTAAGCCCGCGAGTAGATATTACCGATCAGGTTATTTCTGCCTTGGGCAGCTAGTACCCCATGCCTGAGTTACTTGCGCCCGGCAGGGCTCCAGGCCTGCAGCAATTGCTTGATTATGCCAATGGCGCAGGCTTGGGTTGCAAAATTGATTCTGCTGTCGAGCTTGACTCAATCCGGATCGCCGGTATTGGCTCGCTAGCAAATGCCGGTCCAAACGAAATCAGCTTTCTGTCAAACCCGCGCTTGTCCTCCAAGTTGCGGGATTGTAATGCTGCCGCGGTTATTCTCACCGAGGCAGATTGGCATGCTTTTCAAGACCAGCACCCTGGCAAGCCTGCCTGGGTTGTGGTGTTATGCCCCGAGCCATACGCGTTATATGCTTTGCTGGCTCAGTGGTTTGACCAGCACCGTATTGACAATATGCCCAAGGGGATTCACCCAAGTGCAATCATCGCCCCTGATGCAGTCATAGAAGATGGTGTAAACATTGGCCCTATGGCAGTAATTGAGGCCGGTGCCCGGATTGCACGTGGGGCACACGTTGGGGCTGGTTGCACCATCGGTGCTGGTTCAGTAGTTGGCCAGGATAGTATTTTATACGCCCGGGTTAGCATCTACCACAACGTCCGCATTGGTGCCCGCGCAGTTTTACATTCTGGCGTGGTTTTAGGTGCCGATGGCTTTGGTTTTGCCCCCGACCCGCGCACGCGCGGGGCTTGGGCTAAAATTGCCCAGCTCGGTGGAGTGCGCCTGGGTGATGATGTAGAAATTGGTGCCAATACCACGGTGGATAGAGGCGCATTAGAGGACACCGTAATTGGTAATGGAGTTAAACTCGATAACCAGATAATGATTGGCCACAATTGCGTCATAGGCGATCATACCGCTATGGCGGCTTGTGTCGGCGTGGCTGGTTCAACCACCATGGGCAAGCGCTGTATTATCGGCGGTGCCGCCATGTTTGGCGGACATCTTCGCCTGGTTGATGATGTGCACATATCTGGTGGTACTGCAGTTACGACAGACGTGCTGCAGGCTGGGCGTTATACCGGTGTATTTCCACTCGCCAGCCATAGCGCGTGGCAACATAATGCCGCTGTAATAGGCCAATTGGCCAAACTGCGCAAGCGCTTACGTGCCGCAGAGCAAAAACTTGACAAGTAGCGATAGCGTATAACAAGCAGGATATATAAAAATGGTACTCGATATCAAAGACATAATGGAAAGGTTACCGCATAGGCAACCTATGTTGTTGGTGGACCGCGTCCTGGAGATGGATCCTGGCAAAAGCATTGTTGCCATTAAGAATGTCACCTATAACGAGCCATTTTTTCAGGGACACTTTACCCATCACCCGGTTATGCCTGGGGTGTTGATTATCGAGGCCCTGGCCCAGGCAGCCGCGTTGTTTTCATTTGCCGATGCTGGTGCGCCTAATCTAGCCAGTACAAAAATTGCCTACTATCTGGTCGGTGTGGATGGCGCTCGATTCAGGCGTCCCGTAGTACCTGGTGATCAATTACGTATGGAAGTGTCGGCCGATAAGTTAAGCCGTTCGATTTGTAAGTACACCGCTATAGCCAAAGTAGAAGACCAAATAGCAGCCGAAGCCAAGATCATGTGTGCGGTGCGCATACTGGAAGAATAATGTCTTCAAACAGTGTAGAAATCCACCCTAGTGCGATTGTTGACAAGGGCGCTCAGCTTGGTCAAGGCGTGCGCATAGGCCCATACGCGATAATTGGCGCTGACGTAATAATTGGCGATCGCAGCAATATTGGTGCCCATTGCGTCATTGATGGCCGTACCACGATTGGCGCGGACAATAATTTTTACCGTTTTTGTTCGATTGGTGGCATACCGCAAGATAAAAAATATGGTGGCGAGCCAACTGCGCTGGAGATCGGTGCTGGCAATACTTTTAGAGAATACGTTACCGTAAATCTCGGTACGGTTCAGGATGTAGGTACTACGCGGATTGCCGACGATAACTGGATTATGGCCTATGTACACATAGCTCACGATTGCCAGTTGGGTAGTCACATAGTAATGGCCAACGGGGTACAGCTTGCGGGGCATATACACATTGGTGATTGGGCTATTTTGGGCGGCTTGTCTGCGGTGCATCAATTTGTGCGCATAGGCGCCCATAGCATGATTGGTGGTACTAGCTCAATCAGGCAAGATATACCGCCCTACGTGATCGGGGCGGGCGATCCATTCAGGCCTGTAGGTATAAATTCCGAGGGTCTCAGTCGCAGGGGTTATACGCAGGCCGATATAGTGCTGTTAAAGCAGGCCTATAAGGTTTTGTACCGACGTCAATTAAATATAGAGCAAGCAATACCGGAACTTGTAAAATTGCAGGCTGACAATCCAGGTGAAGCAAGTACACTGCAAGAACTTATTAGTTTTCTACTAACTTCTACCAGGGGTATAGTGCGCCCATGAGCGCAGATATCGTCGTGGTGGCCGGCGAGCCCTCAGGCGATTTATTAGCTGCCAGGGTATTGCAAGGCTTGCGTACCGGAGCAGATCAATTCGATGCTGCCGGTATAGGTGGCCCAGAAATGCGAGCCGTTGGCTTTGATGCCTGGCACGATATGAATACCTTGGCGGTTTTTGGCTACGTAGACGCCTTGCGCCGGGCGCCGGCTTTGATTCACACCTGGCGCGATACTTATAAACGCACCCTGGCACTTAAACCCAGAGTTTTTTTAGGGGTAGATGCCCCTGATTTTAATTTACGCCTGGAACAAAAGCTGCGCCGCAGCAATATACCTACGGTACATTTTGTCGGGCCATCTATCTGGGCCTGGCGTTACCAACGTATTCATCAAATTCGTAGGGCAGTCTCACATATGCTGGTACTGTTTCCGTTCGAAGTAGAGCTATACGAAAAAGAGGGTGTACCGGTTACTTATGTTGGTCACCCCTTGGCGCAGATGATTCCACCCAGGGTTGAGCAGCAGCAGGCCAGAGCGGTGCTGGGTCTGCCCCTGGACATAAATGTACTGGCGCTACTGCCGGGCAGCCGCGAATCTGAAATCAGCCTGCTGGCGCCACGGTTTTTGCAGGCCGTAGAGATTTTGCAACGACAAGACCCTGATCTGCACATACTGGTACCAGTAGTAAACCCCGAGCGGGAAGAGCAGTTCAATATAATCAGACAGAAGTACAGCGTTAATAATTGTATTATAATCAATAAAATAGACAATAAACTTAATGTAAATTGGCCGGTTTCATGGCACGTGTTTGCAGCCGCCGATGCGGTGCTTGTTGCCAGCGGTACGGCTACGCTGGAAGCGGCCTTATTTAAAAAACCAATGGTTATATCTTACGTACTTTCTCCCTGGATGAGGCGTATTATGGCCTGGAAGTCGGGTCAGCAGGGGCCCAATTTACCCTGGGTTGGTTTGCCAAATATTCTTGAGCGGGAGTTTGTTGTGCCGGAATTATTGCAAGATGAGGCAACGCCACAAGCTTTGGCAGAACAAACCTGGCAAGCACTACACGATCATGAGCTAAGAGCGCGGTTGCAAAACAGATTCGATCAACTGCATGCCAGCCTGAATAGAGATACGCCAGAGCTTGTGGCTGCCGTAATTCGGCAGCTTGGTGCGCGCTAACCATGGCAAAATCCATCAACCAACAGCTTGAGCTGGGCCTGACGCCGCCACATATACAGGCTGGTTTGTTGTACGCTGGCGTCGATGAGGCTGGGCGCGGGCCATTGGCGGGGCCGGTTTTTGCCGCTGCCGTAATTCTTGACCCGAAGCAAGCGATACCAGGTCTGGCCGATTCAAAAAAAATTAGCGCTGGTTTACGTACTAAATTAGCCGAACAAATCAAAGCGCAGGCACTGGCGTGGGCAATTGCCAGTGCCAGTGTGCAGGAAATTGATAAGTTAAACATCCTGCAAGCCAGTCTGCTGGCCATGACACGCGCCTGTATGGGTTTGCAGATTGAGCCAGAGTTGGTACTAATCGATGGCAATCATACCCCCAAAGATTTACCTTATCGCGCGCAGGCGGTGATCAAGGGGGACTCTCTGGTAGCGTCTATTGCAGCGGCGTCGATTCTTGCCAAAACCGCACGGGATGCGGTTTGTTTGCAATTGGATGCAGAATATCCTCTTTATGGCTTTGCCAGGCATAAAGGTTATGCCACCGCTTTACATTTAAAAAACCTGCAAATACATGGGCCGTGTCCTGCACATAGGCGCAGTTTCTCGCCCGTACGGCTAGCTTTGCAGGCCAGATCCACGTATGCACATGGATAGCTACAATGGCTTGCGGCTGATAAGCTCACGCGCAAACCCTGATTACAAAGACTGGTTGCTGTTAAGCCAGGGCAAGGAAAAGCCTTACGGCCAAAAGGCCCTGCTGGAGGGCATGAATATTTGTCAGGCCTGGCTCGCGCATAAGGGCTTGCCGGATGTTGTTATCAGCACACCAGCAAGCCTGGAGAGCGCCGCGATTAAGCAGCTTTGGGATAGCTGCCGTGATACTGACAGGGTATTTATTGCCGATTCACTGGCTAAGCAATTGTCACAGGTAAAGTCTGGCCCAGCCATGTTTTTTCTGGTCAAGCCTGGCATAAAAAATCCGCCTAAACACTTATCAGATACCGGCTTGATGCTCGACAGGGTACAAGACCCCGGCAATCTAGGTGGTTTATTACGTACCGCTGCGGCCGCTGGTATAAAACATGCATATTTATCACCTGGTTGTGCCAAAGCGTGGTCGGCCAAGGCATTGCGTGCAGGCCAGGGGGCTCATTTTGTGATGGATATTTTTGAGCAGGCAAACCTGGGGGCTTTAATTTCTGCGTCCTCGCTGCCTGTAGCGGCCACTACCTTGCAGCAGGCCAAATCTTTATATGACTACGATTTGAGCCAGCCCAATATTTGGCTGTTTGGTAACGAAGGTCAGGGCCTGGCGGCTGAATTGCTTGAGTTAGCCAACTGGCGTATAAAAATTCCCCAGGATTCAGGGGTAGAGTCTTTGAATGTAGCAGCAGCGGCGGCGGTTTGCTTATTTGAACAGCGCCGCCAAATGCGCCTGTAAGCTAGTAACTACGGTTATCCAGGCCGATTTCATCAAGTATCTTAGTGGATATTTCCTCGATGGATTTGGTGGTGGTAGATAGCCAAGGGATATTTTCCATGCGCATCAAGCGCTCAGCTTCAGCCACCTCCTGGCGACATTGCCTAAGTGATGCGTAGGTGCTGTTTGGACGGCGTTCGTTGCGCACTTCAGCGAGCCTGTCTGGGTTGATGGATAAGCCAAACAGCTTGCGTCTGAATGGTTGCAAGGTAGCGGGTAGGGCGCCGCGGTCGAAGTCTTCCGGGATGAGCGGGTAGTTTGCCGCCTTGACGGCATATTGCATGGCTAAATACAGGCTTGTTGGGGTTTTGCCACAGCGCGATACGCCTATTAAAATAACATCGGCCTGTTCCAGGCCATTAACGTACTGGCCATCATCATGGGCCAAACTGAAATTGATAGCCTCGATACGATTATTATATTGTTCGCTTTGACCGTTGGTGTGCGAGCGGCCTACCGAAGGGCTTGATTTAATCCCCAGTGCGTCTTCAAGCTGATGCACGAACGTGCCAAACATGTCTATAAATACACAGTTTGCGGTACGAATAATAGCGGCAATCTCAGTATCCACCAGGGTGCTAAAAACTAATGGTTGGCTATTGTCAGTAGCGGCTTGCTGGGTGATGCGGCGCGCGGCCGACTTGGCCTTTTCAACTGAGTCTATAAATGGCAGGCGCACCGCCTGGAACTTGATACCCTCGAACTGGGATAGTACCGCATGACTGAAAGTTTCTGCGGTTATGCCCGTACTGTCGGAAATAATAAACACGGTACGGGATTCGTTTGTTGCGGTCATATTTAGTAAAGCCAGCTAGCCCTAGAAACGGTACAATCTTGCAAGGTTAACAGCCACCTGTATTACAGGCAAGGCAAGTTTGCCGGGTATATGCGTATTAGCACCCCACAATTGGTGTGCGTGGTTTTTTCACCCAGGCAGTAATAGCGGTGTATACCGGGCAAAAATGCTTTTTCTATCTTATAGGTGACACTATGTCTTATGTTGTTTCTTTCGAGCATCTACGTATGACCGACGTAGACTCGGTAGGGGGTAAAAACGCCTCATTGGGCGAGATGATCAGTCAGTTGGCCGGTGCCGGTGTGCGCGTACCAGGAGGCTTTGCTACAACAGCCGAAGCCTTCAGGGATTTTTTGCGAGCCACCGGCCTTGACGAGCGCATAAATCAGCGCCTGGACACTTTGGATGCCGATGATGTGCGTGAACTCGCCAGTGCTGGCGCTGAAATTCGTCAATGGATTATCGACACGCCCTTTCAACCGGCGTTCGAGCAGGCGGTACGCGATGCATTTGCGCTGCTGGATAGCGATGGCAAGGGCTCTTTTGCGGTACGCTCTTCGGCCACGGCTGAAGACTTACCCGATGCTTCGTTTGCCGGCCAGCAGGAAACCTACCTGAATGTTGTTGGCATTGACGATATTCTGGATAAAATTCGTCACGTTTTCGCCTCCCTGTACAACGATAGGGCTATTTCTTATCGCGTACATAAAGGATTTACCCACGCTGAAGTCGCGCTATCGGCTGGTATTCAGCGTATGGTGCGCTCCGACAAAGGTAGCTCGGGGGTGATGTTTACCCTGGATACAGAATCAGGGTTTCGGGACGTAGTGTTTATTACTTCCTCGTTTGGCCTGGGTGAAACCGTAGTTCAAGGTGCCGTCAACCCCGACGAGTTTTATGTCTTCAAACCCAGCCTGGCTTCCGGACATTACCCCATTATCAGTCGCCGCATAGGCTCTAAACTCCTGAAGATGGAGTTTGACGCCGAGCGCAGCTCTGGCGAGGCCGTACGCACGGTTGAAGTGCCGGCTTCGGAGCGCAATCGCTACTCTATAAGCGATGATGAGATTATCGAGTTGGCCAACTATGCCACCATAATCGAAAAGCACTATCAACGCCCCATGGATATAGAGTGGGGTCGTGATGGTACCGACGGCAAGATATACATACTCCAGGCCCGTCCTGAAACCGTTAAATCACAGCAGGCGCACAACGATGTGCAGGAGCGCTACCGCCTGAAAGCTACGGGCGAGGTTTTGATTACCGGGCGCGCAATCGGGCAGAAAATTGGTTCGGGTACGGTACGTATCATTTCTGACGCTGCCGAGATGGACAAGGTGCGTGCCGGCGACGTACTGGTTACCGACATGACCGATCCCAACTGGGAGCCGGTAATGAAGCTGGCTGCGGCGATTGTCACCAATAGGGGTGGGCGCACCTGTCATGCCGCTATTATTGCCCGTGAGCTTGGCATTCCTGCTGTGGTTGGCTGCGCCGAGGCAACCCAGGTTTTAAAAAGTGGCAGTGAAGTTACGGTATCTTGTGCCGAGGGCGACGAGGGTCGCATTTACGATGGCCTGATCGAGACCGAAATAGAAGAGGTACGCTGGGGTGAAATGCCCGAGATTGGCCTGAAGATCATGATGAACGTCGGTAATCCTCAACTGGCTTTCGACTTTTCGCAGATACCCAACGCGGGTGTGGGCCTGGCGCGGCTAGAGTTTATTATCAATAATAATATTAATGTGCATCCTAAAGCGGTGCTTGATTATCCCAATGTCGATTCCGAGCTCAAAAAGGCAGTTGAGTCGGCGGCGCGCGGCTACGCCAGCCCCAGGGCATTTTTTGTTGAAAAACTGGCCGAGGGTATAGCCACCATAGGGGCTGCCTTTTATCCCAAGTCAGTAATCGTACGTTTGTCGGATTTCAAGTCCAATGAGTATCGCAAACTGGTTGGTGGCTCGCGCTATGAGCCCGAAGAAGAAAACCCCATGCTGGGCTTCAGGGGCGCATCGCGTTACATCTCAGCCGACTTTGCCGAGTGCTTCAAAATGGAGTGCGAAGCTCTGAAAAAGGTACGGGACGAAATGGGTTTAACCAACGTCGAAATCATGGTGCCGTTTGTACGCACGCTTGCCCAGGCGGAGAAGGTGATTGAGTTACTCGCCAGCCATGGTCTGAAGCGGGGTGAGAACGGCTTGCGCCTGATAATGATGTGCGAAGTGCCATCCAATGCCATACTGGCAGAAGAGTTCTTACAATACTTTGACGGCTTTTCGATTGGTTCAAATGACATGACCCAGCTCACGCTTGGCCTGGACCGTGATTCGGGTATGGAGTTGTTAGCGGCCGATTTTGATGAACGCGATCCGGCGGTACTATTTATGTTGCGTCGCTCCATCCAGGCCTGCCTGAAAGCCGATAAATACGTTGGTATTTGCGGCCAAGGGCCTAGCGATCACCCGGATCTGGCCAAGTGGTTGCGTGACGAAGGTATTTTGTCGATGTCCCTGAACCCGGATACGGTCGTGGATACCTGGCAACGTCTGGCAGCAGGTAACTAATCATGTCTAACTATGCCTTGCTGGCCTCACCATTAGGCGCCGTTTTAGTGCAGTCTGGTTTGTTGCCATCAGGGCGCTGGGGTTTGTCTGCCTTACACTTTGTCGATCAGGCCGACTGCCCCAGGCTGGATTGCCTGAAAACGCCAGAAACGGTATTGTCTGGACCCGGAACCGGCCTGCATCAAGGCCGGCCGGCTAAAAACCTGAAAATGCGACAACAAGATAGCCTAATTCCCGGCACTACAGCGCCAGGTTTTGACCCTGGCCTGATCGAGGGTCATGCCGCCATGTCGGGCTTAAAGGCGCTGCTGCATCAAACCAGCCTGCTTGATAGCGGCCAGGAGCCGGCTAACGGCCCGGCCATGGTCTTATTGCAGTCCAATACACCAGCGGCTGCAAACCAGTTGTTCACCTTAGTAGCGCAGCAGCTAAAAGAATACTGGCTGGGCCAGCGCCATAGCTTTACTATCGAGCTAAGCCCCAAAGGCAGCGCTTTTCAGCAAAAAATATGGTCTTACCTTTTGGAAATTCCCTATGGCCATACATGGTCTTATGGCGAATTGGCCCAAAAAGCTGGTTATGGTGCTGGCTATGGCAGGGCTGCTGGTAGTGCCGTTGGCAGCAACCCTATAAGCGTAATCATTCCATGCCACAGGGTCTTGGCCCAAAATAATACTCTCAACGGTTATGGCGGCGGCTTGGCGCGCAAGCTTGCTTTATTGCAACTTGAAGGCCTGGACTTTGCCTAACCAGGCAGCTCCAGCCTTATTCGATATTCTGTGCCTGTTCACGAATTTGTTCTATCAAGAGTTTTAAGTCAATCGCCGCATTGGTTATTTCCAAAGAGCCGGCTTTTGAGCCCAGAGTATTTGCTTCGCGCAACATCTCCTGGCATAAAAAGTCTATACGTTTGCCAAAAGCCTGCTTTTTAGCGACCTCAGGGGCGCTGAATATTTCTGCCAGCTCGGTCGTGTGCGAATCCAAACGGGTAAGCTCTTCGGCTATATCTACGCGCTGGCCAAACAGGCTGACTTCCTGGGTAATACGCGCGCTTAACTCGGGGCCGCTGATATTGGCATAGCCTGCGGGGTTAATTGCGGTCAATGCCTCAGTGAGGCGTTGCTGCAAGCGCTCTTGTTGCTGCACAAGTAGTAACGGCATTTGTTTCGCCAGCGACTGGCAAATTGTTTTTATGGCCTTATTCAAGCCCAACATGTTTTGCCCCAGACGGCTCGCTTCACGCACCCTGGCAGCATCAAACTGCTCCAGGGCCTGCTGACATACTTGCATGCAAATGGGTAGCCATACATCTTGCTCCAGAGTAGGACGGGTCGAGCCCGGCTCAAGCAGGTCGCTAAACGTTGGTGCCTGTAAATCCGGTATGTAAGAACGTGCCAGTTGTAATTGTTGGGCGATGGCTGTCAGCTTGGCAGGGTCAAGATCCTTGCACGTATGGCTGGCGCTCGTACTGTAATTAATACGCAGCTCGACCTTGCCGCGTATCACCGTGCTGCTTACAAGCTCGCGCAGGTGTGGCTCGGTAAAACGCAGGTTTTCAGGAATGCGTAAATTTATATCCAGATTGCGGTTGTTTACACCGCGTATATCGATTTCCAGTACGGCCGCCTGAGTTTCGCTACGGGCAAAGCCATAAGCCGTCATACTGCGCATCATATTGGTTTCCTTAGTGGCTTACAATTAAGCCATTGTATATTTTTAAGTTGCTTATATGCCCAATGCTTTAACCAACCAGCCACACCAGCAACGTTCTGCCGGTCGGCTGCCCGATCAATTGCGCAGCGTCGAGATAATTGCTGACTATACCCGTTACGCCGAAGGCTCGGCACTTATCAGGCTTGGTGATACCCACGTACTGTGCAATGCCAGCGTGCTGGAGCGGGTCCCACCTTTTCTGCAGGGGCGGGGACAGGGATGGGTTACGGCCGAGTACGGTATGTTGCCACGCGCTACCCATACCAGGGGTGAGCGTGAAGCCGCCAAGGGCAAACAAAGCGGGCGTACTCAGGAGATACAACGTCTTATTGGTCGCAGTTTGCGCGCGGTATTTGACTTGCAGGCCCTGGGCGAGCGTAGCCTGCATATCGATTGCGATGTAATTCAGGCTGATGGAGGCACGCGCTGCGCCAGCATAACTGGTGCTTGGGTGGCGGCAGCAATAGCCGTCAGAGGTTTGCAAAAGCAAGGTCTTGACGCTGCTCAAGTCCTGACCGGACAGGTCGCGGCAGTGTCCGTAGGTATGCTTGCAGACAGGGCTTTGCTAGACCTCGATTACGCCGAGGATGTGCGTTGTGATACCGATATGAATGTAGTCATGACAAACGCCCACAAATACGTAGAAATACAGGGCACCGCCGAAGGCCAAGGGTTTGAGCGCAGCCAGCTAAACACGATGCTGGATCTGGCACAGGCTGGCATCTCAAGCTTGTTTAGTGCGCAATTAAACGCTTTGCATAGCAGCCAAAAATAGCCGCAGGAACCTTAATGAGTGTAGAAAATAGTAGTAAGCAGCTGGTTTTGGCATCTAATAATGCTGGCAAAATCAAGGAATTCTCCCAACTTTTAGCCGATATTGGCCTGCAGGTAATACCCCAGGCGCAATTGGGGATTGCTGAGGCGCACGAGCCCCATCCTACCTTTGTGGAAAATGCCCTGGCCAAAGCCAGGCATGCCAGTCTTGCTGCAGGGCTGCCGGCCTTGGCTGATGATTCTGGCCTGGTAGTGCCCGCTTTAAACGGTGCGCCAGGCGTGCACTCGGCGCGTTATGCCCAGCTGGCTGGGGGAGCAAAATCGGACCATGCCAACAACCAACACTTGCTAGAACAATTAAGGACAATAGCGGATCGAAGCGCCTTTTATGTCGCGGTGTTAGTTTATGTAAGCAACCCAGACGACCCCTGCCCACTGATTGCTAGCGCTAAATGGCATGGCGAAATACTTACAGAGCCGCGCGGTGCGCATGGCTTTGGTTATGATCCTTATTTTTATATCCACGCGCTCGGTCTGAGTGTTGCTGAAATGGAGCCGGCACAAAAAAACCGTTTAAGTCATAGATCTATGGCCTTGCAGCAACTGCTTAGCGAGTTGCGCCAAATTATTTAGCATAGCTTATGAAAAGACTGGTGCCAGTACCCGAGAGCATTCAAAATTCGGGCTCCACGCCGGGGGTCAAGGGCAAGCCTGGTTTAGTGGCCTTGCCGCCGCTGTCGATTTATGTACACGTACCATGGTGTGAGCGCAAATGCCCATATTGCGACTTCAACTCGCACGGTTTATCTGGCAGCTTGCCAGAGGCCGATTATTTAAAGGCTTTGGAGTTTGATTTGCAGCAAGCTGTGCCGGACGTCTGGGGACGCCAGGTGCATAGCGTATTTTTTGGAGGCGGCACTCCCAGTCTTTTGTCTGCCGACGCCATCGACGCAATTTTGACTATGCTGCGCGCGTATTTAAACATGCCCCCAGACATAGAGATTACGCTGGAAGCCAATCCCGGCAGTGCCGAGGCGGGGCGCTTTAATGCTTATGCCAAAGCTGGCGTGAATCGCATTTCACTTGGGATACAAAGTTTTAATGATACTAAACTCAAGGCCTTAGGCAGGGTTCACAACAGCAATCAGGCACGCCAGGCTATCGCCATGGCGGTCGCAGCTGTACCCAGGGTAAATCTGGATATTATGTTTGCGCTGCCAGGGCAAACTCTGCAAGAGTGCCAAGCTGATGCGCTGGCGGCTTTGTCTTATAACACCGGCCATTTGTCGTTTTATCATTTAAGCCTGGAGCCCAATACCGTATTTGCCAAATATCCCCCCAAGTTGCCTGATTCCGATCTGAGTTTTCAAATGCAGGACCTGATAGTTGAACTCAGCTCCAAGGCAGGCTTTGAGCGCTATGAGGTTTCGGCCTACGCCCAGCACAAGCAGCAATGCCAGCACAATCTCAATTACTGGCGTTTTGGCGACTATTTAGGTATAGGGCCGGGAGCACATTCAAAGATCTCATTTCAGCACCAGATCACGCGCCAGGCACGCGCGCGCATGCCGGATGCCTGGATGCGTCTGAGCGCACAACAGGACGGCTCACATATTGTTGAAAAGCAGACTATATCAACGGCCGACCTGGGTTTTGAGTTTATGTTAAATGCTCTGCGCCTGAAAAATGGCGTTGAGGGTGGGTTATTCATAGAACGTACCGGCCTATCTTTAATGTCTATTTTGCCTACTATGCAGCAAGCCGTAGAACGTGGCCTGCTGGAACCAGGATTAAATCAAATAAAAGCCACAGATTTAGGCTGGTCTTTTTTAAACGAATTGCAGATGATGTTTCTGTCGTCGTAAAATGACAAGCTTTGATTTAAATCCGTATTTGCTTGAGTAAAAGCGGAGCCTTTATGTCCAACCCTGAAAATTTATTGCAGATAATTGCCGAGCGCGAAATTGCCTTTGTCGATTTGCGCTTCACTGACACCCTTGGGCGTGAGCACCACCTTACCGTGCCCGCACATCAGATTGATGAGGATAGGCTCGAAACCGGGGTGGCATTCGATGGCTCGTCACTGCCTGGGTGGAAAGGTATAGAGGCCTCCGATATGAGCCTGGTGCCCGACCCTGCTACCGCCCAAATAGATCCTTTTCGTGATCAGGCCACTTTAATTCTTACCTGTGATGTGGTTGAACCTTCCGATCTTAAAGGTTATGAGCGCGATCCCCGCTCTTTGGCGCGCAGGGCCGAAGCCTATTTAAAATCTTCAGGCCTGGGCGATACGGCTTATTTTGGTCCGGAACCAGAGTTCTTCGTATTTGACGGGATTAGCTGGAATGCAGACATGAGCGGCTGCTTCGTCAAAATTGAATCTGATGAAGCCGCCTGGTCCAATGCCAATCCTGCTAATGGTAATAACCATGGTTACCGCGCCGCTGTCAAAGGTGGTTACGTGCCGGTGTCACCGGTAGATTCATTTGCCGATATGCGCGCCGAAATGAGCACCATTCTCGAACAAATGGGTGTGCCAGTCGAGATTCATCACCACGAAGTGGGAAGCGCGGGCCAGCTTGAAATTGGTACCCGTTTTACCACTTTGGTGCAACGCGCCGACTGGACCCAAACCATGAAGTACGTCATACGCAACGTGGCGCATTCCTATGGCAAGACGGCAACCTTTATGCCCAAACCTATTCTGGGTGATAATGGCTCGGGCATGCACGTGCACCAATCTATATGGCTGGATGGACAAAACCTGTTCGCAGGCGATGCTTACAGCGGCTTATCCGATTTTGCCCTGTTTTACATTGGAGGCATCATCCGTCATGCCAGGGCTTTGAATGCCATTACCAATCCTGGCACCAACTCATATAAGCGCCTGGTGCCACACTATGAGGCACCAGTAAAACTGGCTTATTCAGCCCGTAACCGCTCGGCTTCTATACGCATACCCTACGTTGCCAACCCCAAGGCCAGGCGCGTGGAAGCACGTTTTCCAGACCCCTTGGCAAATCCGTATCTGGCCTTTGCGGCGTTGATGATGGCCGGTCTTGATGGCGTACAAAACAAAATTCATCCCGGCGACCCAGCTGATAAAAATCTCTATGATCTGCCACCAGAAGAAGACGCCCAAATACCCACCGTTTGCGTATCGTTAGAGCAGGCACTGGAGGCTTTGGACAACGATCGGGAATTTCTAACTCGCGGAGGAGTGTTTAGTAATGACTTTATTGATACCTATCTGGAACTCAAGGAGTGTGAGATCAGGCGTGTACGCATGACCCCGCATCCGGTCGAGTTTGATATGTATTACTCTCTATAAAGGATATAAGTTATGGCAGCCTTTCGCACCGAAACAGTTCTAAGCGTACATCATTGGAACGACACACTTTTTTCATTTACTACCACGCGAGACCCCGGCCTGCGTTTTCATAATGGCCATTTTGTCATGCTCGGCCTGGAGGTAGAAGGCAAGCCACTACTGCGGGCCTACAGCATAGCCAGCGCCAACCATGAAGAAAATCTGGAGTTTTTTAGTATCAAGGTGCCGAACGGGCCATTAACATCAAAGTTGCAGCACTTAAAACCCGGTGATGTTGTTCTGATCAGCAAAAAGCCAGTTGGCACGCTAGTGGTGGACGACCTAAAGCAGCCTGGGCGCAACCTGTACCTATTGGCTACTGGTACCGGTCTGGCCCCATTTCTTAGTATTATCAAAGACCCAGAAGTATATGACCGGTTTGAGCACGTCATCCTTACCCACGGGGTACGCTTTGTGAGCGAACTCGCCTATACCGATCATATTGAAAACCAATTGCCCAACGATGAATACCTGGGTGAAATAATTCGGGAAAAACTGATTTACTACCCTACCGTCACGCGCGAGCCTTTCGTCAACCAGGGGCGCCTGACCACCTTGATCGAAAGCGGTAAGCTATTTGCAGATATTGGCCTGCCACCACTTGATCCAGCCCAAGACCGCGCCATGATCTGTGGCAGCCCGGCGATGTTAAGTGACTTGCGCGAATTGCTGGATTCAAAAGGGTTCGTGGTCTCTCCAGGGGTGGGTGAGCCGGGTGATTACGTATTTGAACGGGCCTTTGCCGAGAGATGATTTTATATCGGTGCAAGCTGATGCTATAACCTATACTCTGGCTAATAAAGTTAATTTGGAATTTGTATATGAGCAAAGAAATTATTCATACTGATGCTGCGCCTGCAGCCGTGGGACCGTACTCTCAGGCCGTTGCCGCGGCTGCGGGGACGAAAATAGTATTTTTGTCAGGACAAATTGGGCTTGAACCGGGCACCGGCGAACTCGTTTCAGAAAACTTTGAAGGCCAGGTGCGCCAGTCATTTGCCAATATGCAAGCCGTAATAGAAGCTGCCGGCGGTACCCTTGAGAACATCGTCAAGCTTAATTTGTTTCTGACTGATTTAAGCAAATTTGCCAGCGCCAATGCGATTATGGCGGAGCTTATTCCACAGCCATACCCATCGCGCTCTACCATAGGGGTATCCAGCTTGCCCAAAGGGGCACAATTCGAAGTTGAGGCTGTGCTGGCTTTATAGGTTTATATTCAATACAGGCCCAGCATTGTCTAAACCAAAGGCCAACAACCAGACCCCGGTTAGCAAGCGCCAGCGTTTGTTTGAACGCTTAGGATTGTTCAGAGCAGAGGACTTTGTCACGCACTTGCCGCTGCGTTATGACGATGAAACTCGGATTACTCCAGTAAGTCAACTAAAAAACGGGGATTTTGTACTACTGGAGGGCACCATATTAAGCAGTGCCATAGTGCAACGCGGCAGGCGCGAGTTGCGCGCAAATCTGGCCGATGCCACCGGCTGTATCAACTTGCGTTGGTTGCATGTTTATCCCGGCCAATTGGCTCGAATGGCCAGTGGCACGCGTATACGAGTCAAAGGGCAGGCACGTGTTAGCGCTTATGGGGCCGAAATTATCCACCCACAAATAAGCAAACCCGACACGCCTTTAGCCCTTGGCTTGACTCCTGTATACCCAAGTACCCAAGGTCTGTCACAACCAGTCTTGCGCTCTGCCATCGCGCAAGCTCTGGACACTACCGATCTGAGTGAAACTTTGCCCCAGCAAGTGCTGGATGATTACCAGCTTGCCAGCTACGAGCCGTCAATTCGTTTTTTACACAACCCAAGCCCAGGAGTCAGTACCGAACAATTATTAAAACGCGCGCATCCTGCCTGGCAAAGAATCAAATTTGATGAACTTTTAGCGCAGCAACTAGCCTTGGCCAAGGCACGGGCGCACCGGCTAGAGCTACAGGCACCAGCGCTTGTCAGTGATGGCCTGTTGCTACAGAATCTGCGGCACAATCTAGGCTTTACGCCCACCCAGGCACAAGATAGGGCTAGTGCAGAAATTATTCGTGACCTGCAAATGACTCATCCCATGCATAGGCTGCTGCAGGGGGATGTAGGTAGTGGCAAAACTCTGGTGGCTGCCTTTGCCATAGCGCATGCCAGTGCCAGTGGCGTACAGACGGCGGTCATGGCCCCTACAGAAATCCTCGCCGAGCAGCTGTATGCCAAGCTCAGCTTCTGGTTTCAGCCCTTAGGTATAAAGCCCGCCTGGTTAAGCGGTAGTACAGCAGTGGCAGCCCGTCGGCAGGCATTAGCCGACATTGCCAGTGGCCAGGCTCAGGTAGCAGTTGGTACCCAGGCATTAATCCAGGAAAAAGTACAATTCAACAAGCTGGGTCTTATCATTAACGATGAGCAGCACCGTTTTGGTGTTGGTCAGCGCCTGGCGCTTAGCAACAAGGGTTGCCATAATGGCCTGCAGCCGCACCAGTTAAGTATGAGCGCAACACCCATACCGCGTACCCTGGCGATGGCTTTTTTTGCTGACATGGACGTCTCGGTTTTAAACGAAATGCCGCCAGGTCGCAGCCCGGTACAGACCAAACTAATCAATATGCGGCGGCGTGAGCAAATAATAAAATTACTTGGCCAGGCCATAACAGACGGTCAGCAGGCTTACTGGGTTTGTCCGCTGGTAGAAGAAAGCGAATCCTTGCAATTACAAACCGCCGTCGATACCTGGGAGTTGTTAAAGACGCAGTTGCCGGGATTGGCCATAGGCTTGATGCACGGGCGCTTAGGCAGCGTTGAAAAAGCGCAGACTATGGAGGACTTCAGAAATGCCCAGTTGGATATTCTGGTTAGTACTACCGTGATAGAGGTTGGTGTTGATGTTCCCAATGCCAGCATCATGATAATCGAACATGCCGAACGTTTTGGTCTGGCACAATTGCACCAATTACGCGGTCGGGTAGGGCGTGGCGCCAACAGTTCAAGCTGTATTCTGATGTATCAAGAGCCATTGAGTGAGGTGGCGCAAGAGCGTCTCAAGGCCATACACGCTACGCATGATGGTTTTGAGATAGCGCAGCGTGATCTTGATTTACGAGGCCCGGGCGAGCTTTTGGGCTGGCGCCAATCAGGCCAACAATTACTGCGCTTTGCCGACCTGGAAACCGATTCCGCCATGCTGGCAAAGGCGCGTAAAGTGGCAGAGCTGATGCTTGATAAATACCCGGAATACGTCACCGCACACTTAAAACGTTGGGCGCCAGCCGCATTGCATTTATTACAAAGCTAGATACATGACGCTTACCGAACTTAAATACGTAGTAGCAGTAGCGCGCGAGCGCCACTTTGGGCGTGCGGCTGAAGCCTGTTTTGTCAGCCAGCCAACCTTATCAGTGGCAATTCGTAAGCTTGAAGAAGAATTGGGCGTGAGTATTTTTGAGCGCAGCAGCAACGAAGTAAGCATAACGCCGATAGGCGTAAAGCTGGTAGAGCAAGCGCAAAAAATTCTGGAAGAAAGTGCCAACATGCGCGAGATTGCCAGTTTTGGCCATGACCCCTTGAGTGGACCGCTTAAAGTTGGTGTTATTTACACCATAGGCCCGTATATACTGCCTTACCTGGTGCCGGAGCAAATAAAACACACGCCGCAAATGCCGTTATTGCTGCAAGAAAACTATACGGATAAATTGCTGGAACTGCTGCGCCAGGGCGAAATTGACTGCGCCATAGTGGCTTTGCCGATTCCTGAATTGGGTTTTTTGCAGGAAACCCTTTACGAAGAAAGCTTTTTTGTCGCGGTGCCGTATGACCATCCTTGGTCCCAGCTCCAGGAAATCAAAGCCAAGTGCTTAAAGGATCAAACCATACTGCTGCTAGGGGCGGGGCATTGTTTTCGGGATCACGTATTACAGGTATGCCCGGAACTGGCTCACTTTAGTGCATCTCAAGAGGGTATACAACGTACTTTCGAAGGCTCATCGCTGGAGACCATACGCCATATGGTCGCTGCCGGGCTGGGGATCACCGTGATGCCTTCAAGTGCAATTGGTTCGCAAGGCAACGAAGGACGTTTGCTGAAATTTATTCCCTTTAGCACACCTACGCCTAAACGTAGGGTAGTGTTACTATGGCGCAAAAGCTTTCCAAGGCAAGAGGCAATCACGGCATTTATTAAAGCCATACGCCAAACCAGCATACCTGGTATTAAAATGCTTTTTATGTAAATTAAACACAAGGAGTAGATTATGGCTAAAGCTGCCAGTAAAAAAACCTCAACGGCAAAAAAAACCAAAAGTGCGGCCAGCATTGCGCCAGCCTGTGGCTTACCGATTGATATTGGCTTGTCAGACCAGGATCGCCAGGCTATGGCGCTGGAATTATCCAAAACTCTTGCCGATTCCTACACCCTGTATTTGATGACTCATAATTTCCACTGGAACGTAACCGGCCCTATGTTTAGTGGTTTGCACAACCTGTTTATGGATCAGTACACCGAAATCTGGCAAGCCCTGGATGATATAGCCGAACGCATCCGCGCTTTGGGTCATTATGCCCCTGGTACGTATGCAGAATACGCCCAGCTAAGCTCAATTAAAGAGCCTGAGTCGGTACCCGATGCTCAGGAAATGATAGCCATGTTGATGCGGGCCAACGAAGCCATGGCGCGCACGGCAAGGGCTGCCTTGGTATGTGCCGATAAAATTGACGATCAACCTAGCGCTGATTTGCTCACGCAACGCCTGGAAGTACACGAAAAAAATGCCTGGATGCTACGCAGCATGCTGGTCTGATTGCCATTCTCAATGGTGCTCAGGGTAATCACTGAGCATAGGCGCAATCCGCCGTTGCCTTGCATCGTGTATGCTTTGTTGGTTATTTACAGGAGATATTTATGAACGTACGCTTTACGCCGATGGTAGCCGCACTAGGCTTGGCCGCAGGCATGATGCTTTCTGCCACAGCGAGTGCTGACACGATCCGCATAGCTGTAGCCGGGCCGTATACTGGCGCTCTGACTCAGTACGGTGATATGGTCAAGGAAGGTGTTGATACGGCTATTGAACTTATCAACTCCTCCGGTGGCGTTTTGGGCAATCAGCTTGAGGCAGTGGTAATTGATGATGCTTGCGAGCCCAAGCAAGGCCCGGTAGTAGCCAACCGTGTCGTGAACGAAGAAATACATTACGTGGTTGGCCACGTCTGTTCGGGCGCTACTATAGCGGCCACGCCTGTTTACAATAACGAAGGTGTAGTCATGGTTACCCCGTCAGCTACAGCCCCTGCGGTTACTGATGGCAAAAACTACGAAACCATTTTTCGCACTATAGGTCGTGATGACCAGCAAGGTCCTGCGGCAGCAGAATTTATTCGTACCAAGATCAAGCCCAAAGCCGTAGCCGTTTTGCACGATAAGCAATCATACGGTCAGGGTATTGCCCAGGCGGTTAAAAATGACCTGGAAAAAAACGGTATTAAAGTCGTGCTTTTTGAAGGTATTAACGCCGGTGATAGCGATTACTCCGCCATAATCACCAAGCTTAAGTCTTCTGGCGCCGATTTTGTCTATTACGGTGGCTACCACCCAGAAATGGGTTTATTGCTGCGCCAAGGCGCGGAGCAGAGTATCCAGGCCAAATTCATGGGGCCTGAAGGGGTTGGCAATCCTGACATAAACGCCATCGCCGGACCTGCAGTAGAAGGTCTGTTGCTTACTTTGCCAGCCGACTTTACCACCAATCCCGACAATAAGGCGGTAGTGGATGCCTTTAAGGCCCAGGGTCGCGACGCCGGTGGGGCGTTTCAGCTGACGGCTTACTCGGCAGTAGAAGCTATTGCCAATGCCATTGAGGGGGCTGGTGCGGATGATCCAAGCAAGGTTGCCGCCTGGTTGCACGCCAATAGCGTTAAAACCCCAATTGGTGAAATCTCCTGGAATGATCAGGGTGATTTGAACGACTTCAAATTTGATGTGTTTACCTGGCATGCTGATGGCAGTAAGACTGTATTTGAGTAAATACACGTTTTATGTCTGACAAAACGGTGCACTTGCACCGTTTTGTTGTTTTACGAATTAGTTTGTCTGAACTATCAATGCAAACGTACAATAAGCGCATGGAAAGAGATCTTAAATTGGCCATCATTGGTGGCGGAAATATGGCACAGGCTTTGGCAAGCGGGCTCATTGGCAAACGCTGTGCAGTACACAATGTGCATGTTGTTGATCCTAATGAGGCGGTGCACGCGCATTGGCAGCAATTGGGCGTCAATATAAGCAGCGCAATGAATCAAAACCTACATCAATGCAATGTGTGGTTGTTTGCGGTCAAACCGCAGTTAATGTATCAAGTGGTGCAACAGGCGCAGCAGTGGCTGCAAAGCCAGCCCTTGGTAATTAGTATTGCGGCGGGTATACCGGCTCTGACTTTGGCCCGCTGGCTGGCTAGCGCCAGTAAGCCGTATACGCGTGTGGTGCGCTGTATGCCCAACACGCCAGCCTTGATTGCCTGCGGTATTACCGGCATGATGGCGCTTGATGGGGTAGATGAGCCCGATCGCAAATTGGCCGAGAACATGTTGCAAGCCGTTGGCCAGGTGCTGTGGGTTGATAATGACCAACAAATAGACGCGGTCACAGCGGTATCCGGTAGCGGGCCTGCCTATGTTTTTCTTTTTCTGGAGGCTCTGATAAGTGCTGGTATAGAGCATGGCCTGTCCGCCCAGCAAGCCCGTGAATTGGCCTTGAGCACATTTAACGGGGCAACCCAGCTAGCCATTCTATCTCCCGACCAGCCTGCTGTTTTGCGTGAGCGCGTCACCTCCAAGGGGGGTACTACCGAGGCTGCCTTGGGGGTGTTTGTGCAGCACCAACAAGCCGACATAATCCGGCAGGCTGTTGCTGCTGCTGCCACAAGGGCTGCTGAACTAGCCTCTGAGCTATCTGAACAAGGGCGTTAGCCAAAATACCTCAAGACCATCCGCATGCATTATTTTGACTCGATAAACACACGGCAATTTACCATTGCTTTTGTGATTATGGTTATTGTCGTCGTGGCCTCAAACGTCCTGGTGCAGTACCCGATCAATAACTGGCTCACGTGGGGAGCTTTAACCTACCCGGTGTCCTTTCTTATTACCGATTTATTAAATCGTCGCTTCGGCCCGGTGGTGGCCAGACGCGTGGTTTATGTAGGCTTTATTGCCGGGCTCGTGGCCTCTATATGGTTGGCTAGCCCGCGGATTGCCCTGGCATCCGGTAGCGCATTCATGCTGGCGCAGCTCACGGATATAAACATTTTTAACCGGCTGCGCAATCAGAGCTGGTGGCGCGCACCTTTTGTTGGTGGTGCCTTTGCCGCATTCATTGACACATTTGCATTTTTTTTCATAGCCTTTGTCGGTACCGATATGCCCTGGACGACATTATTATTAGGTGATTTAAGCGTTAAATTGACCATAAATTTGCTGATGTTAGCCCCATTTAGGGCATTGATGTGGAATCTTGCAAAACCAGCCCAACATCCTTAATCCGGCTTTTTGCCTGCATAAGGGATTAACCGTAGTGACAAAAATTTGCTATACCTGCAGAATACGCCTGCCGCTTAGGGCGGAAAGCATTAACCAAGGCTTGGTGCCCTAGTTACTCCAACCCTGCACAGTGGGTTGCAGTCATCTATGGCGCCTCTACCGGAGATTACCGAATGAAGTTAAACCTGCGCATTACCCCTATAGTGCTGGCTTTTGGCGCGTTGTCGCTAGCTGCTGGTGCCCACGCCGAAACTCTTAAAATTGGCATTCCACAGCCAATGACAGGACCCAATACTCAATATGGTGACCAGATTCAGGCTGGCGCTTTGACCGCTATTGACGCCATGAATGCAGCAGGCGGTATTGCCGGTATGCAAATTGAGCCAATTTTGATTGACGATGGCTGCGAGCCCAAGCAGGCCGTACCTTCAGCTAACCGGGTGGTTAACGAGGGCGCCAAGTTTGCTGTGGCGCATGCCTGTTCTGGCACCACCGTGCCAGCGGTCAACGTCTACGAACAAGAGGGTATTGTGGCTATCACACCGGGTGCCACTTCGCCATTGGTTACCGATACCATCAAGCCGCATTATTTTTTCCGCACCATAGGCCGTGATGATCAACAGGGTCCATTTGCTGGTAAATACATCATCGAACAGCTCAAACCAGAAAAAGTTGCCGTGTTGCACGATAAGCAAACTTATGGCTCTGGTGTGGCCACAGAGGTCAAGAAAACCCTGGAAAACGGTGGCGTTAATGTGGCTTTTTACGAGGGCATAAACGTTGGTGATAGCGATTACTCCGCGGTAATATCAAAACTAAAAGCTTTGAAACCCGACCTGATTTACTTTGGTGGTTATCACGCTGAACTTGGCTTGCTGCTACGCCAGGCACGCGAACAGGGGCTTGACACCCAATTCATGGGTCCAGAGGGCGTTGCCAACAAGGATTTGGCTGCCATTGCCGGTCCAGCGGTAGAGAACTTGCTAACCACCTTGCCGGCAGACTTTACCAAGCGCCAGGGCAACGAAGAAATTCTTGCAAACTTCAAGCAATACAACCGTAGTCCTGATGGTGCCTTTACCATGCCAGCCTATGCGGCCATGCAGATTTTGCAAGCAAGCATTAATGCCGTCGGCCCGGACCCGGACAAGGTTGCTGATTATATGCATACCAACAGCTTTGATACCGGTATCGGCAAGGTTGAGTACGACGCCAAAGGTGATTTAAAAGAGTTTGAGTTTGCCGTCTACAAATGGGACGCCAACGGCGACTTTACCCAAATCCAGCCCTAAGCAGGCTCGGCCAGCCCTGCTTAGGCAGGGTTTTTGGCCCAGGCTCTAAATGGCTTGGGCCTCAATTAGATATATCTCGACACCATGTCCGATTTGCTCCCCTTACTGACGCAACAGCTATTTAACGGCTTGTCGCTTGGCGCCATTTATGCCCTTATAGCCATTGGTTACACCATGGTTTATGGCATTATTGGCATGATTAATTTCGCTCACGGCGAAATCTATATGATTGGCGCCTACGTTGGCCTGGTGACGCTTTCAGCTATAGGCGTTGGTTCAGGCCTGCCGGTGGTTTTGATCGTGCTTGCCATGTTAGTTGTGGCGGTGCTGGTTACGGCGGTATATGGTTTTGCCGTAGAAAAAATAGCCTATGCCCCATTGCGTGGCGGCCCAAGGCTGGTACCTCTGATTTCCGCCATTGGTATGTCCATATTCTTGCAAAACTGGGTTGCTACCGGACAGGGTGCGCGCGATATGGCGGTGCCCTCACTAATTACAGGCTCATTCGAATTTGCCATAGGGTCCAGCGACTTTACCGTAACTACGCCGTACTCCAGGATTATGATCATACTGGTTACCGTGGTGATGATGATTGGTTTATCGCTTTTCATCAAGTATTCCAGGACTGGCCAGGCTTCGCGCGCCTGTTCGCAGGATCTGCGTATGGCCAATCTTTTGGGTATAGATACCAATCGCATAATTTCCATAACTTTCGTAATAGGCGCCATGCTGGCAGCAGTCGGCGGGGTGCTGATTGCCCTGGCCATAGGCAAACTGAATCCCTTTATCGGATTCATAGCTGGCATTAAGGCTTTTACCGCTGCGGTATTGGGTGGCATAGGCAGCATCCCTGGAGCCATGCTCGGGGGTGTTTTGCTGGGCCTGGCAGAAACCTTTGCTGCGGCCTTTATTTCTTCCCAGTATAAGGATATCGTCGCCTTTATGCTGCTGGTTCTTATCCTGCTGTTCCGTCCCACGGGGCTGTTGGGCAAACCCGAGGTCGAGAAAGTCTAATGAATCAAAATATCAAAAACGCGTTTATCGCCGCTTTGATGGCTGGCGTTATTATTGCCCCGGTGTTTGGTCTGCAAATATTACGTAGAGGTGGCCAGGAAACTTATCTACAGCCCGACTGGAAAATGATTTTTGGCGGTATGCTGGTGATTTTTCTGGTGCAGCTGGCAAAGCCGCTCTTAAAGCGCAAGCCAGATGCCCAACCATTATTCAAGCTACCAGTAATAACTGACTCAATACGCAAAAAAGCGTTATGGGTTCTTATTGCTTTTGCCTTGATCTGGCCATTTTTTACGGGCAGGGCACAAGTTGATATTGCTACCCTGGTGCTTATTTACGTGATGCTAGGCCTGGGTTTGAATATTGTTGTTGGCTATGCTGGTTTGCTGGACCTTGGTTTCGTAGGGTTTTATGCGGTTGGTGCCTACACCTACGCCTTGCTGTTTCACTGGCTGGGCTGGGGGTTTTGGGAAGCGTTACCGTTTGCTGGAATCATGTCGGCATTTTTTGGTTATATTCTCGGTTGGCCCGTGCTTAGATTAAGGGGTGACTACCTAGCCATAGTAACGCTTGGTTTTGGTGAAATAATACGTCTGTTACTCATTAACCTATACGATTTTACCGGCGGTCCTGATGGTATATCGGGCATTCCCAAACCATCTTTTTTTGGCTATCAAATGGTGCGCCGCTCCATGGATGGGGCGCCTACCTTCCATGAGATATTTGGCCTGGCTTTCAATAGCCAGCACGTAGTTACTTATTTGTACATACTGGCACTGATATTGGTATTGATTACGGTGTTTGTGACCAGTCGCCTGATTCGTATGCCTATTGGGCGCGCTTGGGAGGCCTTGCGCGAGGACGAAATTGCTTGCCGCTCGCTGGGTTTGAACCCACGCAATATCAAGCTTTCTGCTTTTACACTGGGTGCTACGTTTGCTGGTTTTGGCGGAGCTTTTTTTGCCGCCAGACAGGGTCTGGTAAATCCTGAGTCTTTTACCTTTATTGAATCTGCACTGATTCTTGCTATTGTTGTCTTGGGTGGTATGGGTTCGCAATTAGGCGTTATTCTGGCGGCGGTCTTGCTTACGGTGGTGCCAGAGCTGGCGCGCGAGTTTGCTGAGTACCGGATGCTGATATTTGGTTTGGTGATGGTGGTAATGATGGTTTGGCGCCCGCAGGGCTTATTGCCCATGAAACGCCCGCACGTGGGATTGGAATCATGAGTAATACCCTTTTGGAAGTAAGTGGGCTTACTATGCGGTTTGGCGGTTTGCTAGCCGTAGATCAGGTGCAGTTTGAAGTTAAAAGTGATGAGGTTTTTGCCATAATTGGCCCTAATGGCGCCGGCAAAACTACCGTATTTAACTGTGTCGGTGGTTTTTACAAACCAAGCAGTGGCAGTATAACCATGGATGGGCACCGCCTGCATGGCTTGCCTAGTCATAAAGTGGCACGTTTTGGCCTGGTGCGTACGTTTCAAAACGTAAGATTATTTAAAAACCTGACCGTATTGGAAAACTTGCTGGTGGCGCAGCATACGCATATGGAAACAGGTCTTTTGCAGGGTCTTTTAAAACTACCTGCGTTTCGCCACTCAGAGTCTGAAGCCAAGCAACAGGCGGTTAAATGGCTGGAATTCATGAATATTCTTGAATACGCCAACCGCGAAGCTGGTTATTTGGCGTATGGTCACCAGCGCCGTCTCGAAATAGCCCGCTGCATGATTACCAAACCGCGGCTATTAATGCTGGACGAACCGGCAGCGGGCTTAAACCCTCAGGAAAAACGTGATTTACAACAGTTGATAGACCAATTAAGGCGCGAGTACAACGTTGCCGTATTGCTCATAGAACACGATATGAGCCTGGTTATGGGAGTGTCAGACAGGATTATGGTTATGGAACATGGTAAACCGATTACTACAGGCTTGCCACAGGAGGTCCGTAATGATCCCCGCGTAATCAAAGCGTACCTGGGGGAATAGGCGTGCTCAAACTAGAAAACGTAAGTACTTTTTACGGTGCCATACAGGCCTTGAATGATGTTTCAATCGAGGTTAACGAAGGTGAAATTGTTACCCTGATCGGTGCCAATGGTGCCGGCAAGACCACCATGCTGATGTCCATCTCAGGCAATCCAAGGGCGCGCTCGGGCAAAATAAGCTTTTTGGGTGAAGATATTACTGACCTTCCTACGCATACGATTATGCAAATGGGGATTGCCATATCACCCGAGGGCAGGCGCGTATTTCCTGATCTGACGGTTCATGAAAACCTGAACATGGGTGGCTTTTTTTTAAACAAGGCACAGACCCAGACCAGTATGGAGCACGTATTTGAACTGTTTCCGCGGCTTAAAGAGCGCGCCAATCAAAGGGCCGGCACAATGTCCGGCGGCGAGCAACAAATGTTGGCTATAGGCCGGGCACTCATGACCAGGCCCAAGCTGCTGCTATTGGATGAGCCCACGCTCGGGCTGGCCCCGTTGATAATCGCCCAGATTTTTGACATTATCCGTACCATCCGCGAGGAAGGCGTAACGGTGTTTCTGGTCGAGCAAAACGCCAACAAAGCGCTGCAAGTAGCAGACCGTGGCTATGTGCTCGAAACCGGCTCGGTAATCATGGCTGATACGGGGGCCAATCTACTGGTAAACGACGATGTGCGCAAGGCCTATTTAGGGGCCTAGCAGCACATCCGCACGCTGTTAGCCCAACAGCCCCTGGGCTTTTAAAGCCGCCTGCACGCCAGCATCGTCTTCCATGTTCTTATAAAAACGTTGTAGCTCGGGATAATCGTCCAGTGATATTTGCTTGGCATGGGCCCAGCGCAACAACACGTATAAATAAGGGTCGGCAATGCTTTTTTGACCAGTCAGCCAGTCTTTACCATGCAGCTGCTCATTGGCAATTTTGAAGTAGCTGTGTAACTTGTTAATGGCTTGCTTGTTTAAAACAGCCGCCACCTGCTCGTTGCCATCACTGAAATAATCCGCGCCAAATACCAGGCCGAAAGTCTTGTGTACGTCCGAGTTACAAAAGCTGAGCCAGCGGCGTGCTTCTGCGCGTTTTTTGGGGTCGGCACCGATTAGTTGAGCGTCCGGGTTGATATCCGCCAGGTAATCAAGAATAGCCGCGCTTTGGGTCAGCACCAGATCACCATCCACCAATGTTGGTACGGCACCGGTTGGATTCAGCGCCAGGTATTCCGGCTCTTTGGTTTGTTCGCGGGTTAAAACGACGGTTTCGTAAGGCTTGCCTATCCACTCTAGTACTATATGCGTAACTAAAGGGCAGGCACCAGGAAAATAGTATAGTTTCATAAGCTGGATTTATTAGTAATACAAGTTAGATAATACAAGTTAGAATTTTTTAATTTGGGTGATACGGATGTCAAAACCTTTGCGGGTAGCAATCAATGGATACGGTAGGATAGGGCGTTGTGTGTTGCGGGCCTGGGCAGAGGCGGGCTTGCACAAGGAAATCAGCGTTGTAGCCATAAACGAACCGGCCGATAGCGAATCCATGCTGTATCTTACCAAGTACGACTCAACCCATGGTGTCTTTCCGGCCGATGTCGAGCTGCAAGATAACAAGATAATTATAGGCCAACAAAAAATAGCTCTTAGCCATGCACACGCACCAGAGCAGGGGCCCTGGCAAGATCTGCAGCCTGACATCCTGCTGGAGTGCTCAGGACATTTTAATACACGCGCACAATTATCCCAATTCCTCGATTATGGTTGTCATTCGGTACTGGTTTCACACCCGGCTAGCAGCGCCATAGACGTAGATCACACCGTGGTGTACGGGATTAATGAAAACAGGCTTAAAGCCAGCGATAGAATCGTCTCGGCAGCCTCTTGCACTACCAATGCCAGCGTACCAGTACTGGATTTGCTGGACCGCAACCTGGGGATTGAAAGCGCTTTCCTGAGTACTTTGCACTCGGTAATGAATGACCAGCCAATGATTGATGGCTATCATAATACCGATTTACGTCGCACGCGTTCGGCGATGCAGTCAATAATACCAGTAGCTACCGGCCTGGCCCAGGGAATTGAGCGCTTATTGCCAAATCTGGCGGGTCGGATTCAGGCCAAGGCGATTCGGGTACCAATACTAAATGTTTCAGCCATAGATTTAGCAGTAAATCTTGCTCGACCATGTTCGGTAGAGTCACTTAACCAGCTGTTTATCCAGGCATCTCTGGATAATCCTGCGGTGTTTGCCTGTACCGCACAACCGCACGCGTCTGTAGACTTCAACCATAGAAGTCACTCGGTGGTAGTAGACTTAAGCCAAACCAGGGTTAATCAGGGCAGGTTTGCCAACCTGCTTTTGTGGTTTGATAATGAGTGGGGCTTTGCCAACCGTATGCTGGATGTAACGCTGGCGTGGTCTAAATTGCTATAAGCGTATTCTTACTTTTAACTATCAATGGAGTATTATTAAATGGCAGCTTTTCGCACGGAAACGGACTCAATGGGTGCAATCGAAGTACCAGCCAATCATTATTGGGGGGCGCAAACACAGCGTTCCATCCATAATTTTCCGATTGGGGTTGAACGCTTTCGCCAGCCAGCAGCGATAATAAAAGCCCTGGGAATACTAAAAAAATCTGCGGCTCAAGCCAACGTCGAACTCGGTGAACTATCTGCAGATGTAGGGCTGCTGATTCAACAAGCAGCCCAGGAGGTAATCGATGGTAAGCTAAATGATGAATTTCCGTTGGTGGTATTCCAAACCGGCTCCGGCACCCAATCAAATATGAACTCCAACGAGGTGATTGCGAATCGGGCAATCGAAATCGCCGGTGGTCAAATGGGTAGTAAAACACCGGTACATCCCAACGACAACGTAAATCGCGGCCAGTCTTCCAACGATACGTTTCCAACAGCCATGCACATCGCCGTGGCAAACGAATTAAATGAGCATTTTTTCTCTGCCGTAGAGCGCTTGCGTAATACTTTAAATGCCAAGGCCGTAGAGTATAAAGACATCGTTAAAACCGGCCGCACGCACCTGCAAGATGCCACCCCCATCACCTTAGGGCAAGAGATTGGCGCCTGGGTAGCGCAAATCGACTTTGGCCTTGAATGTGTGCGGGCAGCCTTGCCGGGTATTTATGATTTGGCTATAGGCGGTACTGCGGTAGGTACGGGCTTAAACGCTCACCCCGAATTTGGTAAACGCACAGCCCAGTGCATAGCCGAATATACCGGCTTGCCATTTAAATCAGCCGATAATAAATTCTTTGCTTTGTCTGCGCACGATGCTCTGGTAAACCTTTCGGCGGCCTTGCGCACCCTGTCTGGTGGTTTGATGAAAATGGCCAATGACGTACGCTGGCTGGCCAGCGGTCCACGCTGTGGCATAGGCGAGCTGAATATTCCCGAGAACGAGCCGGGTTCATCCATTATGCCTGGCAAGGTTAACCCCACTCAGTGCGAGGCCATGACCATGGTATGTACCCAGGTCTTTGGTAATGATGCAGCGGTAGCTTTTGCCGGTACGCAAGGCAATTTTCAGCTCAACGTTTACAAGCCGGTAATGGTGCACAATGTGTTGGAAAGTATCGGTTTGCTGGCAGATGCGTGCCTGGCATTTGATGAACATTGCGCTGTTGGTATAGAGCCTAACTTAGATAAAATCCAGGAAAACCTGGATAAAAACCTTATGCTGGTTACCGCTTTAAACCGTCATATAGGCTACGATAAGGCAGCTGCCATAGCTAAAAAGGCCCATAAAGGTGGTACCAATCTGAAAGATGCCGCAATTGCAATGGGTTATTTAAGCGAGGACGAGTACCAGCAATGGATTGTTCCCTTGGCTATGACTTTCCCAACTAAAGGGTAGGGGGCACAAGCACATGGCCAGGACTATTCAAACCAAACGTGTTTATGAGCCGGCAAGCGCAGATGATGGTCTGCGGGTGCTGGTCGATAGAATGTGGCCACGCGGTTTATCCAAAGCCAGCCTGAAGTACGACCTTTGGTGCAAGGAGTTGGCTCCAAGTACCGAGTTGCGTAAATGGTTTGGCCATAAGCCAGAGCTTTGGGACGAATTTCGCAGCAAGTACACGCAAGAGTTGGGTAGTCAGCAAGCCCTGGCCGAAATAGCCAAGATTTGTGCGGCAGCCGGCGAACATGCCCTGACTCTGCTGTACAGTGCACGTGATACTGAGCATAATCAGGCCCTCGTTTTAGCTGAATTTATACAAAAGCATCATTGCGAATAGTGTTTATTTGTACAAGCTGCTTTATACGTGGTTTAATGCGAGAGTCCTCGTATATAGCTGTATTCTGGCCCAGGCCTGTGCAGGTTGTAATTTATAGTTTTTAGTCCAACGGAGTTCACGTTCATGAAATTTAAAGCATTTGCACTTAGTCTTTCACTGCTGGCTGTTGGCACAGCAGCACAAGCCGCACCTACGCTAGAAGAGGTCTCTGCTGTATTTACAGCTAATAACTGTTTTGCCTGCCACAAGGTTGACCAAAAATTTATTGGCCCTGCATATCTTGACGTAGCCAAAAAACACGAAGGCCAGGCCGATGCTGCCGAGATTCTCACCAAGCACATCAAAGAAGGTAGTTCCGGGGTCTATGGTCCTATACCTATGCCGCCCAACGTTGGTGTGTCTGATGAAGACGTGCAAACTGTAGTAGAGTGGCTAGTAGCTGGTGCGCCTCAATAAGCGGCCGCAAACTGCCATGAACCTAACCCCGCATGGCGGGGTTATCTTAATTTTATTTACTTGACATAATATACATTATGCGTATTATCTGGCTTTAAAGCTTTATGACTTCTTCCTCTAATGCTTTAAGAATTCTTCCTCTAGGGCTTTATCCCTTCTTATCCCTGGCTTGTTTACTTCGTATGGTAATAGTTTGGATTGCTATATGTATCAGTTAACATTAAGCAGTTGATATTAGAATGATGGTTGGCGGCAATTTTCGTAGTTGCTGCTGCGCGGTGTTGGGTAAAGCTACAGGAGTAATAAATGAGCAAAATAGCATTGGTAACCGGCGCCTCGGCTGGTTTTGGCGCCGCTTGCGCCAAACGCCTGTTGGCCGAAGGTTATGAGGTGATTGGCGCAGCGCGCCGTCTGGATAAGCTCGAACAGTTGCGCGCAGAGTTGGGCGAGCATTTTCATCCCTTGCAAATGGACGTTAGCGCCGCCGACTCGGTCTACGCTGGCTGCGACTGGCTTGACGCCAATTTTCCGGCTCTGGACGTACTGGTTAACAATGCCGGCCTGGCTTTGGGTATAGAACCAGCACAGCGGGCCAGTATGCAGGATTGGGAGCAAATGATAGCCACCAATGTTTTGGGTCTCAGCCGACTGGTGCAGCGCTTGCTGCCGGGCATGGTTAAACGCAACCGGGGTCATATTATCAATATAGGCTCGATAGCTGGTACCTACCCCTACCCTGGTGGTAACGTTTACGGGGCCAGCAAGGCCTTTGTGCGGCAATTAAGCCTGAATTTACGCGCCGATCTGTGGGGTAGCAAAGTACGCGTTACTAACATCGAACCCGGTCTGTGCGGTGGTACCGAGTTTTCTGTGGTGCGCCTGGGTGATAGCGCTAAAGCGGCCGAGCTCTACCAGGGGGCCGACGCTATCAACGCCGCCGATATTGCCGATACGGTGGCCTGGGTTGTTAACAGGCCTGCCAGGGTTAATATAAACACTATAGAGATTATGCCGGTATCACAGGCTTTTGCTGGTTTAAGGGTACATAAAGAGTAATTAGCTATCCACCATATTTAATAAATAACTTTAATAAAGCTATTTAACATGCTTAATATAAAAGATAAATTTACTAAGTTAATATTAATCTCAGCGCTGGCGGCTTTATCCGCCTGTGCTAGTGGGCCCAAAGATAATATATCCCTGGTGCCCGCTGCCTTGAACCAGGAAACAGAGTCGTCAGGCAGATTTACCCAGCCCATAAGCTATACCAAAACGGCCCCTGGCTGTAGCGGTGAATGCCCGAAATTAGTGGTTGAATCATTGATATTTCCCGGCCACCAAAAGCTCACCGAATTAACCGACCACGCCCTGGCCGACATGACCTGGCTGGATCGCGCGCAAACTCCGCCCTATAACACCATCGAGGAATTCACCAACTACTATTTCAATACCGCCGCTGCGCGTGACGAGGTTAATTTAATAGCGCGTACCCGCTATCGCAATCACGATTTAACAGTGGTTGAGTTAAGCGTAGGTCAGTACTGGACTGGTATGGCGCACGGCATAAAAGGCTCGCAGTTCCTGATTTGGGATAACGCTAGTGAAAAAGGCCTGACCATCGATAATCTGCTGCTAAGCGGTGCCGGGCATAAGTTTGACGCAGCCTTAAGAGATGCCCATGCTAGCTGGCTATCCCAGCACGCCAGCGCTATCGATGATATACCGGGGTTTAAGCGCATGTGGCCATATAGCGCCAGCGATAATGTAGCTTTGACTGATCTGGGACTACTGGTTAAGTACCAGCCCTATGAGATCGCCCCTTATGCTTGGGGAGAGCCTGAGTTACTTATACCTTACAGTAAGTTAGACGGGATACTTAAACCAAAATATCTGCCACCAAAAACCTAATCCTGTTCAAACCTATCCAAATCAAAGTAGCGTGAAAAGGACGATTCATCACTTGCTGCGCTGCCCTCCTCTGGCTTGGTTGTGGTATCTGGTGTGGGCGCATCTTGGGGTTGAGCGTGAACTTGCGCACGCGCTCGGGCAGCCGCCTGATCTAGTAGCTTGGCCGTACTGACATTGCCATTTTGGCGGGCCCAGTCGGCCGCGGTAGCCTGTTTGGCATCAATCATGTTGGGGTCGGCGCCCTGCTCCAGCAGATAGCCGACCATGACACGGTTGCCAGAAAGCGCAGCCATCATCAAGGGGCTGGCGCCATCCGGGCCGGGTGCATTTATGATAGCGTGCTGGGCGATCAGCATTTTTGCCATATCCAACTGGCCCCTGGATGCCGCGTAATGTAGAGGAGTCCAGCCTAAGCGGTTGACCCTGGCGCCAGCCTTGATAAGTTTTTCTGCACGCGCGCTTTGCCCGAGTATGGCCAGATACATCAAAGCTGTTTCGTCCAATGCGTTGGCCTGATCGATGGCAACCTGTGAGCTTTGGCTTAATATATCAAACACCTCCCAGGACTGCTCGCGGGCTGCCTGGGTCAAAGCCGGATTGCCCAATTCGTTGAAGGCGCCGGGGTCAATACCGCGCACCAGCATTTGCTGCACAGTATTACCATCGTCACGCTTAATGGCTGACCACCAGTCCTTGCTTGGATTAATTTGTGCATTGGCCGTTTGTGTCATGCCAAACACGCTAGCCAGCAGGCACAAAAGTAAGAAACGCAATAGCTGGGATTGTTTAATGGCTGTCATGGTGCAAAATACTAAAGTATTAAAGGCTTAATTTGGCCGTTTGGCCTTGGCAAACAATTCATAGAAGTTGTCAGCCGTAACCGATTCTATGGTTTGTAGCGTCTCGCCGCGCAGTTCGGCCAGCTTTTCAGCCACGTGAATAACCAAAGACGGATCGTTACGCTTGCCTCTATAAGGCACCGGTGCTAGATAGGGTGAATCGGTTTCAATCAGTATTCTATCAAGCGGTACCCGAGTAGCCACCTCCTGGATTTGCTTGGCGTTTTTAAACGTCAAAATACCAGAAAAGGAAATATAAAAACCTAACTCCAGGGCGGCCTGGGCGACCTCCCAGGATTCGGTAAAGCAATGCATTACGCCATGCTGGGCCTTTTCAGCGCGCATTATGTCAATGGTATCGGCTGCTGCGGCGCGGGTGTGAATAATCAAAGGCAGACCGCTGGCGTTCGAGGCCTTGATGTGGGTGCGAAAACGCTGACGTTGCCACTCTAGCGGTTCGCTTAAGCGGTAGTAATCCAGCCCGGTTTCACCTATGGCCACCACTTTTGCGTGGGCGCTGTGTTCGAGCAAATATTCCAGGCTTGGCTCGGCACCATCGTCAACCTCTGGATCATTATCTGGGTGTACCCCTACTGAGGCACTGAAAATTTCGTGCTCGGCGACCAAGGCCATCATCGTGGGCCAGTCACGCATATTGACGCTAACTACCAAGGCATGGCCGACATCGGCTAAGCGCATACGCTCACGTATGCTGGCGATATCGGCGCGCAAATCAGGAAAGTTCAAATGACAGTGGGAATCTACGAACATTATTGGCAAACTCTATTGGTTAAAACAGGCGCACAGGCGCTGGCTGGCATAATCGGCTAAAAATTTTGGGTTAAGAGGATGTTGCGCCAAATTTTTTTGTTCGTTTAACCAGTTAAGGTTAGCGGCCCAGGCACCGGGCTTGAGCTTGGCTGCTAAAGGCTCGATTTGCTGCAAAAGACCCGGATAGTAGCGTGGCGGCTGCTTATGCGCCACCAGGCTGATGTCAAGCCAGAGGCGCTGCAGATTATCGAGCCATAAATAAGCATCTTGACTGGCCAGGGCGTCGGCGAGCTTACTGCTGCTGCACTCCTGCCTGAAGGCGCTTAAAAATAACGGCACTATGGCTGGAATACTGTCTTGCCCGGCTTGTTCATAAGCCAGCATAGGTGCCCCGCCAGCTGCCGCGAGGCGCGTGGTGGCGTCCTGCACGCCTTGTTGCTCAAGCCATGCCAGTGATTGTGCTTGAGTGGGTGTACTTAGTAATAAGCGCCGGCAACGTGACAGCAGCGTTGGCAACAGGCGCTGCGGGCTATTGGCACACAGCAGGAATACCGTTTGTGCGGGCGGCTCTTCCAGTATTTTAAGCAGGCTGTTGGCGGCGGCAGGGTTTAGGCTGTCGGCTGGGTATAGCAGTACCACCCTATTGCCAGACCTGTGCGCGGCCAAATTGCACCAGGGTATGATACTGCGAATCTGTTCTATACGAATTTCTTGCGATGGTTTTTTTTTGCCATCCTCACTAACGCTGGTGTCCCCTTCTTGCAAGGCGATGGCGTCTGGTCTGACCAGCCTTAAGTCGGGATGGTTGCCCGCGCTTACCCAGGCACAAGCCTGACACTTACCACAAGCCAGACCGTTATTGGTTTGCTCGCACAAAAGGCTGGCGGCACCGGCAAAGGCAAAGTTACGTTGGCCTATACCAGGTTGGCCATAAATCAGCCAGGCGTGGGCAAAGCGGGTACGATCAGCAAGCCAGGACTGTGCCGCCTGCTGTTGCCAGGGTAAAAATTCATTCATGACGCGTCAATCTCAGGCTGGGGGTTAAAACCCTGAGTCAATAAAAGTTTGCTTAGACGCTGGGCCAGCCGGGCACGAATCTGGGGTAAGCTTTGACGGGCATCGATTACGTCAAAGCGTCCTGGTTCCTGATGGGCACGCTTTAAGTAAGCATCGCGCGTGCGGGTAAAGAATGCCTCGTCCTCAAGTTCAAAACGATCGGCCAGCTTGCGCCCTGCCCGTAGGCGCTGCCGCGCCACTGTCAGGGGCACGTCAAACAAAAAGGTAAGTTGCGGGGTGCTACCCTGCAAAGACCACTGTTCCAATTGCGCGATTGCCTCGAAACCCAGGCCGCGCCCTGCGCCCTGATAGGCATAGGAGGCATCCGTGAAACGATCACATAAAACCCACTGACCATTGGCCAAAGCGGGCTGTATTACGCTATGCCAATGCTCGTTGCGTGCGGCAAACATCAGCAGCGTTTCGGTGCGCACGTCCATCTTGGTGCTTAACAGGCTTGCGCGTAATGTTTCACCCAAAGGGGTGCCGCCCGGCTCACGCGTACACAGCAAATCAACCCCGGCGGCCCGCAAAAAATCGGTAAGCCAGCCCAGATGCGTGCTTTTGCCAGCACCATCGACGCCTTCGAGGGTAATAAAGCAGGATTTTTGAGGCTTCTTCAATTGCGCTTGAGTATAAATTTTCTAACCGCCTTATTGTGCGCGTTTAGATTGGTTGAGAATTCGCTGGTGCCATCACCACGCGCCACAAAGTACAAATACTTATGCTCTTGTGGGTGTAAAGCCGCCTCTAATGCCGCCTTGCCAGGGCTAGCTATTGGTGTTGGTGGCAAGCCGTTGCGCGTATAGGTGTTCCAGGGCGTGTCGCGCTCCAGGTCTTTTTTGCGAATACGGCCATTATAAGCTTCACCCATGCCATAAATTACGGTTGGGTCGGTTTGTAGAGGCATGCCATTGCGTAAGCGGTTAATAAAAACCCCAGCAACTTTGCCCCGATCCAGGCCGTGACCGGTTTCTTTTTCGATGATTGAAGCCAGAATTAAAGCTTCGTATGGGTTTTTCAAGGGTAGATCAGGACTGCGCTGCTGCCAGGCTTGCTCTAAGATTTGTTGGCTGGCGCTATAAGCACGCCGCAAAATATCCAGGTCGGAGCTGCCAGGTGCAAATACGTAAGTATCTGGATAAAACAGGCCTTCAGCAGACAAATCATTGATGCCGAGTTTGGCGAGCAGCTGTTTATCATCCAGCTCCAGGCTGTCATGGCGTACTTGGCTACTGTTATCCAAGGCATTACGAATTTGCTTAAAGGTCCAGCCTTCCGGGAATGTCAGACGTACGTGCGTGGTATCCCCCTGAGCCATGCGTTGCATGATCTGCCACGGGGAGTCGCCCGACTTAGCCTCGTATGCCCCGGCCTTGAGCTGCTTGTCCAGCCCGCTCAAGCGCGCCATTATTACAAAGGCATTGGCTGGTAATTCTATGCCGCTATCATTTAATACCCTGGCTATGCCACGCGGGGTACTGCCAGGCTCTATGAGATAATCTATGGTGTTTGAGTGCATGGTGACGGGTCTTTCAATAGCCCACCAATATGCGCCTGCAACCACTGCGGCGACAACTAGCGCCGCTGTAAAAACCAGCCAAAGTGTAAACTTAATGATGCGTCCCATACCTGCAAGTGTACTTTGAAAGGGACCGTGAATCCTGTTTTAGCATGCGGCCAACTTTAAATTGTGTGTAGTTATGAATAATACCTGTACTGACGTTAACGATTTTAGCGGTAAATGGCCTTTATCGAATTATGGCTTGCTGGCTATTGGCGGCCCAGATGCGCGCGCTTTTTTGCACAGCCAATTAACCAGCAGCATCACAGACTTGGGTCCTGGTCAGGCCAGGCCTTTTGCTTACTGCTCGGCGCAGGGGCGCGTGCTTGCCAATGGCTTGGTTTACGCCAGCAGTACCGATAAATTTTTAATGGCTATTGCCAGTGACTTAATCCAAACTATTAAAAAACGTCTACAACTATTTGTTTTAAGATCAAAAGTAATTATTGAGGAAACAAGTAGCTATGCCATGTTCGGGGCATATTCTGAGGATTACGTACCAGCTCAAATATATGCTGCTGACCCATGGTCGTGTTACGCCGAGGGTGACTCGGTATGGATTGCCAGCCCTGCAACCAACCCGCAAGCACCAGCAGCCTGGTTGTTGCAAACCAGCCCAATTGATGCTGTTACACCGATAAAGCAGCAGTTGGCTAGCAGCCCCGAGGCCTTTGGTAATGCCTGGGATGCTTACTTGATCAGCGCCGGCTGGCCAAGCATCCAGGCCCTGACCGAAGGCGTATTTTTACCAGCGGCACTAGCTATGGACAAAAACGGCACCATAGACTTTAACAAGGGTTGCTACCCCGGCCAGGAAGTTATTGCCCGTAGCCACTACCGTGGCGTGAGCAAGCGCGCCCTGGGCTATGCCGCTATTGATTGGGATCAGAGCACAGCGCCAGTGGCCGCAGGCGCCGATATATACCCGGCTGATGCTGGGAATGGCGCACAGGCACGCACCATAGGTCGCGTAATAGCCACGGCCTGGCACAACAGCCGGTTGCACCTGGCGCTCGAAGTGCCAACGCCAGCCGCCGACGCCAATGTGGATCACGGCCTGCCGGGATTTCGTCTGCAGGCCGCTGATGGAATATTATTTAAGCTAAATAAATATTATTAATCATTTATATACAACAATAATCAATAAATTTTCTAGCTTATGCTTCGGCTTTGTAAAGCTTGAGGATACTGGAAAAATCAAGCTTGCCATTGCCCTGGGAACTATGCAATGCGTATAGGTTACGCGCCAGCTCGCCTAAGGGCGTAGTGGCCTTGACGTCCAGGGAAGCCTCGGTGGCCAGCCCCAAGTCCTTGAGCATAAGATCCACGCCAAAACCGCCAGCGTAGTTGTTTGATGCTGGTGTATTGGGCATTACACCCGGCCAGGGGTTGTAGAGCTCGGTAGCCCAATTGCGGCCTGAGCTTTTGGCAATAATATCTGAAAGCACTGCGGGGTCCAGACCATTGGCGCTACCAAGCGCCAACGCCTCAGCTGTACCAGCCATTAATATGCCCAGCAGCATGTTGTTACAAATTTTAGCTACCTGGCCGGCCCCGGCGGCGCCGGCATGAAAAATATTTTTGCCCATAGCCTGCAGATAAGGCATGGCGGCATCAAAGCTTGCCCTCTCGCCGCCTACGATAAAGGTCAGGGTGGCAGCTTTGGCCCCACCGGTACCGCCCGAGACCGGCGCATCCAGCATGCGCAAGCCAGCGGCCGTAGCCGCTTGCGCCACCTTACGGGCCGACTCCGGCGCGATCGTGCTGCATTCAAGCACCAGGGTGTTTTTGGCGATCGCTGGGATTATGCCGTCAGCGCCTAAATAAAGGCCTTCTACGTGCTGGCTGGCGGGCAGCATCGAGATGACCACTGTAGCGCCCGCTACCGCAGCCGCCGCGCTGTCAGCGGGCTGGGCGCCGGCGGCGGCCAATTCTTGTACGGCTGCTGGTACCAGATCAAAGACCTGCAACTTATGTCCAGCCTTTAGCAGGTTATGGGCCATGGGGGCACCCATATGCCCCAATCCAATGAAAGCTATGGTACTGCTCATGATAATCTCCTGTTTGTTTTAAGCGCCAAGGTCGGCCAGGGGGTGCTCGTGTCCGCGCGGCCAGGGTGTAGCATAAAACCTTTGTACCCAGGCTTGATTGGCCTGGGCCAAACTGCCCGGCTGCCATTTGGGGGCTTTGTCCTTGTCTATGAGCAAGGCTCTGATGCCTTCGCGAAAATCCGGCTCGGCACAGCAGTGTATCGAGGCTATGAACTCGGTACGCAGCACAGCCGCCAGAGATTTATGCCGGGCATCTGCCAGCAAACTAAAAGCCAGCCTGGCCGAACCAGGCGCGCCCGCCTTAAAAGTATTGGCGGCACGCACAAGCCAGGCATCGGCATCGTCTTCGAGAGATTTTATACCTGCGGCGATTTGTTCCAAATCATGGCGGGCACAAATTTTTTGTATTCGAGCTGCATTGCGCTGCAAGGGACCAATATCAGTAGGTTCGCTGCACAGCTGCTCAAGCAAGATGTCAATCAGGGCGTAGTTATCCTGGCCATCCAGGTGCCAATCCAGCTCAATTAAACCTTGCATCAAATCTACAAAAAAATCTGCTGGCAGGCATTGGTCCGCCAAGCCATAGTGCAGGCAATCCGCAGCGCCCAACTGGCACCCCGTCAAGGCCATGAAGTTACCTATACCATTGGGCAAGCGGCTAAGCATCCAGGTGCCGGCCACATCAGGATATAAACCTATGCTGATCTCGGGCATGGCAAACCTGGTAGTATCGGTAACCAACCTGTGGCTTGCGCCCAGCATAAGCCCTACCCCACCGCCCATGACTATGCCGCTAGCCCAACAAATAAGCGGCTTAGGATAGCAATGGATGAGGTAGTCCAGACGGTATTCAGTAGCAAAAAATTCGCGTGCATAGCCGTTATCCCAAGGTTTGTCGCTAGGGGTTGCCAGCATACTTTGGTATAAGGCCTGCAAATCTCCACCAGCACAAAAGGCCTTCGTCCCGGCGCCAGACAAAACCACGGCCACAATCTGCGGGTTCTGGGCCCAAGCTTGGAGTTGCCCATATAAGGCCTGGACCATTGATAAAGAGAGGCCATTCAAGGTAGCCGGACTATTCAAGATGGCCTGGGCTATTAAGCCGCCCTTGCTGGCAGGTAGCTCCTGAAACAATACACTGTTGTTCATCGTAAATCCGCTGCCTGGTTAAGTATGCTGCGCGCTACAATCAGCCGCATGATTTCGTTGGTGCCTTCGAGTATTTGATGCACCCTGGTGTCGCGCACCAGGCGCTCAAGCGGATAATCCTTGAGGTAGCCATAGCCGCCAAATATCTGCTGGGCGTCCAGGCAAGCCTGAAAACACATGTCGGTGGCAAAGCGCTTAGCCATGGCGCAATACGCGCTAGCGTTTGGATCGCCATCATCCAGCTTGCTGGCAGCCAGACGCACCATTTGACGCGAGGCCACTATATTGGTGAGTAAATCGGCCAGCTTAAACTGCAAGGCCTGGAAATCCGCCAGGGGGTGACCAAATTGCTGGCGTTCGTGCATGTAACGCCGGGCGGCATCATAAGCACCTTGCGCCGCACCTACCGAGCAGGTAGCTATGTTGATGCGCCCGCCATCCAGGCCCTGCATGGCGAACTTAAAGCCCTCGCCTTCCTGACCCAATAAATGATCAACCGGTACGCGCGCATTGGCAAAGCTTATGGGCCTGGTGGACTGGCTATTCCAGCCCATTTTCAGCTCTTTGCGACCGTAGGTGATGCCAGGGGTATCGGCCGGTACCACCAGCGCAGAAATACCTTTGGGGCCGGGCCCGCCGGTGCGCGCCATAACCACCATAACATCGGTATCGCCACCGCCAGATATAAATGCTTTGGCACCGTTTAGCACGTACTCGGAGCCATCTTTATGTGCCGTAGTCAACAAGGAGGCAGCATCTGAACCTACGCTTGGTTCGGTCAGGCAATAGGACGCCAGTTTGCTACCGTTGGCTAGTTGCGGCCCCCAATAATCGCGTACCTTGGGGGTTGCCCAGCTGCCAATCATCCAGGTAGCCATGTTATGAATGGTTATAAACGCAGCCGTGGATGGGTCAACGGCAGCCATTTCTTCAAATACCAAAGTGGCATCCAGGCGCGGCAAGCCCAGCCCACCAATTGATTCGGGCGCATACATGGCACAGAAGCCCAGTTCGCCAGCCTTGGCAAAGGCCTGTTTGGGGAAAATCTGTTGTTCATCCCAGGTGGCAGCATTAGGTGCCAGCTCGCCCTGGGTATACTCGCGCGCAGCCTGGGCAAAGGCTAATTGTTCTTCGTTTAGACGAAAATCCATGGCAGTGACCCCCTTTTTAATTGCTCATGATTAATCATGCCAGCGTGCTTTAGTATTTGTTATTGTAATTAGAACAATATAACAATAGCCATAAAACAGGCTGTCGTGTGCATGACAATGTAGGCTATCTACAAACCGTTAAAATCGTTTAGCTAGCGCGGTACCTTCTTACCCGCCCGGCGTCGGCGGGTTTCTTTGGGGTCAAATACCAAGGGGCGGTATAGCTCTACCCGGTCTTCGGGCTGCAATAAACGCTGCATATCGCAACGTTCGCCATATATGCCCACAGCAGGAAAGTGGTCGGTAAACTCGGGGAATTCATGCGCAAAGCCACTTAACTCTATGGCTTGAGCCACCGTACACGGGGCAGTGACCTGCAAGGTTTTACGCCATACGAACGTGGGGGCCGCAAAAGCTATATGGACTTGCATTCAGACCTTGTAGACCGCGTGCGCGCGTTGCGTAAAAGAGTCTATGAAGCTCGTGGCTATCTTATTGAACACAGGCCCTATCACCAGCGATAAGGCCTTGCTGGCAAAGCTGTACTGCATGGTATAAACCACTTTGCAGCCGTCCTGCCCCAGGGGTATAAAAGCCCAATGGCCGCTTAAATCAGAAAACGGCCCATCTACCAGATGGAACACGATCTTATGCGGATAGTGGTGGTCATTGCGCGTAGTGAAGCTTTGCTTAATACCAGCAAAATTAATCTGAATGCTGGCTTGCATACCCGCGTCATTTTGCCATTGCACCTGAGCGCCGCCACACCATGGCATAAATTTGGGATAATTGGCAACGTCGGCAACCAGGTCGAACATTTGCTCACAACTAAAGGGGACTAGGACGGTTCTTTGTACTGCTGGCATCTCTGATAGGAATTTAGTCGGGGTGTAGGATAGAATTATAGGATTTTATAGAGCTGGACCATAATGAGTATTGTAGAGAATCGCAAAGCAACGCACGATTACTTCATCGAAGAGCGATTCGAGGCCGGTCTGGTGCTCGAAGGTTGGGAAGTAAAAGCCATACGCGCAGGCCACGTCCAGCTCAAAGAAAGCTACATCATAGTACGCAATGGCGAACTGTGGATTATCGGCATGCACATCAGCCCACTACCCACGGCCTCTACCCATATACACCCAAACGCCACGCGCACCCGCAAGCTGCTTTTGCACGCCCACGAGATCAATAAGCTGATCGGCAAGGTGGAGCAGCGTGGCTATACTTTGGTACCGCTTAACCTGCATTATAAAAAAGGGCGTGTCAAACTTGACTTTGGTCTGGGTCGCGGCAAAAAGCAGCACGATAAGCGTAGTACCCAGCGTGATAAGGACTGGGCGCGTGAAAAAGACCGTTTGATGAAACACGATACCCGTAACAAGACTAATTAATAATAATTAGGGTATTCCCTGTTTTTTTGAAAATTGATCAATATCAAAGACTTTTTTGTTTTTATCAGAATCATATCTGCAATTGCTATGATTTTTAATAAAAAATCGCACAGAAATTTATTTAGTTTATAACCGCAAAACTCCTCTAAGTTATTGTTATAAATATATTTATTAATTATTATAAAACCAGATATTAACAATAACTATTTACATTGTTATATACGACTATTTTTATATAAATAATACATTTGTTTCATAAAATATTTTATTGATTTATTCGTATCCTACTTTCGTTGTAGTGTCTTACTTGCTGTAATAAAAAAGAGTTTTAGACTAAACGAGCTATTTGAAGCCTTGAGGGAGTTGAAGAAAATGGCTCAACGCATTATCGATCTAGTGTTATCGGCACTGGCAGCTTTGCTAAGTGTTTTATTGTCTTGGCCTTATTGGCGTGATTTCGAGTACTGGGCTGAATCCCCGACCATGTGGTGGATTTATATTGTGCTTGGCTACGTGCTCGCGGTTTACGTTTTTTACGCATTTTTGGGCAGTTTGCGCACCCTGTTTTTGCACGATGAACAGGCCCGTGAACAAGCCAAGGCGGAGGGCAAACAATGAGCTGCTTAAACGGAACCAAGTGTCTGGAGTTTGTTAAACGCCGCACTGCCCTGGTGGTACTGGCTTTGATGCTGGTGATTTTCCTGGTGCTGTCGGTGTGGTCATTTATTCCTGCGCGGGTGCAGGCCATACCAGCTAAGGTTCAGTACGGTGATTTGGACGCCGTAGCTGGCAAGCGCGTATTTCAGGCTTACAACTGCATGGGGTGCCACACCATAGTTGGCAACGGTGCCTATTTTGGCCCTGATTTAACGCATATATACGCCGATGCCGGGCCAGCCTGGCTTGCAACCTTCTTGCCGTCTGCGGCAGGCTGGCCAACCAAGGCGGCGGTGCAGGTACAGTTACAAAGCCAGTTGGTACAACAAGAATCCGGCACCGCCGATATTGACGAGTATCGCAAGCTCTATCCGGGAGCTGCCTTGCGGATGGATGAGCGTGGCGGACAGCACAGCCTGATGCCAAACCTGCCCTTCGATGCCGACGAAATCACAGCATTGATGGCTTTTCTTAAATACACCTCCAGCATGAATACCGAAGGCTGGCCACCAAAGCCAGACCCTGACCGTAAACTGCCACAACGCTATGTTGCCGCCAGCGCCAATGCTGTGGTTAGCAGTGGTGTTGCCGCAGCCGCGCCTGCTGCAGAACAAAACGCGCAAGCCGTAGATCTGGTGGCTTTGGGGCAAAAGCTGGTGGCTGACCTCGGCTGCGTAGCCTGCCACGCCACTGATGATAAGCGCACGGTTGGCCCTGGTTGGGGCGGGCTATATGGACATGAAATCAAGTTAGCTGACGGCTCCACCGTTGTAGCCGATGAGCAGTACCTGATTGAGTCCATACGCGCGCCCAATGCCCAAGTGGTAGAGGGCTACCCGGCCAATGTCATGCCTTCATACGACACCTTGGTTAGCGAGGATGATATGCAGGCGATTATCGCTTACCTGCGTAGCTTGTAAAAGGACGCCATCATGATCAAATTGGAATATCAAACACAACGCTTAAGCCTGCGCTTTTTTATACTGATGCTGATTTTATTCGGCTTTCAGGTTTTATTTGGACTGGTGATCGCCACCCAGCACGTAGATCCTACCTTGCTAGCTGGTATAGCCAACTTCAACGTCCTGCGTGCCGAGCACACTAACCTTGGCATTATCTGGATACTGGCCGGCTTTATAGGCACCATATTATTTGTTGGTCCACTACTCTCAAACCGGGAGTTGGCGGCGCCGCCGCTGATCAAGTTCCTGTTCTGGGCTTTACTGGCGGTTACTATCTGGAACGTCTGCACCCAGGCCCTGGCGGCCAAGGGTATTGCTGGGTGGTGGGCTGGTCAGCCTTGGCTACAGGAAGGGCTTGAATACCTGGAGGCCGGACGCGTGGCCGACGTTATAATTTTTGTCGGTTTTGCCATACTGACCTATATCACCTTGCGCACCTTTCCACCCAGAAAGCAATGGAACGAAATTCATTGGGGCCTGGCTATCGGGGTAGTGGCGCTGACCTTTGTCTGGCTGTTTGGGGTGTTCTTTGTGGAACGCCTGGATTTGCAGGAGTACTTCCGCTGGTATGTGGTCCACTACTGGGTAGAAGGCGTTTGGGAAGTAATCCATATCAGTCTGGTTGGGTTCTTGCTGGTATTAATGTTCAAGGCCGACGTTAAGGCGGTTGGCTACGCGGTATTTTGGGGCGTAGCCATGGTTTGGTTATCCGGCTTGATAGGTAACGCCCACCACTATTTCTGGATTGGCACACCTGAGTTCTGGCAGTTCTGGGGCTCATTATTTAGCGCCCTTGAGCCCCTGCCCCTGGTATTTTGTTTTTGGCATATTTACCTGGACGCCCACCAGGACAAGAAACCCCTGGAAAATGCCCCAGCTTTTTACTTTATTCTGGGCTCGGTAGTTTTGGAGCAAGTTGGCGCCGGCATACTGGGCTTTACCATGACCTTTGCCCTGACCAACGTCTGGTCGCACGGTACCTGGGTTACGCCTAGCCACGCCCACCTGGCCTTGTTTGGCACCTTTGGCATGCTCGGTATAGCCTCGGCCTATTACGCTATACCGCTATTGCGTGGAGTCAAAAATTTTGACCAGCGCTTAGGTAAAGTGGCTTTCTGGCTGGTGTTTGCCGGTATGCTCGGAATAGCCTTCGCCTTTGCCATCGGTGGCACGATACAGGTGTTCTTGAATCGTTCGATGGGACTATCCTGGTTTGGTGGTGAAATTTTCCCGGCCATGCAGTTTTACAAAGTACTGGTACCCTTATTTGGCCTGGTATTTATGGTTGGCGCCGGGTTACTGATTTACGACCTGCTAACCATTGGCTTTAGGGCGCGTAAAGCCGAAGCCACGCCAGCACACGAAGCTTTACGCCAGCCAGGGCGCTGGAGCTCCCGGTTGCGTGGCTCTGAAGCCAGTTTATGGCTAATGGGTATGTGGATTTTTGGAGCAATAATTACCTTGGGATTGCTGAGCTTCAATTTGGAGGCAGTCGCCAAAGGTGATCCTACTATCCCCTACGTATTGGCCGGGATTGGTTACCCTGGATTGCTGTTGATTACCTTGCTGTTTGTCTGGCGCTTTCTGGCTTCACTGGAGGCTCGCCCTGCCCTGTCTCCAGCGGCGCAAGGCATACCAGCTGCAGCGGGCTTGAGTCAGGCGTAGCTGATAAGAGTTAAATAATAAAACAAATCCCCAGGGAGCCCATTGAGGCTCCCTTTTGTTGTACATACCAGAATGCTAGATTAATTTTATAAGCGTAGAATTAAGCGCTTGAGTTGCATACAGTTGTGATACATAAATGAAATCGAGCTCGAACACTAACATCAACCCCGCCATGAGTGCAGCAGGGTCGATGCAATCAACGTCAACCAAGGTCGCCTACCCGGTTTTGGGTGCCATTAGCTTCACCCATATGCTTAACGACGCCATGCAATCGGTATTGTTGGCCATATATCCGATTTTGCAAGGTAACTTCAACCTCAGTTTTGCACAGGTTGGCTTTATAACACTGGCGTTTCAGTTTTCGGCTTCTTTACTGCAGCCACTGGTGGGACTTTTTACCGACAAAAAACCACTACCATATTCCCTACCAGTTGGCATGTCTTTTACCTTTTTTGGTTTACTATTGTTAGCCCAGGCCACCAATTTTCACATGCTCATAATAGCGGCCATGCTGGTTGGCGCGGGCTCGTCAGTGTTTCACCCCGAGTCCTCACGGGTGGCCCGCATGGCTTCGGCTGGCCACCATGGCCTGGCACAATCCATATTTCAAGTCGGTGGTAACCTTGGCTCATCGATTGGGCCATTATTGGCCGCCTGGTTCATAGTGCCACACGGACAACAAAGCGTAGCCTGGGTGTCACTGGTTGCCCTGGCCGGTATCGTCGTACTTGTATTTGTTAGCCGCTGGTACGCGGTTAACCTGGTTAGTACGCGCGGTCGGCAAAGCCTGCGTAAAACCGATAATGGCTTATCCAGGCGCCAGGTAAGCTGGGCCTTAAGCGTCCTGCTGGTATTGATTTTCAGTAAATATTTTTATCTGGCTGGCCTGACCAGCTACTTTACGTTCTTTTTGATCGATCGTTTTGGCCTGGATATACAGCAAGCCCAATACGCGTTATTTGTATTTCTGGCGGGGGTCGCAGCTGGCACCCTGGCGGGCGGCCCGATTGGCGATCGCATCGGGCGCAAGCAGGTAATCTGGGTGTCAATTCTTGGTACGGCGCCGTTTTCATTGGCACTACCTTATGTAAATCTGCAAGCAACCATAATCCTGGTGTTCTGCGCCGGCTTCACAATTGCCTCAGCTTTCCCCGCGATAATAGTCTATGCTCAAGAGCTTATGCCTGGAAAAACCGGTACTGTATCTGGTTTGTTTTATGGCCTGGCCTTTGGCATGGGTGGTATAGGAGCTGCGGTTCTGGGCGAATTAGCCGACCGCACCAGTATCGCTTTTGTCTACCACCTGTGCGCATGGCTGCCTTTACTTGGTCTGGTCGCGCTTTTTCTGCCTAATATGCGCCAAGCCAAAGTATGAGCAAAAGCAGTAGTATGCCACTGGGTAAGATTCTTATGGCCGCCAGCCTTTTGCTTGTGGCGGCTAATTTACGCACTTTATTTACCAGTCTGGCGGTGTTGCTGCCGGAAATTTCAGAGGCCTTGGCGCTAAGTCCTGCTGTCTCAGGCTACTTAACCACTTTGCCGGTGTTGTGCATGGGTTTGTTTGCGCCGTTTGCACCATTTATTGCACAGAAAATAGGGATCGAGCGCAGCCTGTTGCTGGTTTTGCTAGCCATAACATTTGGCACTGCGGCCCGCAGCTTTTTGGGTTACGACTGGCTTTTTCTGGGCACGGCCCTGGCGGGTGCTGGCATTGCTATAGGCAATGTCTTGTTGCCAAGCCTGGTAAAACGCGATTTTTCCAGACAGGCGGCCATAATTACCGGGTTATACACCATGTTTCTGGTAGGTGGTGCGGCTTTGGCCTCAGCCATAACTATACCCATTAGCAAAGCTTTTGGCGGCAGCTGGCAGGTTGGCTTGGGGATCTGGACCATTTTGGGTTTGGTGGCCTTGTTGGCGTGGACCCCGGTTGCATTCCTGGCGGGTAAGGGTAAAGCCGGCGGCAGACAAAAGCTTTTAAGGGTAAAAGGCCTGTATCAGGATCCTTTGGCCTGGGCCATCACCATATTTATGGGCATGCAATCCGCTTTGGCTTACAGCATGATGGGCTGGTTGCCGCATATTTTACGCTCCCAGGGACTGGAAGCTACCCAAGCCGGTTTGATTACCTCGGTTTCGATAGTAATGCAGGTCATAGCCTCTTTGGTAACACCCTATCTGGCCATTCGTAATCCCAGTCAAAGCCTGCTGGCGGTATTTTTAGCGCTAGTGTCAGCGTTATCATTGATGGTTTTGATAATTGGCCCGCATTGGCTTATATGGCCTCTGGCGATCAGCCAAGGCCTGGCGCAGGGTGCCATGTTGTCACTGTCGTTGATGCTGATAGTAATTCGCTCAGGCGACGCCAATATAGCAGCCCATTTATCCAGTATGGTGCAAACCATGGGATACATAATGGCCGCGCTGGGACCGCTTTTGATCGGTTATCTATACGATGGCTCAGGACAATTCAATGGCATTGCCCTGATGATCGGTACGCTGGGAGTCTTAAGCGCCCTATCCGGCTGGTACGCTGGGCGCAACAGCCAGGTAAAGGCGCAGGTAATAAAATAACCGCTGGTACTAAAGCGTAGCGGTAGAAAATACCAAAGTGGCATTCGTGCCACCAAAGCCAAAGCTATTGGATAAGGCCGTTTGTAGCTTGGACAGGCCCTGCAGTGACTCACGCAATATGTTCATGCCTATGGCAGCAGGATCGAGATTTTCGATATTTGCCGATGCCGCCAGAAAGCGGTGTTTGAGCATTAGCAGCGTATAAATAGCTTCGTTTACACCCGCGGCACCCAGGGCATGACCTGACAAGGACTTGGTTGACGCGATATAAGGCTGATCAGGGCCAGGAAATACTGCCTTGATGGCTTCCAGCTCTTTGATGTCGCCCACTGGCGTACTGGTGCCGTGGGTATTTATGTAGTCAATATTGAGATCAATATCCTGCATAGCCAGGCGCATGCAACGCTCGGCGCCCTCACCTGAGGGCGCTACCATATCAAAGCCGTCTGAATTGGCGCCGTAGCCAACCAGCTCGGCGATTATGTTAGCGCCCCTGGCCTTGGCGTGCTCCAGCTCTTCGAGCACCAGGATGCCGCCACCACCAGAAATCACAAAGCCGTCACGATCGACGTCGTAGGTGCGAGAAGCCTTTTCAGGGGTATCGTTATAGCGGCTGGATAAAGCCCCCATGGCATCGAACATGAACGATAAGGACCAGTGCTCTTCTTCCGCGCCCCCGGCAAACACTATATCCTGTTTGCCCAGCTGGATTTGTTCGTAAGCGTTACCTATGCAATGGGCGCTGGTTGAGCAGGCCGAACTGATAGAGTAATTTATGCCCTTGATTTGCGCGCCCGTAGCCAAACAGGCTGAAACCCCGCTAGCCATGGCCTTAGTGACCATGTACGGGCCGACTCTGCGCACGCCCTTGTCATTGAGGATTTGAATGCCATCATAAATTGATGAATGCGAGGCCCCGCCAGCCCCTACGATCAGGCCGGTGCGAGGATTGGATACCAGATCTTCTGCCAGATCAGCATCCTTGATAGCCTCTTGCATGGCTAGCCAGGCGTAGGCATGACCATCGGCCATAAAGCGGCTAAGCTTGCGATCAATTAAAGCCAGGGCGTCCAGCCTAACCGAACCGGCAACCTGGGATCTAAGACCGTGTTCGGCGTATTCTTCCTGGTAAGTAATACCAGACTTACCAGTACGCAAGCTTTCAAGGACTTCGGACTGGTTGTTGCCTAGGCTGGAGACTATGCCCATACCGGTGACGACCACTCGACGCATGATCTGGACTCCTAGAAGTTATCTGTTCGTGTAAATAAGCCAACGCGCAAATCGCGAGCCGTGTAGATTTCCTGACCGTCCACCGACATGCTGGCATCTGCAATACCCATAACCAATTTGCGCATAATAAGACGTTTAATGTCTATATGGTAGCGAACCAGCTTGGCCGTTGGCAAAACCTGGCCGGTAAACTTGACTTCGCCTACACCAAGAGCGCGTCCGCGCCCCTGGCCGCCGCAACATCCCAGAAAAAAGCCCACCAGCTGCCACATGGCATCCAGCCCCAGGCAACCCGGCATAACCGGATCGCCTTGAAAGTGACAATCAAAAAACCACAAATCTGGACGCATATCGAGCTCGGCTATGATTTCGCCTTTGCCATGAGGGCCACCTTCATCATTAATATGCACTATGCGATCAAACATAAGCATTGGTGGTAGCGGTAATTGTGCGTTGCCTGGTCCAAAGAGTTCTCCGCGACCACAAGAAAGCAGTTCTTCGTAGCTATAGCTGTTTTTTTGCATGTTTACGCTTGTTGGGAGTCAAGGCTCCGGTTGTTTCGGGCTGGTTTTAAAGGTTAGCTGCTAAGTATAACCCGAGCCAAAAAAATAGGATTTATGCTTTATGCTTTGGCGTACTATACTTTAATTTGGAAGAGTAAATGTGCATCGCATACCTGCGGCTGGGCGAGCCGCAATGGCCGTTATTGATTGCGGCCAATCGTGACGAGTTTCATCACCGGCCAACGGCACCACTCGCACCCTGGCCCGGCGCCAGCGGCATGCTGGCCGGGCGTGACCTGTTAGCTGGTGGTACCTGGCTAGGCTGGGCCTCAAGTGGTCGCTTTGCCCTGCTCACTAATTACCGCGAGCCTGGTGCTACGGTCGCGGCCGATGCACCCTCACGGGGTTCGTTGGTACAGGGTTTTTTACAAAGTCAGCTAACAGCCGAAAAATATTTACAGGAGTTGGCCCAAAGCATGCATTTATGGGCTGGCTTTAATCTGATCGCGGGCTACGCCGATGGCCGCGCCTGGTACCTTAGCAACCGCATGTCAAGCCACATACCGGTGTATCTGCAACCCGGCGTTTATGTGTTATCAAACCATTTGCTGGATACCCCCTGGCCAAAATCAGAGCGCCTGCGGGCGCATTTGAACGACCTGGCGCCAGCGCGCTGGGCAGCACAGCCGGAGTTGGTTCTGAGCATACTGCGCGATACCCAACAGGCAGCCGACCCAGACCTGCCAACAACTGGCCTTAACTTGCAGCTTGAGCGACTGCTTAGCAGCCCGTTTATTATTAGTGCTGATTACGGCACTCGCAGCTCAAGTGTGATCGCGCTTGACCACGAGTGTAATGGTATTTTTTGTGAGCAAAGCTACGCCAGTAGCGGCATAGTTACGCAACGCCACGACTGGCGTCTGCAGGCAAAACTATAGCGCGCGACTGACAAAAGCCCACAGCTTACGGCTACGGGGTTAAAATAGATGCTTCAGGCATTTTTTTAGTATAAACACCATGAGCTCAGAGTTAGCTGTGACGATCGCCAGCGCGGTCAAAGATGCGATGCGCGCGCGCAATGCCGTGCGCCTGCAAACATTACGCCTGCTGCAGGCAGCGATCAAGCAAAAAGCCATAGACGAACGCGTCGAACCCGATGACCAGGCCATTATGGCGATAATAGAAAAGCAGGCCAAGCAAAGGCGCGAATCAATTAGCGCCTTCGAGTCTGCCGGGCGTATCGATAGCGCCAATCAGGAACGCGCCGAGCTGGAGATTTTGCAAGAGTTCTTACCCCAGGCTGCTAGCGCCGCAGAATTGGATGCAGCGATCAAGGCAGCCATCCAGGCGGCCCACGAGCAAGGTAAGCAAGGGGCAGCGGCCATGGGCCTGGTTATGACCAGCCTGAAGCAGTCCTTGGCCGGGCGTGCAGACATGGCGCTGGTATCCAAGCAGGTTAAAAGTCAATTAAGCGTTTGAGCAATTTTATAGAGCCACAGAGGCGATATGGGACAGTTTGCCGTTATAGGCCTGGGGCGTTTTGGCAGTGCCACAGCCCTCGAACTCATGCGATTAGGGCATTCGGTGCTAGGTGTAGATAGCGATGAGCGCGTAATCAACCAGTTTGCCGATCGCTTAACCCAGGCCGCCATAGCGGATATAACCGACCCCGAAGCCATTAACGAATTAGGCTTAAATGATTTTGATGTTGTGCTGGTTGCAATTGGCGAGCACTTACAATCAAGCCTGGTGTGCACCGTGCATCTGAAGGCTATGGGGATTCAAACCATTTGGGTCAAGGCCTCGACTAAGGCGCATCATCTTATCCTCACCAAGCTGGGGGTACAGCGCATAATTCATCCTGAAGAAGAAATGGGTACGCGCATAGCCCAGGTGCTTAGTTATCCCATGGTTAATGACTATATCGCGCTTGGTAACGGCGATTTTGTGGTTGAAGTCGAGGCCAGTAGCAAGCTGGCCGGGCATACCCTGGGTGACGCCCTGACCACCAACCCACCCGGCGCTATCAGCGCCTTGGCGATCAAGCGCAAAACCGAAACCACGCTCCACCCCAGCGAACAATTCGTGATTCAAGCCAAGGACATCCTGATCCTGTTTGGCCAGCTGCATTACCTGAAAATGGCTGCACCCAAGCTGATCTAGGGCAATAGCTGCTGTCATGGCCCATCTTTCTTTTAACCCATTACTGCAGGCATACCACCACGCCCGCCATTCGGGTAAATTACAAGCCAGTCCGCCTAGCGTATTGGCGGGCAGCTTTATAGTATTAATTGTGATTGGCACGCTGCTGCTTTCCCTACCGCTTGCCCAGCGGCAGCCGTTTGGTATTTTTGAGGCTTTTTTTACTGCCACCTCGTCGGTTACCGTAACCGGGCTGACGATAATCGACCCTAGCCAGGATCTGACCTTTTTTGGCCTGGCGGTGATGCTGGCCCTGGTGCAAATCGGCGGTATTGGTTTTGTTACCTTTGCCATTATCGCCGCCATCACCCTGGGCAAAAGGGTTAGCCTCAAATACCAGGCCATAGCTTTTGAGGCCTTTAACCAAACCAGCGTGCAACGCATCCAGCAAATAGCCTTTGCCGTATTCAAATTTACACTCGTCATTGAGATCTCGGCCATATTGGTGCTGACCTTGTGGTGGTGGCGCCACGACAATCTTACGCATGCGTTTCTAGCGGCAGGTTTTCATGTGGTATCGGCCTTTAACAACGCCGGGCTGACCCTGTTTCCAGACAGCCTGGCGCGCTTTCATGGTGACCCGGTAACTACCTTTGTTATAACTTTTTGTGTGATTCTTGGGGGTCTGGGCTTTAGCATATTGCTGGATATATACAATAAACGCGCCTGGAGCACGCTTACTTATTATTCCAGAATTATCATACTTGGCACCATTTTGCTGAACCTGACCAGCTTTGCCATTTTCTGGTTAATCGAGCTCAATAATCCGCTAACCATAGGCCACTTGCCAATTGCGCAACAAGGCCTGGCATCCTGGACCCAGGTAGTTTCTGCTCGCACGGCTGGCTTTGCCAGCGTTGATATTAACTACTTGCGTGACAGCAGCCGTTTTTTACTGACTGGGCTAATGTTTATTGGCGGCGGCTCGCTCTCTACTGCCAGTGGTATCAAGCTAGGTACTTTCATAATAATCATGGCGGTAGTGCGCTCTTACGTAGTCCAGCGCAAAGAAGTTGTACTGATGGGCCGCACCATATCGCCCGAGTCGGTTTATAAAGCTTTTGCCTTGCTAATGATCGCCGCTGGCCTGGTCTGGTTAGGTATTTTTAGTATGAGCTTGCTGGAAGACATGCCGTTTATTGAAATAGTTATGGAAGTAATGTCTGCATTCAGCACCACCGGCTTGAGCCCAAACTTGACCCACACCCTGAGTAAAGCCAGCCAAATCTTGCTGCTGGTTTTGATGTTCGTTGGCCGGCTAGGCCCCTTAACGCTGGTTTATAACCTGGGCACGCAAGGCCACAGCAGGGTCAAGCATCCGGAAACGCAAATTCAGGTTGGTTAGTAGCGCTGCCTTAGTAGAATGCGTTGCGGTGTATTAATATGTAGGCAAAATATTTAATCCCCTATAGGAATCCCTCCGATGGTACTTAACTTTATACAAAAAAGCGCCGTTTGCGCGGCAATAGCGGCAGCTGGCATGGTAAGCGTAGCCAGTGCCGCCACCTTGAAGATCGGCACCGAGGGCGGTTACCCACCCTGGAGTATGGTCGATGCCAGCGGCAACGTAACCGGCTTTGATGCCGACGTCGGTCAGGCTTTGTGCGCCAAGCTCGATGCCAAGTGCCGTTTTGTGGTGCAGGCCTTCGATAGCTTGATTCCAGCCCTGCAGGCCGAGCGCTTTGATCTGGTCATTTCCGGCATGTCGGTTACCCCAGAGCGCGGCAAGGTGATTAATTTCAGCATACCCTATGCCTCGGAGGACTCCTCGTTCGTGCTACCCAAGGGTGATGCCCTGCTCGCTGCTACCAGCGAACAAGAGCTTTTTAATGGGCTGGCAGGCAAAACGGTAGGCGTGCAAAGTGGCACGACCCAGGGCGCCTATCTGGAAAAACACGCCCCGGATTTAAAGCTTAAGACTTATGAAACGCAAGATCAGATGCAAATGGATTTAGGTGCTGGCCGGCTGGACGCTACTTTTTCAGAGGTGACCCCGCAAAGCCAGTTTTTGGATACCGACGGCCGGGAAAAATTTGCCATGGCCAATTACGTCATCAAAAGCAGCGCTGATCCCGAGATACTGGGCCTTGGAATAGGCGCCGGCATCAACCAGAAAAACACCGAACTTAAAGCCAAGGTAGACGCGGCTTTATGTGAGTTGATAGAAGAAGGCACCATCAAGGAATCCAGCATTAAGTGGTTTGGCGTGGATTTATCCAATTACGCAGCCTGCCAATAGGCTAAAGCACCAGGCCCGCCACTAGGCGGGCTGCGCTTTAATGGCTCAGTCATTATTAGAAATCATCAGCTCTGGATGGGGCACTATGCTGCTGCGCGGAGCTGGCATGACGGTGTTTGTCAGCTTATGCGGTATCTGCCTGGGTACCTTGATCGGCATTGGAGGCGCCAGCCTGAAAACCAATGGCAATCTGCTGGCGCGTTCTCTGGTTAGCATTTATACCCTGTTGATACGTAGCATCCCCGAGTTACTGATTATTTATCTGCTGTTTTTTGCCAGCGTGCAGCCTGCAGCCGATCTGGCCGACTGGCTGGATTTGGATGAGCTGATGAGCAGTTTTTTTCCAATGCTGGTAGGCATACTGGCGATCGGGCTAATTTCTGGCTCGTATAGCGTCGAGGTTTTTCGTGGCGCCCTCAAAGCCATCTCCCCAGGCCAGATAGAGGCCGCCCGCGCCATCGGTATGACCCGATGGCAGTGTTTGCGGCGCATCACCCTGCCCCAGCTATTCTGGTATGCCCTGCCAGGGGCCAATAATGTCTGGCAAAATGCCTTAAAAGACACCGCCCTGATCTCCTTGGTGGGCCTGGTTGAGCTCATGCGCGCGGCTGTACTTGGCTCGGCGGCCACCCGCGCACCGCTGCTCATGTATCTGTTGGCTGGTATTTTGTACTTCATTATTGGAGCGCTTAGCCAGGCCGTATTCGTGTGGGCCGAGAATTATTTTGGCCGCGGCATGCGCGGGGCTGCCTGATGCTGGAGCTATTTGCCAAAGCGCTTCCGGTTTTAACGCAGGGCTTTTGGGTGACCCTGCAAATCGGCTTATTGGCCATATTTTTTGCCAGCATACTTGGTTTGCTGGCAGCGCTGATGCGGCAATCAACCAACCGCCTGCTCTCTGGCATAGCCTTTGCATACAGCACGGTATTTCGTGGCACGCCCTTATTGATACAGCTGTTTTTGCTTTACTACGGCATCGGCGCGCTGGAGTTCGTGCGTTCCCAAGCCGTTTTATGGTGGCTTTTTAGCGACGGGGCGTATTGCGCCATCCTGGCAATTTCCTTAAATAGCGGCGCCTACATGAGCGAGGCCATACGCGGGGGCTTGCAGTCAGTGGCGCGTGGCCAGATCGACGCGGCTATTGCCTATGGCTTAAGCCCGGTGCAGGTATTTTGCCGGGTGCGCTTTCCTCAGGCCATACGCCAGGCTTTTCCAGCCTATAGTAACGAGCTCGTACTGGCTATCAAGGGCACCAGCCTGGCCTCGACCATCGCGGTTATGGAGCTTACTGGCTTGGCGCGTCAGTTAATGAGCAAAAGCTATTTAATTATCGAAACCTTTGTCATTGCGGGCATGTTGTACCTGGCGATTAATTTTTCCCTATTAGCCTGCGCCTGGTGCGTAGAACGCTACCTGCGCCTGAATACGCAACAAACCAGTTTATAACTCTGGACGGCTTTAGTATGCAATTCTCGATCATCATAACCGACCCCGCGAGCGCAGCCGCACAGGCGTGCTTTAACGCCTATTACGCTGAGTTACGCAGCAGGCTGGAGCATGGTTTTGATCCTGATCGCTCGGTTTCTGCCGGCCCAGCAGAGTTAAGCCCACCCAATGGTTTGTTCTTATTGGCTCAAACGGCAAATCAGGTACTAGGTTGTGTAGGCTGGAAAAAGCTCGATAGGCAACGCGCCGAATTAAAACGCATGTGGGTTAGTCCCAGTGCGCGCGGCCATGGCGTAGCCCAGGCGCTGCTTGCCGAGGCCGAAGCACAAGCCTGTAAGGCGGGCATGGAGGAACTGGTTTTGGATACCAGCCAAAGCCTGCACGAGGCAATACGCTTTTATACCCGTGCCGGGTTTCGCCCAATTGCCCCCTACAATAATAATCCTTACGCCGATTTTTGGTTCGCAAAACCCTGTACTGGTGCAGCTCCTGCGCGCTAACCGGCAAATCCGCCGCTATCGAGAAACTCCTGCTCCTGTTTGGTGCTAAGCCTGCCAAGCAGCTTGTTTCTATGCGGAAATCTGCCAAACCTGGCGATAATATCCCGGTGTTCCTGGGCCCAGTGGGTGGAGTCCGGCATGTGTTGTTGGTACAAGGCTAAAGATTGTTCCTGCACCTCCAGCAATTCGGCGTGCATAAACGGCAGGCAGACAAAATTGCGTAATGCCTGGGGCACCTTTTCTATGTGCTGCAAGGCGGTGCGCGCGTAGTGCAAGGCCAGGCCATCGGTGGCAAACATGTGGGCCGTGCCCCTGAAGGCATTGCGTGGGTATTGATCCAACAAGATCAGCAGTGCTGGCGCTGACTCGGCGCTAACCAACCAAGAGCTTAATTCACCTGCGGCGGCCTGAAAATGCAAATCGTAAAATAACTCGCGAAACTCGGCATCAAAATCCGGGTTCTTGGCAAACCATTTTTCTGGCCCGGCCGCCAACCAGAAGTCTAAAACCTGTTTGGCCTTATCAGGGATTGTTTGATTCATTTTTTGTGTACCTATATTTTTATATGTATTACTAATAGATAATTATCTGGTTAAGGCAATGGCACATATTCCTGCTCATCGCCCACGGGTAAGCGCATACGTTGCTGGCGCCAATCTTCACTGGCCTGCTCTATGCGTTCTTTAGAAGATGAAACAAAATTCCAGGAGATAAAACGCTCACCCACCGGCTCACCACCCAAGAGCATAACGGTACCAGGGCTATGGGCAAATATTTTGATTGGCCGGGCGTGATCTATAACCTGCATATGACCCGCCATAAGCTTATGGCCATCGACTGTTACCGCACCTTCAGCCATGTATACGGCACGTTCGGAGTATTCGGCTGGCAATGTGTAAGAGCTATTGCTGGACATGTCCAAATGTACATAAAACAATGGCGAATATACCGGCACCTTGGCACTCAGCCCAGCAAGACTGCCCGCAATCAGACGCCCTGTTAAGCCTTTTGCAGTAAATTGTGGCAGCTGCTCTGAGCCTTGCAGGTGATGAAAGCTTGGCTGTATTTCTTCAAATTCACGGGGCAAAGCCACCCAGGACTGTATGCCGTGTAATAAAGCACCATTTTGCCTGGCATATTCCAGCCGCTCGCTATGGGTTATACCGCTACCAGCGGTCATCCAGTTAACCTCACCGGGGCGGATTTCCTGCTGACACCCGAGGCTATCCCTATGGGTTAGCGCACCGCTATACAAATAGGTAAGCGTTGACAGGCCAATATGCGGATGCGGTAGTACATCCAATGAACGTGGTATACCAGGCGCCAATTCCAGTGGCCCCATATGATCAAAGAAGATAAATGGCCCTACCATGCGTCTGCGTCTGTAGGGTAATAACCTGGCCACCTTGAAGCCGCCGCCTAAATCGCCGACTCGGCCGGGTATTAATAGTGTTGCTGATTCGCTCATAGTATTAATAAATTATTGAATGGCACTCAAGATTAAAAAAGTCGTTCAGCATAAATAGCTTGGGGAAAGAAATCTGTCCAAGGGTTGCTGGTTTTTGATAAAAAAGGCTCTTGCGGCTGGTTGCAAATGGCGTTTACAGACTCCCAAAAAGCATCATCCGTACCCTTTACCAATGCGCTTATCTCGCTGCCAAGACAGAATAGCGGTTTATCATCCAAACGTAATGCCAATGATTTGCTGTTTATCTCATCCGGCAGCTTTAAAAACACGCTGGTGCGGGCACGCTCTTTCCATAAGGCATAGCTGGGATTCAGCACAAAAGATGTGGACTGCGCGTCACCTGCTGGCTGGTCACGAAACAATGCGCTGTTTAGTATCTTATGTGCGCGTAAAACCCTGGTTAGCGCGGGTTTATGATCACCATAAACAATTATTGCCAGCGCCCGGCCCTTAGCCTGAGCCTGTGCTTGCATTGCATTGATAAAGCCTTTCATAGAATCCATAGACTCAGCAAGCCTGGCCAGATAATCGTGTTCGCCGTGGTCGTTGTCCTGCTCCAGGTAGTCGCCATGCGTATGTATGGTGATCAGATATATAAAGGCCTTCTCATTGGGGTCCAGGTCGGTGTAAAACTGCAGGGCATTATCATAAATAATAGCGTCGTCGCGCTGCATATTACCCCAAGTACTTTTATCTGGATCCATATCCTCTATGAATTTTAATTGTTTGAAGCCAAATTTCTTATGTACATCTTTGCGCTTCCAAAACTCACCCTTAAAATTATGCAGATTAATAGTTTTATAACCGGCATCATTGAAACGCTTAATCAAGGTAGCGCTTTCAGCTCTGTAGCTGTCGCTGAAATTTTGATAATCAACCCCCGGAAATACGGCGGCAGACAGTCCGGTCAAGACCTCAAATTCTGCCTCTGGGGTATTACCACCATACACTGGGCTAAGCATATAAAAAGGCTGCAGGCCAAGCTCTTGCAAGCCAAGCATTGGGGTGCGAAATTTGTCGTCAAGAGTAGTAAAACAAGATTCACAAAGTATCAGCACTACATCCGGGCTATCTGGATTGGTTTTAAAAGCCAAGCGTGTGTCATAAAAATGGTGATCTGCCTTTTGGGGTACCTGCAAAGCTTCAGTAGTCATGACAAGGTGCGCCAAAATACCATTTAAGTTGGCATTACCGGCTGGTGTCCAGGCGTAATAGCAAACGCCCAGCTCGCATAGCATGTCTCTTGATTGCCTAGCCAGACTGCTGTTACCAAACGCGTAAGCCCAGATAAACACCAGCAGCGGCAGCGTAAGCGGCAATCTTTCAAACAACGGCCGCAACCCCCGGCTACGGTAGCGCCAACCCAAGAACGTAAAAATCAGCAGCGCAAATAAACTGATGTAGACACCAATCGAAGCATAGCCACTGAGTTCGGTGGCCTGCCAGAATTGTTGAATATCCCTGGCGACTATAGGCTCGCCACTGACGGCCATTTTGATTTGGTTGGACTGTATCAATAAAGACTCCAGTGCCAAGGTGCTTAGGGCGGCAAATACAGTGTTTTGAAAACACGCCAATAGCTGAAACAAAAATACTGAAATCACAAACTGTATTACGAACGCAGCCGGATTAATGACCCCTTGCTCAAATACCAGTGCAAACAAGTACCTGCCCAATAACAATAGCGCATAGGGCAAGATATCAAGCAAGGCAGGCAAGGTTTTTTTAGTCACAGGGATGCCTGGCTATTGTTATTGCTATCTATGAGCGGGATAGCCAAATAAGCCAGGCGGCGAATTTCACGCCGCGCCCGCGCCAAAGAATCCAGCACTACGCCCACAGCCGCCAATAACAGGCCCACGCTGCACAGCCCGGTAACCAGTACCGCCGTTGGCAGCCGTGGTACCAGACCGCTGTGCAAATAATCCCAAAACAAAGGCCAGGCCAAGCCAATACCCAGCAGGCAAAAGATTATCCCGACCAGGCCAAACAACATTAAGGGCCGCTCCAGCATATACAGGCGCAAAATCGTGCGCAAGATGCGCAGTCCATCGCGCCAGGTTGCCAACTTGCTGTTTGAGCCGGCCGGGCGCGCACCATAGGGGGTATCCATCTCGGCCCAGGGCATGGCCATCTCCAGGGCGTGTACCGTCAGCTCGGTTTCGATTTCAAAGCCAGCCGACTGACCCGGAAAAGACTTGACGTAACGCCGGGAAAACACCCTATAGCCAGATAACATGTCGGTAAACGAGCCGCCGAATATATGTCGTACTGCACCGCTTAAGACGCGGTTGCCAAAGCGATGCCCCGGGCGGTAATTTTCTGTTTGGCCAGCATCCACCCGGCAGCCTACCAGCATATCCAAATGCTGCGTTATTAATTCAGTCAGCATGGCCGGCGCGCTGGCTGCGTGGTAGGTCGCGTCACCATCAACCATTATGTAATAATCAGCCTCGATGTCGGCAAACATACGGCGCACGACGCTGCCCTTACCCCTGCTTGCCACCGTATATACCTTGGCGCCAGCGGCTTGGGCGCGGGTCACCGTATCATCCTCGGAGCCGTTATCAAATACGTACACCTGGATTGTTGGAATAGCGGCCCTGAATTCCTGCACTACCCGAGCCACAGTCAAAGCCTCGTTGTAACAGGGCACCAGCAAAGCCACACTCGTCTTTGTTATCATTCTTCATCCACACCATTAGTAGTCACATAATACCAACAAGCGGTAATTTAGTTTAAATTCAGCATGCTACAAAACCTTAGCTACAAGAAAATAATAATAGTCGCGTTACTGGCTTTGTTCGCATTGCTGGCCTTCAGACTATCGGCCAATTTTGACAATCTTAGCCAGGCACGGCTTTTTAACCCTGACAGCTACACCAAACTGGTACTAATACGTGATTGGCAAGCCGCTCAAGGCTATCAGTATATGGCACGCGATGCCGCTCCATACGGCAGCTACCTGCATTGGTCTATGGTACACACCTGGAGCGTGCAGCAGTTGGCATGGGCCTTGCAAGGCCTTGGTTTGGCACAGGCTAATGCCTTGTTAGCCGCGGGCGCCGCGATAACTTTAGTAAGCGTATTTATGCTGTGCCTGTTTTGCTTGCTTACGGTCTTGCACCTGGGTGGCAGGTTGGCTGCGCTGGCCACGCTCGTATATTTGCTGGGCGCCAATGGTTTAGCGGCCTACGGCAGCCCGCTACAAATCACCCATCATATTTTTATGCTAACCCCTTTGGCGCTGGCGTTGTGGCTGATATTGACGCGCGATAAGCACTGGTCTTTGGCTGCGGGCGCTAGCCTGGGGCTGGCGCTGTGGATTTCACCCGAGACCATGCCGTTTATTGTCGGTATTGCCGCACTACAGGTTAGCCTCAGGCTGCAGCAACAGCGCAATTACTGCTGGCCTATGGCTGTGGGGCTCTTGGGCATGCTGCTTGCAGGCTGGTTGATAGACCCGCCACCACCGAGCTTTAGCCCCTGGGCGCTCGATCATATAAGCCTGAGCTGGCTGCTATGGGCCGTGATAATGGCCGTATTATTGCTGCTGGCCGATTGGCTGGCGGCCTGGCGCCGTCCCAGCGTCACTGGCAAGTTGTTACTGCTCACAGGCGCCGCATTAGTGGGCGCTGCGCTTTGGCTTAGCCTGGCTCCAGGGGCTTTAAGCGGCCCGGCCGGCCTGTTGCCAGACGAATTGAAAACCCTGTGGTGGAGCGGCATTAAAGAATTGCGCCACGTCAGTAAACCAGTGGATGTGCTGGCTTACTTGTTGATGCCAGCAATTGCCGGGTTGGCGCTACTCTATCAGGCCTTTAAAAAACGTTGTCTGTGGTGGGCAGCACTGGCCGGTACCACCTTGGCCTACACCATTCTGACTGCCTGGCACATACGCATGTGCGCTGCGGCCAGCTTGGCTGGCGCCCTGAGCTGGGGCGTGTACTTAAGCCAACTGGACATTTTTAGGGACGCCAACCCCAAAAACCATCCTCAAACAAGGCAAAATCAGGCGGCCTTCTTATTGTTACTGCCAGCGCTAGTCATCGTGGCCATGGTGGCTACGACTTATGTACAAACCAAGATTCTCAACCAGGGCGCCGACAAAAACCCCGAATGCGACTTGGCAGACATCGCTACAGCTTTAAGGCAAAAACCGGCTGCCACGGTTTTATTGCCTTTGAACGATGCCCCCAAGCTGCTGTGGCTGACCGGACACCGGGTTATCGCCGGTAATTATCACCATAACGTGCAAGGCATTCTGGACTACTACCACGTTATGCGCTCAAGCGCAGATGATCAGCAGGCACGTGAAATAGTGGCGCAGCGTGGTATCAATGCCATACTCGTGTGCGGCTTAACCGCAAGCAAAAGCGCCCTGCTGGCGGCGCGCCTGGCACGTGCCGAAGCCGTAGACTGGTTGGGCCAGCCACAAGCAATGGGTTCATGGTACTGGTACCCGGTGCCAGCAAATTAAAGCCATTGCCGGCTTAGCTGCTCAACTTTGGCAGCCAGCTCGGCGATACTGCCATCATTGCTCAGCTCGGTAAGAGTAAAAGGCCATAACGCAGCCCCGCGTTTTAGGTCATCTTGTTGTTGCACCAATACCGCCACGTTAGCCTCGGATGGGTCCTGGGCTGCCAGGGCGCGCGCGCATATACGGCTTTGCATGGCGGCAGTACTGGCCTTACAGTTAACCGCGTGCACCTGGGGCTCGTAGCCAGCATCAAGTAAATCGTGATTCAGGCGGGTAAAAATGTCTATTTGGTATTGCTTTAAAAAAGTGGCATCGACCACTACGTTTAAACCAGACTTTAATAACCGCCGCGCAAGCTTGGCCAAATGGGTGTAAGTTTGCGTGCTGGCCTGCAGGCTGTAGCGTTCTGCGGTACTGCTTGGTGCAAATAACCGCTTGCGCTCGACATCGGCGCGTAACCACAAGGCGCCCAGATATTGGCTCAAAAAATCAGCGACGGTAGATTTGCCGCTGCCGCTTAAGCCCGCTACCAAAATCAACAAAGGCTTTTTATGCGTCACCCCAGCGTGCAGCGCCAGTGACCAGTATCGTTGCCAACGTTGCAACTGCTGCTCTGGCTGCTCTGGCTGCGTGGCGCCGCTACTTTGACTGACCATCTTTAACTGCAAGCGGGTTACCTTGGCACGCACCAGGGCGCGGTAACGCAGATAATATTCCAATTGGTTCAGGCCGCCATAATCACCCATGGCGTGCATGTACAGGTTCAAAAACAGCCAGGCATAGGCTTTATAGCCAAAAGAGCATAAATCCATGAAGGTAAAGGCCACTTCATTGAGCAGATCGATCCGGCGCAGATCGTCGTTAAACTCCAGGGCATCAAAGGCCACCACCCCGGCTGCTGTGCTGGTAAGATTGGCTAGGTGCAAATCCCCGTGCACATCCCGATAACAACCATGGGCTACGCGCTCGACGCTGGTATTTGCCAGGCGCGCCAATGTTAGCGTGTGCCATTGCGCCAGCTCGTTTAACTGGATCAGCACGGCATTATCGTCTGCGCATAGCTGCCTGAGCTCGTCGATGCTCTCGGCAAACCACGCCGGGGTTTGTTTTACCCCGGCAATAGTTGCTGCCGTGAGCGGCTTTTGTGCACGGTGAAATTGCACCAGGTGGTGCGCCAGGCTACGTATGTGGCTTGCCTCAAGGCGGCCGCTTTGGGCCAGCTCGCACAGCAACATACCGGCCTGAAAGCGGCGCATTTTGAGTGCCCACTCGATAGGCTGGCCAGGGCCATCCAAAACCGGCGCATCAGGGCTACCGCTAATTGGCACCACCGCCAGATATAAGTCGGCGGCGGTGCGCTTATTGAGGGCAAGCTCTTTTAAGCAGCAGGCTTGGCGCTTGGCCAGGCTGGAAAAATCCAGAAACGGCAGCTTGACCGGGCGTTTGATCTTGTAGGCGTAGGCGCCCGCAAGAATTACCGAGGCGCTATGGGTTTTGATGATGCTAAGCTGCGCGTGCGCGCCAAAACTCAGCGCCAACTGGTTTACCAGCAGCTCATGTGCGGCTTCGCTAAGTGGCATGTTTACTCCGGCGTTTATACCTGCGACTGGCGGGCGAGCGCGATAAAGGCCTGTAAGTAGTCAATATCAAGATCAGTTTCGCGCAGCCCCAAAAAAATCTGCTTGGCGATACCGGCAGCCCCCAGACGCACGGCGGTAATATCCATTTTATGGCTATATTCATCCACCAACCAGCGCGGCAAAGCCGCCACGCCGCGACCACTGGCCACCATTTGCAACATAATATCGGTGTCTTCAATAATTTTTTGCCGCCTTGGACTAATTCCCGCGGGGGTTAAAAATTGCTTGAATATGTCCAGGCGCTCGGATTCAACCGGATAGGTAAGCAGCATTTGCGCCCCCAGATCGGTGGCGCTCACGTAAGGGCGTGCGGCCAAAGCATGCTGGCGGCTCACCACCAACACCTGCTCGTAATCAAATACCGCCTGAAAATACAGGCCCGGTTTATATAAAGGGTCAGGCGTAACCAGTAAATCAATATCGTAGCCAAACAAGGCCCCTATCCCGCCAAACTGAAATTTCTGCTTAACGTCTACGTCCACATCCGGCCAACGCTCCAGATAAGGGGCAACCATCTTCAGCAGCCAGCGGTAACAGGGGTGGCATTCCATACCTATGCGTAAGGTGCCGCGCTGACCCTGGGCGTATTGACGCAAGCGCTCCTGGGCCCAGTCAAGCTGCGGCAAGATGCGCTCGGCCAAAGCCAGCAAATACTCTCCCGCCGGGGTTAAGCACAGGCGCCGCCCTTCACGCCGCCAGATCTCTATACCAAGCGCCTGCTCTAGTTTCTTCATGGTGTGGCTCAGCGCCGACTGGCTTAGGCACAGCACGCTGGCCGCGGCAGTCATGGAGCCTTGGCGCTTGATCTCTCGAATAATGGCCAAATGCGAACGTTCAATCACGCTAATCTATGAAATATATTAATTGATTACTGAATTAACATCATTTTACTTCATTAAAGCACCTGCCTACAATTTCTTATCCCTTTAAATTTATGAAGCAGCGACATGACTATTATTCACAATCTTGGCTTTCCTCGCATCGGCGCACAGCGCGAATTGAAATTTGCCCTGGAGGCCTACTGGAAAGGCCAAAGCTCCAGGGCCGAGTTATTGGCCGTTGGGGCTGAACTACGCCAACGCCACTGGCAGCAGCAAGCGGGGCTGGATTTTATACCGGTTGGTGATTTCTCCTTTTATGACCAGGTACTCGATATGAGCTTCACCTTGGGCAATCTGCCCGCGCGGGCGAGCGATTTTCATGGTACAGAACTCGATAATTATTTCCGCGTGGCGCGTGGCCGCTCGCGCTTGGGCGATGCCGAACACGCCGACTGTTGCGGCGCCATCGCCGCCGGCGAAATGACCAAGTGGTTTGATACCAATTATCACTACATAGTGCCAGAATTCAATGCTAGCAGCAGCTTTAAGCTGGATGCCAGCCGCCTGCTGGAGTCGCTTGCGCAAGCCACCGAGCTGGGCCCAAAGGCCAAGCCGGTAATTATCGGTCCGCTAAGCTACCTGTGGCTGGGTAAAGCCAAAGACGCCAGCAATAAGCTGGATTTACTGCCAAGCCTACTGCCGGTTTACGCCGAGCTGCTCGAAGTATTGGCGCAACAAGGCGTGGCATGGGTACAAATTGATGAGCCGATACTGGTATGCGATTTGGAGCCTGACTGGCAAAAGGCGTTTAGCCAGGCTTATGAGTACTTGCAAAATAGCCGGGTTAAATTGCTGCTCGCGACCTATTTTGGCGCCTTGCAGGATAACCTGGAACTCGCTGCCAGCCTGCCGGTGGCGGGATTACACCTGGACGCCGTCAACGCGCGCACCGAGGTGCCGGCCTTGGTAGAACTGCTGCAAGCTCCCAAAGTACTGTCTTTAGGGGTTATAAACGGGCGCAATATCTGGCGAGCCGATCTTAACGCTTTGCTTGACTGGCTTGAGCCCTTGGCAGCGCAGTTAGGTGAGCGTCTGTGGCTAGCGCCCTCCTGCTCTTTGCTACACGTGCCGGTAGACCTGGCCAGCGAGCACGCCATGGACGCAGAAATCAAGTCCTGGCTGGCATTTGCTCTGCAAAAAATCGATGAACTAAAAATTTTGGCTACCGCCTTAAACCAAGGGCGTGCCGCCGTAGCCAACGAGTTGGCAGCAAATCAGGCCAGTATTGATGCACGGCGCGAGTCCACGCGCGTACATAACCCAGCGGTACAAGCCGCCCTGGCGGCGATTACACCGCAGTTGAGCCAGCGTCACAGTGCGTATGCGCAGCGGGCGCATAAACAGGCTGAGCTACTTAAGTTACCCGCCTACCCCACTACTACCATTGGCTCGTTTCCACAAACCACGGCTATTCGCCAATTGCGCAGCCGTTTTAAAAACGGCCAGCTGGATGCTAAAGACTATATTCAGGCCATGCAAACCGAAATTGCCCGCAGCATACGCGAGCAGGAACACCTGGGCCTGGACGTACTGGTGCACGGCGAGGCCGAGCGCAACGATATGGTGGAGTATTTTGGTGAGATGCTGCAGGGCTATGTTTTCAGCCAGTTTGCCTGGGTGCAGTCGTACGGCTCGCGCTGCGTCAAGCCTCCCATTCTGTATGGTGATATCAGCCGCCCAGCGGCGATGACGCTGGAGTGGATAAAATACGCCCAATCCCTGAGCGCTAAACCGGTTAAGGGCATGCTTACCGGCCCGGTAACCATGCTGAACTGGTCGTTTGTGCGCGACGACCAGGCGCGCTCAAGCACCTGCATGCAGCTGGCACTGGCAATACGCGCAGAAGTGCTGGATCTGGAGCGAGCCGGCATACGCATCATCCAGATCGACGAAGCCGCCTTGCGCGAAGGCTTGCCGCTGCGTAAATCGCAGTGGCAGGATTACCTGGATTGGGCCTGCACGGCTTTTCGCATCAGCGCCAATGGGGTGCAAGACGAAACTCAAATCCATACCCATATGTGCTACTCAGAGTTTAACGACATCATCGCTGCCATAGCGAGTATGGATGCCGATGTAATTACCATCGAAACATCACGCTCGGATATGGAATTGCTCGATGTGTTCGATGACTTCAAGTACCCCAACGGTATTGGCCCAGGTGTTTATGACATCCATTCACCCAATATCCCCAGTCAAGAGCAAATCGAGCGGCTCATGCAACAGGCGGCTTTGCGTATTCCAGCCGAGCGCCTCTGGGTCAACCCGGACTGTGGCCTGAAAACCAGGCAGTGGTCGGAGGTAATACCGGCTTTGAGCAATATGGTGGCGGCGGCGCAGAACTTGCGAGCCAGCTTATAGTGGCTTTGTCAGGACTTACGGATGTAAGATACTGACATACGGCCGCGCCTGGGGCTTAATCCCTGCTGCGGCCTACCCCAATTAAGGAGGAGCTATGTCAGCAGAGCGTATTAAACGGCTTAGGGAGCACTTTCATAGGCTGCACGAAGATGGTTGCTTTGTGCTACCCAACCCCTGGAATGTTGGTAGTGCCAAGCTGCTAGCCGGTATGAGTTTCAAGGCCTTGGCGAGTACCAGCTCGGGCTTTGCCTGGTCCAACGGTAGCGCTGACGGCATGATGCCGCGCGCGCGGGTGTTGGAGTACCTGCGCGCACTCGTCACCGCCGTTGAGCTGCCCATCAATGCCGATTATGAAACCGGCTTTGCCGCCAGCAACGCCGAGTTGGTTGAGAGCGTAACCATGGTTATGGACAGCGGAGTAGCGGGATTCTCCATCGAAGACGCCTCGGGCGATCCAAACTCACCATTGCTCTCTATCGAGGACGCCGCAACGCGTATTAGTGTCGCGCGCAGCACCATTGATCAGGCGCAATGCAAGGTGCTGCTGGTGGCTCGGGCCGAGAATTTTCTGCTTGGCCAGCCCGATATCGATGATGTGCTTGCTCGCCTGAAAGCCTATGCCGAAGCGGGCGCCGACTGCCTGTATGCCCCAGGCCTGCGCACCCGAGAGCAAATCCGCACGGTAGTGCGCGCCGTAGCGCCAAAGCCCGTAAATGTATTAATTGGCTGGGATAGCGAGCTTACGGTACAGGATTTGGCGGCACTTGGGGTGCGCCGCATAAGCGTGGGTGGCGCCCTGGCGCGCGTAGCCATGGGGGCATTTAGCCGCGCCGCGCAGGGACTGGCCGATAGCGGCCGCTTTGATTTTATGGCAGGCACTCCTTCGGGGGCCGAGATGAATGCCAAATTCAAACTGGATTAACCCACAGGCAGGCTGTAATGCAAGCACCTGCACAAATCGACACGCCCCGTGCTCTGCTCTGGCACTGTAAGGTAATGGCCGCTTTGGAGTGAAAGTCGATCAGGTAGTACGTGCTTGAGCGGGGAGCAACGTCAGCCCGATACTGGCAAATAGAATGTTAATGCTCTGCTGGCCGTGCGCCGAATTTCGATGATGACGTCCCATCCAGACACAGCATCGCAGCTGGCGATCTGCAGCTTACCCTGACAATGGTGCTTGTTTTGCGCATCGGTGACGTAGTTCACCAGGACGGCAAAGTCGGTCCTGCCTGGAAATACAGAAAGCCCGCTCACGCGGGTTTAGTGGCTTTTTACATCAGATGCCTGACCGTGCCAGACGCGGGATCACTCCCACTCGATTATCAATAGCGAGGAAATTTCTTGAAAATCATGTGCTTGGGAAGCACTTATTTTCTGATGCCAGGAAAAACACCATGTAGAGAAAAAACTGCTTTTTCTTGCAAAAATCTGATAAATCAAGCAGCGGGTATTGGCAGATATAGCGTCAATGCCTCGCTGACCGTACGACGAAAGCCAAAGCTCTCATAAAACGCCGCCACCACCGAATTTTTGGCATCCACTACCAAGACACGCACGCCCATGCTCTGCCGCACGGAAAGAGCCACATTAACCGCGTGGCCCAGCAGCAATTGACCATAACCCTTACCCTTCTCGGACTGCGACACCGCCAAGCGCCCAACCCGTATAGCTGGCACAGGGTAGACAGGCAAGCGCTTACGATCGTTTTCCCGCAGCTCATCCAGATAGAGCTGTGCCGCAGCCAACGTGCAGTAACCCAAAATGTGGGCAGGCCGTTCGTCGTCTATCAGGACATGCGTTGTGGCAATGCCGTCACGCTGATGCTGCCCTGCCCTCTGACGCAGGTAATCGTCTAATGCCGTCACGCCACAGGTGAAACCCTCGCGATCATGCTGACGACCATCAAGGATCGTGAAAGTGAGTACCATCCGCGTCAGTGCTTTGCCAAACGCTTGGCGGCATCCATTGCTTTCTTCAGACGGCTATTGGGCTTGAACGGAGCATCCAACGCGGCCAGAAAACGACGAGACTCCTCGACAGACAGCGTGACCACAGTATCGGCCGCAATAGCGGCATCCGCCTCACGCAGGACAGCATCACGCACAAAGGTTGAAATTGGCATGCCACGCAGTGCAGCAGCCTTGGCGATACGGTCTTTGTCGCGGGGTTCAATGCGTAGATCTAGACGAGCGGTAGCGGTAGTCATAGCAGGCTCCTTTGTACGGAATTATACCGTACAACAATGGAAACATCTATTCTAACCTACGGAGCTTGAACACTCTCCCGGAACGGATCGCCAACGCCACCGGCACCGGGTCAATTTCCAGTGTGCCGCAACGCACCTTTGGGAAGTGGTATGGAATCCGGAGTGGCATCGGCCCACTGTCCATCATCGGAGCAGACCAAGCGAAACAACTTGGCCAAAGAAATAAAAACGCGACCTCGGCTCAATAGTCAGTTCGTCTGACCTGCCCCCAAAGTTAGGTACAAAATCGTGTAGAGTCCGTTTAAAGGGATACGGACATGAAAAAACGATTTACCGAAGAACAAATTATTGGCTTCATTAAGGAAGCAGAATCCGGTTTGGCTGTTGATGCGCTGTGTC